>SDBU01009596.1_pt1 | contig 10829 bp, 7 predicted proteins | sample 2277071 | NCBI WGS metagenome assembly SDBU01 (sample SAMN10397929, study PRJNA504765) | marine sediment metagenome | isolation source: marine sediment core GS08_GC12, 126 cmbsf | place: Arctic Ocean: Gakkel Ridge, Loki's castle | collected 2008
TCTAAAAGTAAAGATTATATCTTTTTCTAAGTCAGTTTTATTAATTAAGTCGGGTTTTACATAATTAACATTTTCTCCCGCAGTACATTTAATTTGTTCAATTTTTCCAGTTTGTTTATCATATTTATTATGGATATAATCAATTGTATTAAAACCAGCTCGCTTCGCTTCAGCAGTTACTAAATCGACTAAGTCATGAACTTGTAAAACATTCCCACATGCAAATACTCCTTCGATAGTAGTTTGCAAATTATTATCCACAATTGGACCACCCATTTCTGATATTTCAGCACCCGCTCCTCGTGTTAACTCGTTTTCGGGTATTAAACCTACAGATAATAATAATGTATCACATTCGATAAATTTTTCAGAGCCTATAACCCTATCGAAATTGCGATCTACTTTTGAAATAGTACAATAATCCATATTATTTTCTTTTTTTGAACCTTCTGGGATTTAATAATAAAAAATTATTAAATAATATATAGACGAATTAATATTGTTTTTTTGATTATTATGTTATTTATGCAGTGGATTTCTTAAAAGATTTATAAGGTTCAGTTTAAAAATAAAAATTTAGTAAAGAAATAAATATTGAGTTAAGACAGTAAAAATGGAAAAAAAGATTGAAGACTTGGATAAGGAGGAATTATTATCATTATGTCTAAAAAATAAGATTAAATTTAAGTCTCACTTAAGATAAATTTTTTACTAAATTCAGCCTTTATCTTTTCTTTTATTAAGCTCATTATATTAGGCCAAGTTATTTTATACAAATTAATGCCTAATAATTATTTATAATCTTATTTTCTTTTTTTATTAGTTTGAGAGCGAAAAATATTTATCCATAATTATCTGTTTTTTAATTTATACCAGCAGTTAGAATTTATTTTGAAGAAGATATATCAGAAAAATAAATAAATGAGTTAAAATCAGAATTAAAAAGCATAAAAGTTTTTCATATAGTTAGTTCACTATTGAAAAAATAGATAGAATTAATTTCTAAACGACATATTCCTTAAATCTATTGAATTTTATCACATTGTAAGTTTCCCACACTTAAGACATTTATACCAATTGACCTCTTTTAGAAGAATTAGTGTTTCTTTACATTTAATTCCGTTGTTATAAATATCAAACAAAAATATTTAATTTGGGTTGAATTTTTTTACTAATAGAAAAGCTCGTTATATCTAAGGATAAAATTGAGGAATATATAAATAGATATTTATAAGCAAGCAAAAAGAAAAATCTTTATAAAATTAAATCTCGAAATAAATGCCTACATTAGTTATTTTATTCCCCTGTTATCTTTTTAATATATGTCTCATTGTTTTTTAAATACGAAGGTAAAACATATTCATCTAAACCATTATTACGCTTAATTAAAAAAAAAGGTTTAGGCGATATATTTTTTTCTAAAGGATACCAATTAAAAGACATTTTTCGATTTGAAGATATTTCAATAATCCAAAATAATCCTTCCATTACTCCACTACCATGTACTTCGTCTCTAAAAAGAAAACCTAAATCAATACATGGATGTTTTCGATATAAAATTTTCGCAATGTGTGTATCCCCCCAAATTTGAAGGAAAGGCACTTTTTCATTTAAATTTTGAATTTCTGTATGAGAAACCAGAATAGAATTTGAGTCTAATTTCTCTATCTTTGAAGTAAATCTCCATTTTTGTTTATAACAATAATCATTTTCATCAAGATTAAAAGCCATCCTTAAAGGATATGGCCTATTAGAAAACCTCTCAAAGTCTCTATTGCCCCAGACCATCAAGAATGGGACTCTTAAGTTATAAATAAATTCTTCATAAAATGGAAGCTTTTCTAATTCATTTGGATTCAAATAATAATTTAATAAATCGCCAGCACAAACAACAAGATCGAAATTTAATTTACTAATAATTTTTTCAAATTTTTCTAATACTTTTAAATTTCCGTGTAAATCTGAAAAAGCTAAAAATTTCATCAATTTATCCTATTTTTTTTTTAAATTATCAATAACTATTGCTAAAATTGGTAATAATAAACTGGTCAATATTGAAATATTTTTAATTGAATCATCAACATTTAGAAATGCTGATATTATTAATAAAGACTCGATAATAATTAACAAATAATTCCATTTATAGATTTTAAGATGACTTTTAATCCTCATTTTCCGATTATCATATTGAATTGGATAAACTATTGATGCAATTTTATGTTTAAATCTTCTCCTAATAAATTCTATAGGGAAAACCTCTTTCTCGTCTAATTTTAAATATTGCGCAGGAATCATAAACGGTTTATTAATCTTTTTTCTTCTTTTCTTAAAATATGACCAATATTTCATTTCTATTGGTAAATAATCCTGAATTCGTAAAAATGTCTTAAAATTTAAAATCCTTTTGTTATATATCTTCAAAGATAATTTTATATCTTTTAACCATCTCAAAATCGCTAAAATTATTTCTTGATTTTCAATATAACCATGTTTTGGGACGGGAAAATTTGTTATATTTTTATAGATATAATCTAATCTATTCAATTTATTTTCAATATCAGGATTCCAAACAATAATTTTTTTTAAAGGAGGCTTGATAATGTATTTTTGAAAATTTAATGATTTAGATGTTATTTTTAATTCTTGGGTTGAAAGGAATTTCAAAAGATTGATAATTTCTTTAAATTTATAAATATGTTCGAGTATAATTTTAGTTGTTAGATTTTCACCTGAATTAATGAAAAGCTCAATAATTTCCTTTGTTCTTTCTTCCATCGAATCGTTTTCTATCATAAATTTAAAAGGAATCTCTTTGGTAATCTTCTTTATTTTTGATTTAATTTTTTGAAAACTAATTGTAATTAAATGAGTTGAATATCTCTCGAATTCAAGAAAGAATAATAAAAAGATAAATAAAGATTGAAAATCTTGAAGACATTGTTCCTTTTGAGTTTCTTCTATTTTCTGACATTTATTTATTTCCTTTCGGGAGATTTGAATAATATTACAAAGTTGACTCCCAAGAATAGAGTCTGAAATTTCATAAAAGAGAAAAGATCCTTTTTTTTTCATTCGAAGAAGATTTTTAACTTCGATTGAATTGACTAAATCTGAGTTTTGAAGATACCGAAATATTGAGGCTCCTTGTTCAAAAATATTATTCTTCGTATTTTGAACAACATGTATCCACTTGATTATTTTAAAGATTGTAAAATCAATCGTTTTGAAAAATTCATCATAATCATTTTCATAAGTATCCCATTTACGGAGTGCGTATTCAATATCCTGTTTGAGTATATCATAGCTATTATAAATCCAATCATATTTTTCATTTAGTAATTTATTAAAAATCATATAATTCAAATAAGGATTTTTTAAGGCTTTATATTCTCTTTTATTTCTTCCTATCATTAAGGGATGAATTTTTTCTGGGGAAAAGAGCTCAAATAAAATGTAACCAAAGGATCGGAAGTCATTTTTATTAAAATAATCTAAAGAGATATGATCTTCATTTAAAGGAGTATATTTACATAAATCTTTTTCAAAATTAGGAAAAAAACCAAAAACTTTGATGTTATTATCTTCAGGATTAATAAAAATGTTATGTGGATTAAGAAAATAGAAAGCTCTTCCCGATTTTTGCTTGAATGTTCTTAAATGTTGAAGGATAACTTTTAAGGTTATTAAAAGTGAAGATTTTGGTATAATTGCATTATTAATAATCTCTACTAAAGGTAAATAACCAATTGGAACTTGATACTCTATACAGTACTCATCTTGAGATGTATATATATCAGTTATCATGGAAAGATTACCAAAACACTCACTAATAAAAGCTTTAGATGACCTTAAATCACTGATACTAGGAAATTCATGGAAAAGGTTTGAAATAGAATTATATCCGGTTCTAATTTCTCTAATTATAGTTGGGCTAACTTTTCGATAACTAATATTAGGATATGAAGTAGCAAAAGGAAAATTAGTAAAATCTCCTGATTCTCTTACATAACTACCTATTTTTAAATCTATTTTGTTTTTTAGATCCGAACTAAGGTTCCAGTTATTAAAGAAATTACTACAATTCTTAAGCATATCAAAATATTTTGTTGTTGTAACTCCTAGATTTTCTATGTTAGTGAAGTTCAAAAAATTCAATATTAATTTATGAATTAACTGTAATGTAAAAGTATCTTGTGAATTTAAGAATATATTAAAAGCTGAATTAAGAGGATTCAACCCGTCACAAAAAATTAATAATTGTATGAATGAAGACTGATAATCGAAGTCCGTTTTAATTTTTTGAATTATTCTTTCTTGGGAACAATGATTAAAGAAATTCTGAGCAAGGTTAAGTTTATTTATAACTTTATAAGAATTCAAAACTAACTTTCCATCATTCGAACTAAAAGCTTCGATAATTTGATTTAATTTTAATCGTCGATCAAAACTAGGATTGTCAATTACTTGATAGCTATGAATCAAGAAAGGAGTTAATAAGAGATCCATTGCTTTACTTAAAAGTGTAGAATCACCAATTAAAATGATTAATTGGGAGATTTGAAATTTTAAGTATTTGTCAATTCTATTATCATCTAAATAACAACTTAAAATTTCCTTAACACCCGAGTTAAGATTAAAATCCTCCTCTCCTGAAATGAAACTAGGCAGTACTGATATAAACGCTCCACGAATTATCTCACTTGGAGGATTTTTTAATAAATTTTTTAAAAAAATTGAAAAAGTTCCTCCATTAGCCTCAAGCATAACAGAAAAAAATAATCTAATCACATTCACATTTCTAATCTGATTCAGCTCGAGTGCTTTAGTGGCAATTCTTTCAATTTCTATATAATCTGAAAGATCAATAAACCATTTTCTCCAAAATTGTAAAAACCTTTGTGTATAAGCAATTAATTCTCTTTTAGTAATTTCGCCCTCTACTTTCTGATTAGTTTGAAGCAGAAGTAATTGTAAGAACAAGCTTGAATCCAGATTACCAGATTTCGCAAGATTTTCGACAATTTGAGTTTCTCCATAGATTCTCTTCTTAAATTCGTTAGAAAATCTTTCCTTAACTTCCTGATTTAAATTTCCAATAAAAGATTTTTTGAATTCTTTATCGTTAGGATCTCTTGTAGGAATATGCAAGTTTAATAATAACTCTTCATCAAAAAAGTCCTGAATTTCAGAGAAAAAAGTATTCTCATCTTCAATTTCCTCCAATATAATGAGAATGTCATCTACATATCTAGAATAATATAAAACAGCATCATTTTCCCTTAAAAAGGCATCAAATGGAATCAAATAGATGTTAGCGAAAAAGGGAGCTAAAAATGTACCTTGAGCAATTATTTGTATATTATAATCTTTTGTTGATATGTTTAAGAATAATTCAATTAAATTCAAAACTCTAGCAGATACATTATTATCTCGAAGAAATTGAATAAGAATCCCAACTGTTATTTCGTCGAAAAAACTTTTTATATCAGATCTTATTACTTTATTTTCATATGAACTTGAATTTATAGCATTTTTATTGCTTTCTTCAAATTTTTTATACTCCTCCCAATATGGCTTATATATATAATTTTGAGGATTATTAATTTCAGATAATCTGTTCCCAAATGAATTGTCATCCATTAAAGGTTCAAAAAATGGTCCAAGAACATTTAGAATAGCTATTTCTACAATACAATCCTCAATATCACGTTTGTAAATAGTTCTAATATCTCCATCCTCTTTATCAATCTTCCATATGTATAATTCATTTGGAGAATAAGCGTCATTTTTAAGTTTTTGATGTAATAATAACAGATTTATTCCTAAATGTTTTTCATAAAAATCAACGTTAAAATCTCCATAAAATGGTGTCTCTGAAATATTCCTTTTCAATTTCATGAAACTTTTCATTAAGTTTTCAATTTTAATGATATCTGAAAACATTTTATTGTCAATCTGAATTTTTTCGTATTATTTTAGATATTTTAATAATGAAATTAAAGATTTACGAAATAAGAAAGATTAAATTGAGTAAATTTTCATTTTTTATATTTACAAAAATAATATCTTTTCGATATAATTGAAAAATGGATGGAATTTTTTCTTTTTAGCTAATAAATAATAAAAATACTTGAAATTATAATAATTTAGTTGGGTATGCAAGAATTCTATGATAAGGAATATAAGACAGGAAAGAAGAAATAAAATAATCCAACAGTTCCCCCCCACCATTCATCATAAGCATTAAATTTCACTATTTTTGATATTTCCAGGTTTATTACTTTTTTATCAATAGTACAGATACTTTTTTCAATATCAGCAAAATAATAAGAGCAATTCATACAACACTTCTTAATTAACATTTTAAATTAAAAAAACAATGAATTAATTGGATTCTTTGAGTTTATCTTGGAGAAATTCCTCAAATAATTCAAAAAATTCTTCTTTATTATTTTTTATTTTTTGATAAGCGGCTTCAAATTTATTTAAATTTTTTATATCCAGGATGGACCCACACCTGGAGCAAAACTTATTATGACCAGGATTTTTAAATTGACATCTAAGACAGGTAATATTTTTTATAAGGGATATTCCATTCTCTTCGGTTTTTTGAGGAATTATACCATGCAGCTGTAATATCTTGTCCTCTAAGTCTGAATCCGTTAGGTGGGCATACCTGTCAATCATTCCCCTTGTTTTCCACCCATATTTCATCATCATCTCTTTTTCTGACAGTTTCCCATAATCATTAGTAGCTGCTGTGTGTCGGAATATATGAGGATGTAATCTTTTTGAAAGGTTTTTATTGCGTGAAATAATGTTCTGTAACCTCTTACACTATAGGGAAAGACCTTTCCGTTTCTTTTATGAGAAAATATATAAGCTTCAGGATTATCATTGTCAGGATGCTGATTTAACCATTCAATAATGTATGGGACCGAACTAACAACAAAAACAAGCCTCTTTTTTGATTTTAAAACTCAAAATCTGCAGGAACTGATACTGAGACGGGAATGATTTCCCTAGGAGGAGTTGGTTTAATATATAATCTAAGGAATAAACAAAGCTATACCTCCCTGTCTAATTAAATCCAAAGCTAATATTATCCCTATATTTCGTTGAGAGATCCTCCCTAATGTAGGAAACAAGTTTTAGCATTCTGGATTTAAAATCAAAAATCATATTTCCATCAATTTGATTGTCTTCTAAAGTACCGTGAATAATTTTATGACGTATTTTAATATATTTTTCGAGGTTAGCAAAAATTATAACCAAAATAAAAAAGGGTGAATATGATTTCCTTGACAAGTATAAGGACTTTTCAAAAGTACAAAAATCAATACAAAAAATATATGATAACAACCTGTTATAATACTTAAAGATTTAGAGGTGTGAATCGAGTTGCAATCAATTAGAAAAGGAAATAAGTTTACTATTTTAAATGTAGCCTTAAAAATTCCAGAGAAATTGAAGCAAGTTATTGAATCAATAGCTAGAATTACTAATAGAGAACTTGATGACTTATGCTCATTACTCATAATTGATCAGCTTAATTATTTTCATCAATCGAAAGGAGAAATTTTCTTCACAATTTTACGGTGTATTTTTTTTTCAAAAATCATAGATAAACGGAAAAAAATTGACATCATTATAAGACTATAATTCTGAACGAGAGATTTTTATGAAAATTAAATAAAGGTAATAGATAATATGGTAAATCTAGACCTATAAATCATTATAATAGTATTAGGTATTCATCTAAAATAGTTAATAGTAGTATAAGGTGTTCATCCAAAATAGTTAATAGTAATATTAAGTATTGATCCAAAATAGCTAATAGTAGTATTAGGTATTTACGTTGTATTATAATTGATGAGCTTTACGAATTAATTATAAAGACAAAAATTTGTAAAAGATTTTCAATTTATTTATAAGGACAAAATCGATTGAACGAATATTTATAAAGACAAAATAGATTAGACTGAGATATTAAGAGAAATTACTTAAATTTAAATAAGCGAAATTAATATTAATAGTAGAAATATTAAAAAAAATAATTTTGTATTTAAAGCACTCTCTTATACATCTCAGTTGAAAGTGTTGAGCTTAATTAGGAAATGCTCCAATGAATTGTGATAAAGTCCTCATAAATGCTGATAAATTACGACAAATTAGGAAATCAGTTATGTATTCACTAATATCAATCTAATACAATAAATTTTAATTAAAATAAAAAAGAAATTTTGAAGTACGATGATTTGCCCTGAATGTAATTTTGATGAAATGGAAGATGTTGTTGATGGAGTGTTATACTGTCCAAATTGCAAACATTTATTAAAAGAAAAAGATATTGGTGACGATGCGACGAGAATTTTTCAAGGAGCACAAGGAATAGTCCATCTAAGACCACAAAGAAGAGTTGGTGATAATTGGGACGAATTTCATAATAAAACACCAATCTATGAAGAGGGCACATTCAATGAAAATCTAATAGATTCCAGCCTTGATCAAAGGAATTTTGATGAATCAGCTGAAACAAATTTTAGTGATGGTAATAACATCCTCCAACCAGGATCAGTGGAGTTAATAAACAGTGAGGGTGAATTAAATCAAGAAGAAAAGAATTTTTCTTTTGACTATATGAATGAAAATTTTGAGGATGTCTCAACGTTTACTATTAAAATAACTAATTTTAGACAAAAAGTAACAGAATATTTAAAGAAGTTAATTGAACTAATAGAGGGTACAGTTGACCAAAAAGAACTTATACGGGTAAAATCTAAAGAGATATTTAACGATGTCGTTAAAAGAGCTGAAAGTTCTGAAATGTTTATCCCTAAAGATGCTAATTTCAAAGTAATTGCAGGAGCTATTCTATATGCAACAATTCAATCAGAAAAAGATATTCCTAGACTTATAAAGGGAAAGGAAATTATGGTCAAACTTAACATAAAACAAGGAAATGTATACGATTATTATCATAACCATTTGAAACATCTATATCCACGAGTGAAAAAACAAGACCAGATTGATAAAGAGAAAATGAAATTAGAAAACAGGAAATATACCAAACATTTTTTCACGGGTATTAAAGGATTTAAAAAGATTAGAGAGATCACTGCCTTATATTTTTTTTATATATTAAATGAGACCGATGTTGAGACTTTAGAACTTGTTTCATACTTCAAAGACAATATTATCAATAATATTAATCTTCCACCACAATTAACTAAAGATAATATAGGAATTCTTCAAAAACTAGGTAATCATCCAGATTTTGACAATTATTTTTCCGATTTAGTTGAGATTATTAAATATTTAATCCTTTCCAGTAGGATGCACAAAAAAATAGGTGCTCATCTTATAATTTCATACATAGCAAATGCATTGATGGAAAAAAATATTAATTTATTTCAATCATCAAATAGTTTCCCAATGACTCTTACAGATATTTATGATTATATAAAAGAAAATAGCAATGAATTTTTTCCAGCGCGTTCATCTATAGAGTATACATCTTTAGAAAAGGAACAGCGTTGGGCAAAGGATAATGAGGATGCTTTTATAATTGGTAGTAGGATACAATTATATGTAATCAAAAACATCTATAACGGAAAATATAATAAACATGGGAAAAACCAATGTCCAGAATGCTGTAAAGCTGGATTTACTATAAATACAGATTTTTTGAGGTTACGAGCCTTACAGTTCAATCATATAAAAAGCAAAAAAATTTACTCTTATACAACAAGAACTTTTTATAATTTGTTTATAAAAAGCAGAGGAGACCCTTATTTCTTAAGCAATTTGATTTCTCAAATGGAGGTTGAAAATGTAGAATTATTATGTACTAATCATCATAATTTACTTCATGCTAAATATAATAAGAAATTTCTTTATCTTATAAATTATAATAAACTTTTTTCGTTAAAACCTATATTAATTCATTTAATAATTCGAGAATCGGTAAATAGTTTTTACAAGAATAAAAAAACTCCAGAATTTAAAAAGAGAGTTAGAGAAGCCATTACAATTGATTTAAAACGAAAATATATCATTGATCAGGTAAATTATGGTGTCTGTCCAATTTGTAACGAGTTTAACACTACCGAACATTTACCTTCGTTTCATGGTCATCATTTTGATGAATCTAAAAAAACAAAAGATACCTCATATTTTTTCAGATTAGAGCTTTCTTGTCAGCAGATTGTGGAAATTTTAAAAAAAGAAACTGTTGGTTTTATTTGTGGTAATTGTCATGCAACAATTCAATATTACAATGATTTTGATGAGTTGTTAAGAATCTATGAAGATTCTGATACAGTATCTAAAATTATAGATGATTATGAATCTGCTCTTGATAAATTTAAAATATTAGATGGTAAAAACGTAACGATTCGAGAACCTTTAAAAAAATCATATTTAGTTAATGATAATATAATTAGATATTTATTTGCTATTTATGAGATTACTGATAGGGGGATTGAAGCAAGTACAGGTATTATTTCAGATTATTTAGGATTATCTTCTCGTGCTGTACGTCATTTCTTTCATGACAGATATAATCTTCTCAACCCATTTATTAATATTATTCAAGATAAACCTAGGACTTTAAAAAAATATTCTTTAACTGATTATGGTAAAAAAACAATTGCTTTATTACAGCATTTTAGAGATTATTATAATTCCTTACAATAAATATATTATGCTAAATTTAGGTCTGTAATGTTACAAACTCAATATTTTTACAAAACAACTTTATTATTTAAAATGATTTTGAAGAAAAAATTTGTGTCTTATCTTTTAGTTACTAAAGGTAATTAAATCTC
>SDBU01009598.1_pt1 | contig 10828 bp, 10 predicted proteins | sample 2277071 | NCBI WGS metagenome assembly SDBU01 (sample SAMN10397929, study PRJNA504765) | marine sediment metagenome | isolation source: marine sediment core GS08_GC12, 126 cmbsf | place: Arctic Ocean: Gakkel Ridge, Loki's castle | collected 2008
CCTGACTATAGACATGGTGCACAGACCTGGTCTGCTGACACCGTTATTGTGATGAGGACCCCGGCTTCGATCGCAGGTTATCATGGTGACGGGACTTCCCTTTAGTGAGTCCTGGCTATGCCTGCTGGTATAGCTTGAGCACGGTTAGATGTCTCGGATCGAACGTATACTCGAATCTGGAGATCGCGGTCAGCCCCAATTCAATAGTTGTTTATGTTTACAAGCCTGGCGTTCAGGCTTGTTGTAGACCATGTTGTTTGTTGTCTAGTAGAGGGGCGGATTTCTTGACATCCGCTTTCTTAGATGTCTACAGACAGGGGGTAAAAGTGTCCATTTTGTCAATTGTTTCTATAGTGTCTATGCTATTTGCAGTACATTTGCAGTAAGTTCAGTAATATCCCACATAGGAAGGTCTGAGGCCCTTACCTACAAAAAAATTCACGGTTAGCTATCTTGAAACTGCACTAGGTATTACATGAGAATAAGTAGCTAATGTTAAGGTAATCGAAGAATGCCCTAAACGCTCTTGGACTATCTTTGGATGAATATCAGCCATAAGCATTAAGGTTGCTGCTGAAGGCTAATATCGTGAAAGCGGATGTTGGGCAGGGCAGCATAGTTAGTTGCTTATATGGAATGGCCCCAAACTGTTACCCAGCCAGCGTTGAAAGCAAACTGTCCGCAATTTTTTGCGTGCTCTGCGCTAGCTCCGTTTGATAATTCTCTTTGCCCAAAACATGTATGATTGCCTTTTCGATCCGGTCGGCAGCCTCTGATTTATCCCAGATATAGCGTGCTAACATCGCCGCACTTAAGACAGCGGCAATCGGGTTCGCCAGCCCTTGCCCGGCAATGTCCGGGGCGGAACCATGCACCGGTTCGGCGATGGCACAGGCGTCTCCCCAATTAAGCGAGGGCGCTGTCCCCAGGCCGCCCCCCCAATGAGAAGCGGCATCCGAAAGGATATCGCCAAATAGATTGGTTGTCACGATTAGATCAAAACGTTCCGGTTCAGCGACCATTTTTAAAGCGGCGACATCCACCAACAATTCATCAATTTTTAAGGCAAATCCTTCTTGCGCTGCGCCTTCGACCACCGCTAAGACAGATTGGCGGAATAAGCCATCGGTCAGGGGGAGCACATTTGCTTTATGTACAATCGTCATCTGCTGGCGGCCCAATAGGCGCGCCAGGGCAAGCGCTTTAGCCGCAATCCGGGTAGAAGCGCGCCGGGTAATCACCCGTTCAGCGATGGCCTGATCGTTCTCCAACCGTTCCCGCCTGCTATATAGCCCTTCGCTATTTTCACGCACGATGATCATATCCACATTCTGCCGTGGAGAGATGCTGGGCCAGGTGCGAACCGGACGAATATTGGCATATAAATCGAGTTCCTGACGCATCGTCAGAATCGCGCTCTGGTAGCCTTCAACCCGATATGAAGGGGATGACACCGCACCAAACAAGCCCGCCCCACATTCCCGAATAGTATCCAATGTCTGCTGCGGAACGGATGCCCCATGCCGTTCAAAGCATTCCCAGCCCGCTTCGACTTCAACGGTTTCCAGGTCGGGGATGACAGTCTGCAACACCGCCACAGCCACCGGTATCACCTCTTTACCAATCCCGTCACCGGGCATCACACATAAACGTGACATGATTACGCCTCTCCAGGGAAGTGCCCATGTTCACGTACATAAGAGACAATCCCCCCGGCTACAATGATCTCTCGGGCAAAGTTGGGCGGTGGCGGCAACACAAACACCTCGCCCGCATGAATAAGTTCGCCTTTTTCAAGATCAAGAGTAATGTCTGCGCCTTGTTCTAAACGGCTGACCACATCCGGGGCGGCGAAAACAGGAATACCTAAATTGACCGCATTCCGATAAAAGATGCGGGCAAAATCATTGGCAATAATCGCCCCGATCTTTCTCCGCTTGAGAGCCAGCGGCGCATATTCGCGGGAAGAACCACAGCCGAAGTTATCTTCTGCCACAATAATATCGCCTGCTTGCGCATTTTGATTAAAATCGGGACGGGCTTCAATGAAGGCGGCTGTGCCGACATCTTCTCCGGGGCGCATATAGGGCGCATAGCGTCCTGGCACGATCTGATCGGTATCAACATCTGAGCCAAATTTCCATACTTGGGGCATCGGTATACTCTCCTTATTTATAGTTCGTTCGGGTCAGTGATTTCCCCGGTAATGGCGGTCGCTGCTGCTACTGCCGGGGAGCCAAGATAAATCTTAGAAGTCGGCGCACCCATCCGGCCTTTGAAGTTCCGGTTGCCGGTAGAGAGGCTGATATCGTGATCGCCCAATGTCCCCTGGTGGCGCCCCATACAAGTGCCACAACCGGGTGTCGTCATAATCGCGCCTGCTTCAATCAACGTATTCAGCGTGCCATCAGCAATCGCTCGTTGTAGTTCCAGCTTAGAGGCAGGCGTGACCAGAAAGCGCACCTTCTCAGAAACGCGCCGCCCCTTGAGTAGCTCGGCAGCGATCTTCATATCTTCATAGCGACCATTGGTGCATGTCCCCAGAAATACAACATCCATCGGCGTCCCGGCTACTGTAGAGATATCGGTCACATTATCGACGGCATGCGGGGCAGCAATCTGCGGTTCTAAATCAGCTAGATCAATGTGATAAGTCTGAGCATAGCTCGCCTGTGGGTCAACATATAGCCAGGCTGGCACTTCAAAACGATCCAGCACTTCGCCGGATGGCGGCACGATCCCCACTTTAGCGCCCAATTCCACGGCCATACTGGCTAGCGTTTGTCGCTCAGCCAGGGACATCCACGCCAGGCCATGATACTCGAGGCTAGCATAAGTTGCCCCAGCGATGGTCAGCACCTGCTCCAACTTTAGCGCCAGGTCTTTGGCTGTGACGCCGGTTTTGAAATGCCCATTAAAAACCATCTGAATGGTTTCTGGAACTTTAAGCCAGGTGCGCCCCGTCCCCCAGATCAAGGCGATATCGGTAGACCCCATCCCCGATCCAAATGCACCGACCGCACCGTAGCTGGTCGAATGCGAATCAGAGCCGAGCACAATCCGACTGGGGCGGGCGATTTGCTCTTCGATCAAAACCTGATGGCAAATGCCGCGACCGACATCAAACAGGCGGATGCCTTCTTCACGAGCAAAGCGCCGGACGATATTCTGATTGTTAGCAACACCGACCGTCGAAGCTGGGGCGACATGATCGATCACCAATGCGATCTGGTCGGGGTTGTGAACATGTTCAATGCCCAGGTCTTCACGCATGATCCGGATCATGCTGGGGGAAAGCGAATCGTGTCCCATCACGACATCCGGTTCAACGATCACCATTTCTCCCGGCGTGACAGGTCTCCCTGCGGCATTAGAAAGTATTTGTTCTGAAAGGGTTTGTCCCATGTTGATAATTCTCCTAGATTATATGCCTTGGTTATCTTTGTAAAGTAAACTGTCAACATCATCTAATGTCAGTGGATGTTGATCGGATATATTTTTGATCTGTGTCGTCACTTGCTTGATCTGATGGTCGCTCAGCGTTAAACCCAACTGTTCGGCCCGATTACGGACAGCATTCCAACCGGTCAGGCGATGGGCGACATGCACATAACGGGTCAGGCCAAAGGCCTCCGGTTTGAGGATTTCATAGGTCGTTGGGTTGTTAAGTACGGCTTTGGCATGGATGCCCGCTTTATGGGTAAAGGCTGAAAAGCCAGTGATATAGTTATTGAAGGGAATATCTACCCCAACCAGGGCCGCGACGCGGTGGTCAAGTTCAAGCAACCGCGGGAGATCATACTTGGCAACCAACTGAGAGTCGGTGGCATAAAGACGCGCAATCAAACCGCCCAATGGCGTGATGCCATTGCGTTCACCGATCCCTAATACGCTGGTATCAATGTGGTTTGCCCCAGCTTCCAATGCAGCATAAGCATTGGCAATCGCACAGCCAGAGTCGTTGTGTCCATGAAACTCAATATCGGCGTTGACCCGTTGGCGCAAGGCATGAACTAACTTATAAATCTGAGCGGGGGTGCCTACGCCTACCGTGTCAGCAACACCAACCCGGTCAACGCCCAGTTGATCGGCCAACTCATACACTCGGAATAAATCTTGCGGGTCACTGCGGAGACTGTCTTCTGTACTAAAACGCACTTCAACTTGCTGCGTTTTAAGATAGGTGATCACATCCTGAGCCAGATCGATAATTTGATTGATGGTCTTGCCATGGCTGAACTCTCGCAGTTGGGATGAAGTACCGATCACGACATTGACACCATCAACACCGGTGTCAACGGCGTATTTCGCATCATCCAAATGGCAGCGCACATGGGTCAGCGTTTTCGCTTTTAAACTCAGGTCAGCAATGATACAGCAGTCCTTATGTGATTGTTCTGATGCCATCGGGGAAGTCAGTTCGATGTATTCCACGCCAAAACTATCCAACATATGAGCAATCTCTATTTTCTGCTCAGTGGTAAAAAAGGCGTTGACAAACTGTTCGCCTTCTCGCAAGGTGGAGTCAATGATTGCAAATGATTCTAAACTCACAGAAGCCTTCCTATACTTGTTCTAAAACCTGGGTCAATATCGTAATTGCGCGTTGGTACTCGTCAATAACAAGATGTTCATTCGGCGTATGGTCAAGTTGACTATCGCCAGGGCCATACGCAACAATCGGGCAGCCCCAGATCGGGCCGACAACATTCATATCAGATGTGCCAGTCTTAACTTTTAAGCGGGGACGCACATAATGCTCCCGTAACGCCGTTGAGAAAGTGCGCACTAGAGCAGTATGCCGCTCGGCTTGATGAGCAGGAACCGCACCACAAACCTCCAGGCTGGCGTTATCATCTGTAAAGCGCCGGACAACCGCTTCAATCTCGTTTAGCGCAAAATCGGGCGGCAGGCGAAGACCAACCTGAGCATAAACCGAGTTATTCAAGCCATCGCTGTCGGTTTCGATCTGCCTGAGTGAAGGAGAAAGTTGATTGAAAATACGTTCACGGCTTTCATTAAAGCTAGCAGCGTAAGCGTGAATTGCATTCCACCAACTCACCGCGTATTCGGCAACTGCTTGATCCGGGCCTGCACTGTGACTCATCGACTGTGAGAGGCGATAATCAAACAAGATCGACCCTTTATAGCCAAGCGTGATTGCGTCCCAGTTACTGGGTTCACCGATGATACAAAAATCAGGCCGGTAACAGTTGGCGACATGCCACGCTCCTTTTGAGGAGGCCGCCTCTTCTTCAACTGCCCCAATCACAATCAAGCGCGTGCCGGGCGCTAACTGAGCTTGTGCTCCCGCCATCACAAAAGCCGCCAAAGGGCCTTTCGCATCTACCGATCCACGCCCGTATAAACAACCGGCTTCGACACGCACTGGGATATCGCCGGGAACAGTATCAATATGTCCCAGCAAAACGCCCTCGCGTGTGATCTGCCCCTGGGCGTCTGGCTGTTCGATGATGCCTACCGCGTTGCCGGCTTCATCAACCTGGGCGCGATATCCTAGGGCATTCATTTGCGCCACCAGAAAAATCGAGGCCCCCGCTTCTTGACCGGACAGGCTGGGAATTTCAAGTAGTTCTTGCAGCAAGGTCAGCGAATCAATCATTGACGGCCTCGCCAGTCTCCAGGGTAGCCAGAGCATCGCTGATCGCTTCAACAACGATGGTTAAATCAGCCCGTGAAATCACCAGGGGGGGCAGCAAACGCAGTACGGTTGGTCCAGCGAGTAAGGCCAGTATCCCGCGTTCGGTGAGCGCCTCCACCAGTGGATGAACACGGGTTCGCAGTTCAACACCGACCATCAACCCCAGCCCGCGCACCTGCCGGATGTGGGGCGACTGCGATTGAGAAAGGCGATCCATCAAGAACCTGCCCATCTCTGCGGAACGTTCAATCAGCCCTTCCTCATGATAAATATCTAAAGCGGCGATACCAGCAGCGCAAGCCAAGGGGTTGCCACCAAAAGTTGAGCCATGTACGCCTGTTTTGAGCTTGGCGACACGCGGCCCTAAGACGGCAGCGCCCATCGGCACACCCCCGGCGATGGCTTTCCCCAGCGCCAGGATATCAGGGACAATGCCGACATGTTCACAGGCAAACCAGCGCCCGGTACGCCCAAACCCGGTTTGCACTTCGTCGATGATCAACAAGATATCTCGCTGGTCACATAAACGGCGTACCGCTTGAAAATAATCCGTCGAGCCGGGGCGGATACCACCCTCACCCTGCACAATCTCCAGTATGATGCCAGCGGTATTTGGCGATAATGCGTCTTCTAAACGTTCGATATTGTTAAAAGGCACATGCGTAAAGCCGGGAACCAATGGCATGAAAGGTTCGCGATAGGCTTTTTTGTGGGTGGCGGAGAGTGAGCCAAAAGAGCGCCCATGAAAACCGCGCATCGCAGCGACGAACTCCGTCCGCCCAGTACTTAGACGGGCAAACTTAAGCGCCGCTTCAAGCGCTTCTGTGCCAGAGTTACAGAGAAAAACGCGATCCAATCCATCCGGCAGCACGCTGACTAGGCGTTCAAGCAGTTCAGCGCGCCGGTCGTTATAGAATAGCTCCGGGCAGGTAATCAGTTGGGCGGCTTGCTGGGTCAGTGCAGTGACTATTTTTGGGTGGCTGTGCCCGACATTTGCAACCCCAATGCCAGCGGCGCAGTCGATATAACGCTGCCCCTGGTCATCCCATAGGTAGGCCCCTTCCCCACGCACCATTACCTGATCGCGTTTGCCGTATACGCCACTGGTATGAAGCGCTTCGATTGATTGGTAGCTTATTGCTGTTTCTTGCTGCATGATTGCTCTCCTATTGAATGATCGTGCCATTTCCAGCAAGCGCCGCCTGGATAGGCTGATCGCCATTGGCGCTGCCAATGATCACCTGCGACACACCACCCTCAAGCGCTTCACGAGCAGCCAGCAACTTGATTCGCATCCGACCTTCGGCATAAGTTTCGGATATATGGCCGAGTTCACTTGTGTAGATGGTGGGGATTAGCGAGTTTTCATCGGGGAAGTCGCGCAATACGCCGGGAATGTCAGAGAGGATCAGCAGGTGGCTGGCCTGCAAAGCGGCGGCGGTGGCAGCCGCGGCCCGGTCTCCATCGACATTGATCGCTTCTCCTTCCAGGCTGATGGCGGGGGGCGTCAGCACCGGCAGATAATCGGCGTCAAGCAGCATGGTGAGCAGCCCAGTATTGACTTGCTTAACACGCCCAGTGAAGGTGTCGCGGATGATGCGTTGGCGGCCATTTTCTACCGCACGAATCGCTTTTTTCCGAGGGCCGCGCCATAATGCGCCATCAATCCCTGATAGTCCAATCGCATTGATGTTTTGCTGCTGAAGACGCTCGACGATCCCTTTATTGATCTGCCCACAATAGGCCATTTCAAAAATCTCCAGGGTGCGCCTATCGGTCAGGCGGCTGGTATAGCCAGAGGGTGAGGTGACAAATTGCGGTGGATGGCCAAGAGCTGTCGCCACTTGAGTGGCTAGATAATTGCCGCCATGAATCAATACCATCTGCTGCCCCTGCTGGCGCAGCGCAGCGAGATCACGGCACACCGCAGTTAGGTCAATCCCTTCTCCTCCGCCTACTTTGATGACGATCATTTGTTGTTCTCCTTAACTCGGGTGGAGGCCAATGGCCTGCAATCCGGTGGTTTCTTGAAGGCCGAGCATCAAGTTCATCGACTGAACGGCGCTTCCTGCCGCCCCTTTCATCAGATTATCGATCGCGCTGATCACCACCAAACGATTTGAACCAGAGTCTTTCTCAAAGCCAATATCGCATAGATTCGTGCCGCTGAGTAGTTTGGGTTCGGGGTAACGAACCACCCCCTGACGATCTTTCACCAGCCGGACGAAGGGTTCATCACCATAGCTTTCCCGGTAAATTGCCCAGATGTCGCGTTCCTCAAGAGCTTGGTTGAGAAAGACATGGGCAGTGCTGAGCACGCCACGGACCATTTCAATGGCGGTTGCCGAAAAATGCAGGGGAAGCGATCCGAGTTCTTGTTGAATCTCTGCTTGATGCCGGTGGCCGGTCGGGGAAAAAGAACGCACGCTGCCGCTGCGCTCCGGGTGGTGGGAGGCTAAACTGTAGCGGATTCCACCTTCGGAGGAACCAACCTTGACTTCCACCACCACCGACTCAATCAGGTTGCGGCAGGCGAGCGGCCATAAACCCAGGTTGACCACTGTCGCATTACAGCCTACGCCACTGACGTAGCGTGCTCCGGCGATTTCTTCGCGGTGAAGCTCAGGCAGGCCGTAAACAAAACGGGCCAACCATTCTGGCGCAGGATGTTTTTTGTCATACCAGATCGGGTAACTCTCAGGATCGCGCAAGCGGAAGTCTGCCGACAGATCAATGATCCGCTCTGCGAGAGAGGCATATTGTTCGATCCTCTCGGCCGCTTTACCATGAGGCAGCGCCAGGAATAACACATCGCAAGGCGCTAACTGTTCCGGCGCGATAAATTTCAGCGAGGTGAAGCCCCGTAAATTAGGGTGCGCGGTATGCAGGAACTTACCGGCGTATTGGCGCGAAGTGACCTGCTGAATACTTACGTCAGGATGCTGAATCAGCAACCGGAGAAGTTCTCCACCGGTATAGCCCGATCCGCCTAGAATGCTGATTGTCGTCATCGCTGCCTCCTATGCACCGAGCGCAAGCAACGGCTGGGCGAGCGGTTCTGTGGTGGAACCCTGAACGCCCATATCAACTACATAATCTATGATCCGATCAGGGATAGAAACACCGGTTGGCTCAATGCTATTGCGGAACTCCATGGTATGGTTGACTTCAGTGATCAGCAGCCTGCCATCCGGGGCTTCCATCAGGTCAACTGCGAGCACACCGCCACCAACCGCCTGCGCCGCCAATTGTGAAAGGCGATCTATTTCCGGGGTGATCGGACAATTCGCCGATTTTCCGCCGCGTGCCGTGTTGGTGATCCAATGCTCCGATGACCGTGTGATCCCGCAGATGGTTTCATCGCCGATGACAAAAGTACGGATATCATTGCCTGCTTTGGCGATATATTCCTGGATATAAAAGATCGAATGCAGGTAAGAACCCAGGGTCGCTTTATGCTCGATAATCGCTTCCGCCGAGTCGCGGTCGTTAATTTTTGCCAGCAGTCGCCCCCACGAGCCAACAGTTGGTTTAAGGACGACCGGATAGCCCAACTCTTCGATCGCTTGCAGCGCGCTTTCGGCTGAAAATGCGACCTTTGTTTCCGGAGTGGGGATACCTGCGGCGAATAAGGCCAGCGAAGTTTGCAGCTTATCGCCACAGACTTCAATCACCCCCGCCGGATTTATACATGGAATTCCCCACGCGCCCAACATATAAGCGGCAGAAAGCGCCTGCGACTGACTGAGACAGCGATCGAGGACAACATCAAAGCGTGCCCACTCCTGATCATCAGCCAAGTCAAAGGTCGCCCGGCGGACATCGATCAGTTCGTAGGATAAGCCACGCGCTTCAATCGCCTGGATGATCAGTTTTTCTTCAACTCGGATCCGTGAAACCAGAATACCTAGGTGCATCAGCTTATTCTCCCCAATCTTCTTCAATTTCGGGGGCGAGTTCGATTTGTAAGGGGTTAAGCCCAATCACTTCCAACTCAACGCCGCAATCTGGGCACTGGACGATCTCACTGAGTGAGACATCACCTGCCATCGTAACTTGACCGGCACATTCGACACATACTACGTTTTCCATTTTGTTATCCTTTCTGTTTCATCTAACTTGATTTTGGGTAAAAAAAAAGCAGGCCTACCAAATTATCTGGTAAGCCTGTATGTTCCTAAAGTTATTTTGCGATCAAGGACAAGCACAACAGACCAGATAATCATCCGGTTTATTCTTCTTGACCTGCTTCTTCAATTGGCTAACAAACATGATCGTATACATCTAACTATCCTAAAAAAAACAAAAAATCCGCTCATCTGGCGGATTGTCGTTGAAATTTTGTGCAAGCGAGCAACATCAAACCAGATTACCAGTAGGTAAAATTGTGCTTCTTGCCCTTCTTAGTGCCGTTTAGTGATGCCTGAAAATTTTTCATAAGCGGGAGTTTAAACGATTATCTTGAATCTGTCAATGGAATAGGACATTTTGTTCAGGGCAATCGCATTTAGATCGAAAGCACCTTGAAAAGGCAGTTCATATCCCAACCAGCTTATAGACGCTTGGCCTTGATGCCACATTTAGCTGATGTCTCTCGCTTGAGCAAGTTCAAACACAAATGTCTCATGATAGCCAGGTTTTCAGTAGCATTTCCTTGGCGTACACGGCACTCTTCTTCGCGGAAGGCCATATCCAACACCCAGTGCAGTTTGTTCTCAACACACAACCTACGCTTTAGGAGACATCAGATGTTTTGTCTTCCCTGTATATCTGGGTCTAAATTGTCTATTGTGATCACATGAAAGCGTTCCCCCTCTGCTAGACTTGTAATATCAACAAAACTAGTAAAGCAAAAGGAGAAACGCGATGTATCCATTTTACCTCGGACTCGATCTACACAGCAAAAAAACCTATGGTGTCCTGATCGACAAGGCTGGCGCTGTGATCGACGAACGACAATTTTCAAATGATGAAACTTCAAAATATCTAGAAGAAGTTGTTCCCAGGGAGACCTACGCGGTACTTGAAGCCACCCGCAATTGGCCATTCATGTACGACCTGCTAGCTCAGCATGTAGAACGAGTAGAACTGGCTCACCCAAAAGAGCTCAAAGCGATCTCTTCTGCAGCAGTCAAGACAGACCAGATCGACGCCAAAGTATTGGCA
>SDBU01009599.1_pt1 | contig 10828 bp, 14 predicted proteins | sample 2277071 | NCBI WGS metagenome assembly SDBU01 (sample SAMN10397929, study PRJNA504765) | marine sediment metagenome | isolation source: marine sediment core GS08_GC12, 126 cmbsf | place: Arctic Ocean: Gakkel Ridge, Loki's castle | collected 2008
TTTGATTGCAAGGTACCCCGACCTGGTTATTATTTTAAGTTTGTTCATATTCAATTATTCACAAAACATTGCCAATTACTGAATTTATGTATTTCTTCTTCAATGAGACCTTCGGCTTTTAATATTTCATGACTGCATTCGGAAATAGTTTGTTAAACTGTATCATTCTCGATAAAGTGTTTTATTTTATTTCTCCATTCGATGGTTTTTTTAACATTCACGCCGTTTGAACTCACGGCAATGGTCAGGTAATCTTTTCTAAAGACTGCAGGAGAGATGAAATCGCATAACCCCGGATCATCCACCACATTCACTAATATACCTAGTTTGGTAGCGTCTGATTTTATTTGTGCGTTCACAGTCCTGTTATTAGTGCAGGCATATACAATCGAATAATGATGTAAATCGTGAGGTTGATATTCTTTGGTTATCTGCTTAAAACCGGTTTGTTGGATATCTTCACATATTTTTATAGCCAAAATGGTTATTTTATCAGTAAACATTGAAAGTGTTGACAGTTTCTGGGTTGCAATCCTGCCGCCACCTATTATCAAAATATTTTTATTTGAAATATCCAGCCAAACCGGCAAATATTTTCTTTGTTCATATCTCATATTCTATATTATATTTTTCTTTTCCGAATTTTATCCTGGTCCATATCCTTTCATGCATAAAGTATAAAGAAAATTCTGTAAGTAATTCGATGCCGCTGATGGAAATAGCAAACTTAAATTTACCCGTAATCAGGAGAGAGATAAGAAAAGTGTCTAACGTACCTATTATTCTCCAGGATATAGCTTTTAGAATACTCCTTCGTTTTCGTTCGTACATATTGGGTTACCTTTTTTGTATCAAAACCGACCAGTAGTTGTCTATCCTGTCCTGTTTTATAATGTTGTGTCCTTCACTTTTCACTGAACCTGGCACATTCTCTATAGGTTCACCGTCATCAAGCAGTATTTCCAATCGATCGCCTGACCTTAACGCAGCCAGTTCAATTTTTGTTTTAACAAAATTCAACGGACATTTTATTCCTCTGAAGTCTTTGATCTTAACAACTTCTCTCTTTTTATCAACTGTAACAGGTTTTGCTGCTTCTGTTTTGAATTGAAGCGAATCATCCATGTTCTCGTATAATTCGATTACCGCATCGGATAATAAATAAATATTGTCCTTGTCAGGGGAAAAATCATCGTTGGGATTCTGCTTAGCTTTTTCGGGCAGAAATTTAAATTTCTGATTGATCAACCCTTCATTAATGAATTTATTTATAAAAGCATCAAATAATTCCTGATCATTCTTAGGCTCAATGCCTTTTGTAATGAGCAGCATGCGTGATGATGAGTATATAATGGTATACAGATATTCATTAATCGCTGTTTTTTCTGATGTCTGTAAAATCTTTTCTTTGTTTTTTATGATCAAATTCATGTCCAGGTCGATCAGGTCAAATAGACCGGCTGAACATTCACCCAATCCTCGGCCCACGAGTGAAAAGATGTTCTCGCTGCCCCAATCGAAATAATAATTTTTATCATCTTCAAAATCGGGGATTTGACTTAGTTTGTTACATAAATCATTAATATCCGTCATGCCTTCCGATGCGATATATGACGAAAAGTTTTTATAATTGACTTTTTTACTTAGATGCTTTCCCAAGAGTTTAACAGTAAAATCAGGCAGATCGCGTGCACTAATTTTGCCTACTTGCTCAGCAAGTTTTGCGCTATATTCAGATTGAGCGGCCCCTGCAACAATCTCATATGCCGGGTACATACGATCATTGCGACCAACTATGCCATAAAAACCAAGATCAGAAGCAGCTTGTTGTCCGCATGAATTAGGGCACCCGGAAATATTAATCTTTATTTCGCCCAATTCGTCCAGAGCCAAATTGCTTTTAGCCAGTTCTTTTCTTAACCCTTTTAAAGCGCTTTTTGATAAACATATACCCAGACGGCAGGTATCAGCTCCTGTGCAGGATACCATTGTATTTAACAGTAAAGGCTCACCTATATTTATACCTGTTTTTAACAGGAAATTGTAAATATTACCCAGATATTGTTCAGGGATATTGCGCAAATGGATATTTTGACGCATAGAGAATCTGATTACGTCATCGCCAAATTGCCTGAGATATTCACCTAAACTATGCGCAATATCAGCCGGAACATTTCCATAAACAAAAGGTACGATGATGCTGCATAACCCGTCTTGCTTTTGGGTTTTTACATATCGTTTTCTCCACAGGTCAAAATCGGAACCGCTGACAGCTTTGGGGTTTAGAGCAGGCAAATTTGTTTTACTTTTAATATGTGGAATGATGATTTGGTTGTTTCCTGCAGTTTTAAGTTCATTATAGATTTGTTGATATAAATTAAATACATTTTCTTTCCCGAGTTTAAAGAACACGTAACGCAAGCGGGCTTTATGTTTGTTTTTTCGATTACCATAACGAGAGAACAATTTTTTTGCAGCATCGGCCACGATGCCAATCTCAACGGCCGGAATAAAGTCGAACAACACCGGACTCACCATTGGTTTAGAGCCGAGCGAACCGCCAATGAATACCTTGAACCCTTTTACGCCGTCCTCTTCTTTAGCAATGAATCCCAAATCGTTGAAAGCCGCATAAGCCGTATCTTCTTCTGTATTTGAAAAGGCAATCTTGAATTTTCGCGGCAGTGTCCAGGAATCGGCTTCAGCAATCAACTTATTAGTTAAAGCAATGACATAAGGAAAAACATCAAATGTTTCATTCGGGTCAATACCTGAATCAACAGAAGCCATTATATTTCGAACGGTGTTACCACCGCCGCCCCTGGCTGCCAGTCCTATCTGATACAGGTCTTTTAGGATATAGACCGTACTCTGTAATGTAATATTCTGAATCTGAATTTCCTGCCTTGTAGTAATATGCAACAATTCAGAGCCATACTTTTTAGCAATAGCAGCCACCTGTTCCAGTTGAAAAGGACTTATATAACCACCTGCGCAGCGGACACGAACCATGAATGTGCCGTCTTTGCGTTGTTCGTAAATCCCCATTGGCACACGTGTTGTCTTAAATTTGGCCGGCTCAATTTTCTCATGCTGGAAATCGAAAACTTGCGCTTCGTAATTTTCAATCTCTTCTATCAGGTTATCTGGTAATGAATACATAATAAGGCATATTTAATTAATTATTTGTATGGTTACTTCTTCTACTTTTGAATGTCGAATCTTATATGCTTTAATATGTGGCTTTTTATCGGCCAGTGAAATTATTAAATACAAGATATCCGGATCATAAGCCTTCCGGATATCTTCTTCCGATGGGCGTGCCGGGGATTTGGGATGACTGTGATAATTAGCTATGATCTCTGTTCCGGCCTCCTTTACTTTTCTCACAACAGTGAATTGCTCGGAAGGATCAAATGAAAAGTGTTCCTCGCTGTTATCTTCGTTTCTCATTTCATAGCTTTGAGTGATAGTATCGCCATTGCCGGCTAAGTAGCCGCATGCTTCAATGGGGGAAAGCTTCCGGGCATGTGCTATTATCTTCTCTGCAATGTTTTGTTGTATATGTATCATTTTTTAATGCGTATCTTATGTATGTTATCTTGCAAATGTTCTATGCCAAGAACCTGAAAACCTTGTTCGGTAGCGCTCTTTGGAATGTTTTCCAAAGGCTCTCCTTCTGTCACCAACACTTCAAGTATATCATCCTTCGCGATCTTTGCCAGTTGTATTTTGGTTTTTACAAAGGTCATCGGGCAATGTTCCTTAGTTATATCTAAATTGAATGTTGCCATTTTTAAAATTATTAAATGAATATTCTGTCCCCCCCTTCTGAGATCTCTAAGAATTTAACCACTCCCAGAACTTCTTTATTCACTTCGGGAATAAAATCATTGATGGTAAGGCCCAGAATTTGCATTGACATTTCGCAGGTATAAAGTTTAACCCCAACTGCAATGGATGCATCAATCAGCTCTTTTAAAGTTGCAACATTCCTTTTTCTCATCATGTGGTTCATCAATTTCGGACTGATATTGCAGAAATTCAACCGGCTGAGCGGAACATTATTGATGCCGCCCATCAGAAATCCGAAGAAGCGTGCAAGAAATCCTTTACCAGTGAATGCCCTTCCTTTTTTATTTTTAATGGCATTTAACCCCCAAAACGTAAAGAAAATATTTACTTCGTAATTGACCGCAGCCGAGCCACTTGCCAGCGTAAACGCTGCAACCAGTTTATCGAAATCGCCACTAAAGCAGATAATAGAAAGCTTTTTCTTTGGTTCCATAATTTTTATAATTTTCAGATTATGTAATTTATTAATTCTTTTTCACGTCGCATACCGGCATTTCTTCCAGTTTCAATTCTGTGATGGTGGGGTTTATACCACATATCGGACAATTTTCATTACGGTTTAAATGAATTGTACGGAAACTCATAGAAAATGTATTAAATATTAAAAACCGGTTTGTGAGCAGTTCACCAATGCCTGTTAGATATTTCAATACCTCGGTAGCCTGTATCGTACCCAATATACCGGCGACTGATCCTAATACCCCTGCCTGGGAACAGCTTGGAACCAGTCCTTTAGGAGGCGGACTATTAAAAACGCAACGATAACATGCATTACCGGGTGTATAGGTCATCGTTTGACCATCGAATTTTAAAATGCCTCCATGTGAAAAGGACTTTCCTGATAAAACGCATGCATCATTTATCAGAAATTTAGTTGGAAAATTGTCTGTACCATCAAGGACAAAATCGTATTCAGAAAAGATATCGTTGATATTATCGGATGTAAGAAGCTCGTGATAGGTCTTAACTTTAACATCCGGATTGATTTTTTCAATTTTTTCTTTAGCAGAAATAACTTTTGGCCGGTTGATGTCGGGTGTTGTATGAATAATTTGACGCTGAAGGTTAGTAATGTCAACCACATCCCCGTCGATTATACCAATAGTACCGACACCGGCAGCTGCCAGATATAATGCTGCAGGTGATCCAAGTCCGCCTGCCCCAATTATCAGTACCCTCCCTTCGAGGAGCTTGATCTGTCCTTCAACACCTACATCTTTTAATATGATATGACGGCTGTATCTTTCAATTTGGATGTCTGTAAAATCCATAGTTGTCTTTTATTAGTTTTAATTTCCTATTTAATATTTTTGGTCAATGTTTTTAATGATTGAGAGATATCATCAATTAAATCTTCAACTTCTTCAATACCAATCGCTATACGAATAAGCGTATCGCTAACGCCCAACTCTATTCTTACATCAGGCGGATACTCGCAGTAGATGGTGGAAGCGGGATGAATAGCCAGTGTTTTATTGTCATTCAGGTTAGTAGCTCTTCGTATGAGTTTAAGATTGTTTAAAAATTCAAAGCAGTATTCTTTTTTTACCAGGTCAAAAGTTAACAGAGCGCCGTGGAGTTTACCAAACTGCTTCTTACTTGTTTGATGAAACTTAGCAGTAGCCAATCCCGGGTAATTTACCCTGGTGATCAGCTTTTGTTTTTCGAGCCATTTGGCTAATACCTGTGCATTATGGCACGACTTATTTATTCTTAAATGAAACGTTTCCAGTCCTAATGTTTGCAAATAGGCATTATGTGCCGATAAGCAAGCGCCGATGTTTCTGAATACATCTTTTCTGAGTTTAGCGATGAAGGTGAATTTGCCAAGCTTTTTAGCATCAGGTGAAAACTTCGGAATGGTGTTCCAATCAAATGTACCATGGTCAATAATGATCCCACCCATCGAGGTAGCTCCACCTGAGATGTATTTTGTTGATGAGATCACTTCCATATCGATGCCTAATTCTTTGGCATTGAAAAAGCATAGCGGTGTAATAGTTGAATCAGCGATCAAAACCAGATGGTGATTCTTTCCAATTGCCGCGATTTTTTTTATGTCGGCTACTTCAAGCTGAGGATTGGTGATCGTTTCAAGAAAAATACCACGGGTATTTGCATCGGTCAGTTTTTCTATACTCTCCGGCCGGGTCAAATCAGCGTATTTAAATGATACGCCAAAGGGTTTCAGGGTGTGTTCGAAAAATGAATAGGTGTTTCCAAATAAATTTTTCGATGTAATAAAATTATCACCTGCTTGTGCAATACAAAAAAACAGATTGGAAATAGCTGCCATCCCTGATGATACAGCAATAACACCCAACGAATCAGTCAGATTTTTAATTACGTTTTCAAAATGTTCTACGGTTGGATTAGACAAACGGGCATAAACATGTAATGGTTTAGTGCCCCTGAATGCGTCTTCAAGTGCCTCTGCATTTTTTGTTTCAAATGCAACATTATCGTAGACAGGCATACGTAAAGAGCCATGTGTATCCTGTTTACTGAAAGGTGTATGTATGGCTTTTGTGGCAAATTTCATTTTTAGTGTATATTTTTAAAACTTAGTACTGCATAATTCTTAATTCCGGATCTTTATTTTTCTCCGCCGCCCATAAAATATAGAAAATCCAATTCGTCATTTTCTTTCAATGAAATTTTATCAAAATCATTTTTATCAATGAAAATTCCGTTTAATTGAACCGAAACCATTTCTATTGACTCAACTTTATTCCTTTTAAGTAACTCCGAAACGGAAACTGCATTTTCTTGAATTGATTGGTCTTTACCATTTACCTTTATTTTCATGATGATATGATTTTAAGAGTTTAATTTATGTGTAGTGCATGTTTTTCTGATAAGTCTGATAAAGAGTTTTCTATCATATCGGAGTTATAAAGTGGTGTTGATAAATACCGCTCACCCGAATCAGGTAAAATAACAACGATTTGTTTACTTTTGTTTTCAGGACGTTTAGCCACTTGCAAGGCAGCATAAACAGCGGCACCCGATGATATTCCTACCAGCAGACCCTCGGTACGCGCTAACTGACGACTAATCTGAAATGCATCTTCATTTTCTACCTTTATTATTTCATCAATAACCGATTTGTTCAAAACATCAGGCACAAAGCCTGCGCCAATACCCTGGATTTTATGAGGGCCAGGTTTACCCCCGGACAATACAGGGGAGTCAGCAGGTTCAATACCTATTATTTTGATTTGAGGCTTGCGCTTTTTAAAAACCTCTCCAACACCTGTGATGGTACCTCCGGTGCCAATGCCGGTAATAAAAATATCAACATTACCTTTTGTGTCTCTCCAAATTTCTTCAGCTGTAGTTCTCCTGTGTATTTCAGGATTAGCAGGATTGTTAAATTGCTGCGGCATGAATGAATGAGGTATGCTTTCCGAGAGTTCTGCCGCCTTATTTATTGCACCGGTCATTCCCAATTCACCCGGAGTCAAAACAAGTTCAGCACCTAATGCCTTTAATAAATTTCTTCTTTCAGTGCTCATTGTTTCGGGCATTGTCAGGATTAGTTTGTATCCTTTAGCAGCTGCAATAAATGCAAGAGCTAGCCCTGTATTGCCGCTTGTGGGCTCTATGATAATTGTATCTTTATTTATCAGCCCTTTTTCTTCGGCATCTTTAATCATTGAGTATCCGATTCTGTCTTTAACACTACCGGCTGGATTGAAAAATTCCAGCTTGGATATTATGGTTGCCAGGACATTATTCGCCTGATTAAAATTTGATAACTCCAGTAAAGGCGTATTGCCTATAAGTTCTGTTAGATTTTTTGCGACTTTTGCCATAATGTGTAATGATTAAAATTTATGATACAAAAGTCGGGCAAAAGAAAGGGCCGTACAATACCTCGTTATTGGTATTTTATATACCTAATAATTGGTATATACGAAAGAAGAAAGATTGGATTAGATCAGATATAATATTCAGTAGCATCAACAATGCCTTTTTTAACCGCATACATGATAAGTTCAGAGGTGCTGTTAATGCCAAGCTTTTTGAGTATATTCTTTCGATGTGTATTGACAGTATGAATACTTAAAAAATCTTTAGCAGCTATCTCTTTTGTTGTAAGACCTTGCGCTATCAGATGGATGATCTCAAATTCCTTTTTAGTTAAATGGGTATTAGTACTCTTCTTAGTATCGGTACGGTTTTCTTTCAACAAAGCTTCCACCGCTTCCTTACATAAATAATTTTCATTCTTTTCGATAGCTGTAAGTGCATTTAGTAGCTCATCTTTAGTGCAGTACTTTGATATATAATGGGTAATACCGGATTCTAATATTTTAATTATATTTTCGTAAACAGAATCTCCAGCCAGAACGAGGATGTGGGAAGCAGGGAATATCCCTGTTAATTTTACTAAATACGATAATAAGAAATCATTCAATCGGTATGGATCAATTACCAAAATGGAGGGGGTATTATTTTTTAAAAAACTAAATAATTCATTACTAGATTCAGTATAACCAATAATATTATAATTACCAGTACTTTTTAAAACTGATGTAATTCCTTCACTGGTAAGCACCTGTGAGTCGGCTATAAGTATTTTAGTTAATCCCATTAAAATTGAATCATCGAATTACAATCCAAAATTAAAAAATAAAGAATAGTTTATTCCCATAAAACTCATTCTAACTGATAAAAAATTCTTAAATTTCCTACGAATCCTATCTGATGAATTAGAAGTCCTAATAAAAAATTATCCTTTAAAAGATCTTACAAATTAAAAAGAATATTCATTGTAACCTGATTAATGCATAAACTTAAACATAAAAATTGACTTTTGAGTTTTGAATGATTTTTGTTCTGCTCTTATAGAACAGCATAATTGTTTAAATATGGCATTAAGGATCATACATTTCAAGGTTGGTAATGGCAACTGTAGTGTTATATACGATTTCAAATTGTTGCAATTCTTCTGGATCTTTACAATTTTTCCGTAAATTGGCAATACTTCTTTCCACTATCCTGTCAATATTATGGGCCATTAAAAGGGCATAACTTTTCAGTTTAAAATTATTAATCATCGTTTTATAAGAACTATATCGTTGTAGTAAAAATTTGTAATTGCATAATTTTTATTAAATTTACAACGAATAATGCAAGCGAGCGTTATTTACAGAAATTTGGGAGAGGCATGCGAGGTGTCGGAATCGGTGGGTCCAAATTTTTACAGAACGTAGTGAGGGCGTAATTCCCTATAAGTCCTATGAATTCATCCCCAAGGGGCTGTCTAAAAAGGCATTTTGACAGTTTTTAATCGCATAAAGAGAGCTATTCGACATATGATCAGAAGCTTTTGTGTATTCTATTATGTATAAAACTTTACTTTTTAGACAGCTCCCGTAAATATTATATATATTAGTAATTACTGCAATTTTCTCAGCTTATTTTATGAAAGTCCCGATGGGTTTATTTAAGATACATCTACAGGGATTACTACCTAACGGAGTGAATAAAGAATCACTATAAAAGCATCCCTGCCAGAGAAGCTGAAATATATGAAGCCATGGTGCCACAAAACATTGCTTTGAATCCTAATCTTGCCAGGTCAGATTTACGATTTGGTACCAGTACTCCAATGCCTCCGATCTGAATTGCTATAGAGCTGAAATTGGCAAAACCGCATAACGCAAAACTTGCAATTACAACTGATTTTGCACTCAGAACGCCTTGCTGAATCATTGGTGTAAGATCGGAATAGGCTACAAACTCGTTAATTATCATCTTCGTCCCCATCAAAGAACCCACACTTAATGATTCAGATGGTGGTACTCCCATCACTATTGCAAAAAGACTGAAGAATACTCCAGCGACGTCTTTAAGACGAAGGTTTTCAAGATCCAGCCCCAATGAATTTAGAGACAATCCAGTCCATGCAAGAAAATGTCCGAAGTATCCTAATAGTGCATCTACAAGAGCAATAAGGGCTATCACACCAATTAACATTGCAATCACATTTATGGAAATCTTCATCCCATCACTAGCACCATGTGAAATAGCATCCATTATATTTGAATGCTCCTTTTTTACTTCAAGTTTTATTATTCCCTTTGTCTCAGATTCTTCAGTCTCCGGAAAGACGATCTTAGAAACAACTAACGCTCCTGGTGCAGCCATTAGACTTGCTGCAAGCAGATATGATGCCGGTATTCCCATCGAAATGTAAACAGCCATAACACCACCTGCAATACAGGCCATACTACAATGGAAAGTAAAAGGAAATATTTTACCATTGGTACTAAATCTACTTTCGCTTTTTCACGGGAGGATTCCTTTAACGGACTTAAATTTCCAGTGAACCAGGTGGCTGTTACCGAAAATGAAAGTCCCAATCCTGTTTGGTAATCGATTGTCTTTTATGAGTCACTTTTAAGTTGGATGTCTACGAATGGGTCAAGCGAGATACTTGGTTTTGAACTTGAATAAATGAAAGCGATAATACACAGAATATTTCACTGTAATAAAATTTTTGTTAAAGCAATTACTTGAGGTAATCCGGTAGTCATATCCCTCTTCCACCGTTATTCTGGATTAGTCAGTGAGAAACTCTTTTCTGCAAAGGTTCAATCTTTCCTGAAAAGAGCTTTGTTTAAAATTCGTTCTCTATTTTTTCCAGAAACAATATTTCAGCAAAAAATTGCCAATCGAATGATATAGTTTGGTTTGCCAAATGAGAATGATGATCCTGATCGAGAGTATAACCTTCGGGCTTTGTCAGTATGCGTGTTATACCATATATCAGTTCAAATTGCTTCCTTAGTACCTTAAATTCCTCAGGAAGTTTCTTTATCCTTTCCATGGCTTTTGTTTCCTGCTGTTCGTTTTGTGCCATCAAACAAAATACTGCCTTTGGTTTTTTTAATATATGGTATAGCTGCTTTGGACATATAAACCGAACCAAGGAAAAGTACACCCATTACCTGTCTGAAGA
>SDBU01009600.1_pt1 | contig 10827 bp, 11 predicted proteins | sample 2277071 | NCBI WGS metagenome assembly SDBU01 (sample SAMN10397929, study PRJNA504765) | marine sediment metagenome | isolation source: marine sediment core GS08_GC12, 126 cmbsf | place: Arctic Ocean: Gakkel Ridge, Loki's castle | collected 2008
AATCACTGGTGAAGGCCAGTTCCCCATCACCGGCGGGAAGCCGGGCTCCGTCATGCAGGTTTTCGATGTCACCGGTGGGGAAATGGGGCTTGATGACCTCCTCGATCAGCTGAGCCATGCGCCGGCCGCCACCGCCGTGGGCCAGGGTGATCTTCCGGTCGTCTTCGAACGGCAGGGGACAGTTGAGCTGCACCGCGCTCACGCCGGCGAGCCCTGATAGCGGTAGTAGGCCGCGCAGGCCCCTTCGGTCGACACCATGGTGGCGCCCAGGGGGGTATCAGGTGTACAATCGAGGCCGAAAGCGGGGCACTCAGGGGGCTTTTTCCAGCCCTGGAGCACCTCGCCGCTGATGCAGACTTCCGGTTCCATCGTCTCAATCTCCATCAAGTCGAATTTCAGTTCCGCGTCGAATTGGGAATACTCCGGCCGCAGCCCCAGCCCGCTTTGGGGAATCGAGCCGATGCCCCGCCACTTGCGGGGGACCACCTGATAAATTTCCGATATCATGGCCTGGGCCGGTTCATTGCCCTGGCGAAGGACCGAACGGCGATACTGGTTCTCTACCTGGTGACGTCCCTGCTCCAGCTGCCGCACCGCCATCAGGATACCCTCCAGCAGGTCCAGCGGCTCGAAACCGGTGACTACTATCGGCACCTGGAATTTTTCCGCCAGCGGCTCGTATTCGTGGAAGCCCATGACCGTGCAGACATGGCCGGCGGCCAGGAAGGCCTGCACCCGGTTATCCGGGGAGGTGAGAATGGCTTCAATGGCCGGGGGCACCAGCACCTGGGAGACGATCTCGGAGAAATTGGTAAGGCCCAGGGCGGCGGCCTGCTTGACCGCCATGGCGTTGGCCGGGGCGGTGGTTTCGAAGCCGACCGCAAAAAACACCACTTCTTTATCGGGATTTTCTTGAGCGATCCGCACGGCGTCCAGGGGGGAATATACCACCCGCAGGTCACCGCCCTCGGCTTTGACGGCCAACAAGTCCTTTTCCGAGCCGGGGACCCGCAACATGTCCCCGAAGCTGGTGAAGATCACATTCGGCCGCCCGGCCACGGCGATGGCCTTGTCGATCTGCTCCAGCGGCGTAACACACACGGGACAGCCGGGACCGTGCAACAGATTGATTTCTGGGGGCAGCAGTTCCTGGAGGCCGTATTGCATAATGGCGTGGGTCTGGCCGCCGCAGACCTCCATGAGCGACCAGGACCGGCTGACAGCTTGCTTGATCCGGCCCAGCAGCTGCCTGGCAACATCGGGATCGCGGAATTCTTCCAGATACTTCATGGCGCCGGGACCGCCGGCGGCCCGGGCTGCTCCTCGTCAGCCTCCAGACGCGCAATCTCCTCCCAGGCGGCAATCGATTCAAGGGCCGCCTCCTGGTCTAAGATGCTGATGGCGAAACCGACATGCACGATGGCATAATCCCCCACTTCGATCCCGGGCACATAGTCCAGGCAGGCCCGGTTCTCGATGCCCCCATAATCCAGCCGCCCCATCGTCAGGCCGGCTTCGTCGTAAATCTCGATTATTCTACCGGGGATCGCCAGGCACATGGCAGATTTCCTCCATTATATATTTGGATATAGTAAGATATACCGCTTTCCGGCTCTTGGGCTTAACCCGCTTCCGGTTGCTACCCGCGGTAGGCCCGCTCGATCCAGGCCTGCCACTCCACCAGACCATCACCGGTAGTGGCCGAAAGGGCCACGAACTCCAGTCGCGGATTGACCAGGTGGCAGTTCTCCTTGAACAGCTCCAGGTCAAAATCCACGTACGGCAACAGGTCCAGCTTGTTGATGACGCACAGATCGGCATCGTGCAGAATGGTGGGATACTTGAGCGGCTTATCGCTGCCCTCGGTGGTGCTGACAATCACTATCCGGCGGGCCTCCCCCAGGTCGAACAGCGCCGGGCACACCAGGTTGCCGACATTTTCGATGGCCAGGACCGCGCCCCGCGGCAGGGTCAGCGACTCGAGGGCCCGGCTGACCATGGAAGCATCCAGGTGGCAGCCGGTGCCGGTGTTCACCTGCACCGCGTCGGCCCCGGCCCGGTCGATGCGCTCGGCGTCCAGGGTGGTCTGCTGGTCTCCCTCGATCACTGCCCAGTGCAACTCGGGCAGCTCCCGGATTGTGCGCTCCAGCAAGGTGGTCTTACCGGACCCGGGAGAACTCATCAGGTTGAGGGCCAGTATCCCCTGTTCCTCGAAAAACGCCCGGTTACGGGCCGCCACCAGGTTGTTGGCGCCCAGCACGTCCTGCTGCACTCTGATGGTCTCGGTTTGCGGGTGGCTGTGTTCATGGTCGTGATCATGGTGATGATGGCGGCTATGATTTTGGTGACCATCCCCTCCCCCGGCCTTTTCACCGAGTTTGATGATCTTTACCCCCTGGCCGTCGGGCTGGCCGCAGCCGCAAGTGTCGCACATCAGATTTGCCCCTCCACTTCGATTTCCCGCACCCGCAGCTCATCACCGGCAATCATCCGCAGGTAACCCTCACCGCACTCTGGACAGGGAGAGTAGAATAGCTCCATGTGGTAGCTCCTTCCACATTGAGGGCATTCACCCCGTCCTGGAATCTCAAAGATATGAATGTCAGCCTCCTGCGCGCAAGTACCCTTCTTGGCCGCCTCCAGACAGAACTCCAATGAGGGGATCATGACACCTGCCAAACTCCCTACCTCCACGCTAATATCCGTCACGCTCCCGGCGTTATTCTGCCGCGCCGTGCTTTTAACAATACTCAAGATCTCGAGGGCCAGGGACATCTCGTGCATACGGTATTCACCGAAGGTAATTACTGGAATTTAGGGTTTTTTTATCCTCATATCATATTAGCACTTGACCTACATCAAGTCAATTAATACATTTAACCGGGTTAATCATTAAAGAAATTAACTGTTGACCAGCTACCTGTTTAAAACATGCGTGGTGACTATGACTTGGTCGAACGGAATATCGGTGATCTGCTACAAATTCTCAGCCGATTGGTGACGGAATTGTTCAGCAAGGCCACCTTGAGCGAAACAACCCCTCACAAGCTTTCCCAGCCTCAATTGAGCATGCTCACCCTTCTGGATGCGGTGGGCAGGAAAAAGATTTCCGATCTCTGCCGGGTGCACCATATCAGCGCTCCGGCCGGCACCAAGAACGTGGACAAGCTGGAATCGCTCAGGTTGGTGAGACGGGTGGCGGTTAACGGTGACCGGCGGTCGGTATGGGTGGGCATCACCCCGGACGGAAGCACCCTTGTCCAGAATTTCCACGAAGCCTATCTGGACAAGGTCCGGTACGCCATCGCCAATTTATCGGAGGAAGACCAACGGCTCATGATCAGGTTGGTGGAGGGCATTATCACCCGGGGGATACAGACCAGTTCTCAGGCTTCCATTATCTGCCTGCACTGCCAAGGGCGCTTCTCCGATAGCTGCATCCTGCAGGAACATTATCAGCGCTGCCTTTATCTGGAGTCTGACCTGAACGAATAGGCCGGCGGTCATCAATTAGTAGAGGAGAAACAACTATGAATTCCCATGATGAGTCAAACGACACATTCTTAGAGGCCCGGGGGGTCAGTCGGCGGGACTTCTTGAAATACTGCGGCTCGCTGGTGGCGATTATGGGCATTCCGGGCCTCACGGCCAGCGCGTTGGCGGAGACCATCAAACAGGCGTCATTCCGCACTCCGGTAATCTGGCTGCACCTGGCGTCCTGCACCGGCTGCACCGAGTCGTTCATCCAGGGCCATTACCCCTCCCCCGCCGAGGTGATTCTGGATATGCTGTCAATCGATTATCACGAGACCATAATGGCGGCCGGCGGCACCCAGGCGGAGGAACTGCGCTATGCCACTATGGAGAAATACAAGGGCAAGTATATTGCTATTGTCGAGGGTGCAGTACCGTTGGGCGACAACGGGAATTTCCTGCGCATCGGTGGCAAGAGCGCGGTTGATATCGCCCGGGAGGTCTGCCAGGACGCGGCCGCGGTGATCAACGTGGGCAGCTGCTCATTCGACGGCGGCTGGGTGGCCTGCAACCCCAATCCCACCAGGGCGACAGGTACCCAACAAGCCACAGGCATCAGTAAAAAGAAGTTCATCAACCTGCCCTGCTGCCCGGTGCATCCGGACTGGCTGGCCGCCACGGTGGTGAATTACCTGCTACTGGGTAGCATACCAGCTCTGGACAGCAAAGGCCGGCCCAAGTTCCTCTACGGGCAGCGCATCCACGATCTGTGCGAGCGCCGGGCCCATTTCGACGCCGGCGAATTCGTTGAGCAGTTCGGTTCCGAACAGGCCCGCAAGAAATTCTGCCTTTACAAGATGGGCTGCAAGGGGCCGGAAACCTATTCCGCCTGCTCTCTTTCGCGCTGGAACAACAAGACCAACTGGTGCATCGGCGCCGGTTCACCCTGCATCGGTTGCGCCCAACCCCGCTGGGCGGACGCCGGTGCGCCGTTCTTCAGCCGCATCCCCGGGTTGGCCATCCCGGGCTTGGGGGGCGTAGAGTATTCGGTGGACCGGATAGGGTTCACGCTGGTGGGAGCGGCGGCGGCCGGTGTAGCGGCCCATGCCATCTATACGGCCCGGAAAAAAGGGGCTGAGGAAACCACAGAATCGTGATTGGTGGGGACCAGGACTGAACAGCCTGAACGGTTCCCTTTATAAGGAGTAAGCTGATGGCGAGAATAACCATTGATCCCTTTACCCGGCTGGAAGGCCACTTTCGCGTCGAAGTGGAGGTGGAAAACGGGAAAGTGAAGGACGCCTGGAGCACCAGCCCCCTGTTCCGCGGGATGGAACTGATCCTGCAGGGCCGCGATCCCCGGGACGCCTGGTACCTTTCACAACGCATCTGCGGCGTGTGTCCCATCTCCCACGGGCATACCTCAACTTTCAGCCTGGAGGACGCCTTTGGCGTGACACCACCGGACAACGCCCGCATCATCCGCAACCTGATCGAAGGGGCCCAGTTCGTTCATTCCCACATCCTGGCCTTCTATCACCTGCACGCCCTGGACTACGTGGATGTGGTCAGCGCTCTATCGGCCCAGCCCAAGGAGGCTTCGCTGAAAAAGGTCCATAAAAAATTGAAAGCCTTCGTGGACAGCGGCCAGCTGGGACCGTTCGCCAACGGTTACTGGGGGCACTCCGCATACAAGCTGCCCCCGGACCTGAACCTGCTGGCCGTGGCCCACTACCTGGAGGCGTTGGAAATGCAGGCCAAGGCCTCCGAGCTGCTGGCCCTGTTCGGCGGCAAGTTCCCCCACATGATGACCGCGGTGCCCGGCGGGGTGACGGTGACACCGGACTCCGAGATGCTGGCCGCCGCCCTATCACGAGTGAAGGAGCTCCAGGACTGGGTGAACAGCGTCTATATTCCCGACGTGCTGGCGATCGCGCCCTACTACCTGGACTGGGCCGCCATCGGCACCGGACACGCCAACTATCTGGCCTGGGGGGTGTTCGAGGACGAAAGTCGCGACCCCACCAAGCGCCTGCTGCCCCAGGGGGCAGTCTTTGACGGCCAGCTGGCGTTACACCAGCCCTCGGTGGATGAGATCACCGAGCATATATCCCACAGCTGGTACAGCGGTAACGGAGCGCCGCGCCATCCCCGGGAAGGTGTGACCGAGCCGGAGTATAGCGGCCTGGATACCGAGGATAAATATAGTTGGGTCAAGGCGCCGCGACTGGGAGGCCGTGCCATGGAGGTAGGGCCGCTTTCACGAATGTTGGCGGCTTACCTGAGCGGCAACCAAAAGGCCGTTGGACTGGTCGATTCCACCCTGGCGGCGCTGGGTGTGCCCGGCCAACACGGCGTGCTGCTGTCCACCCTGGGCCGCATAGCCGCCCGGGCCCTGGAATGCAAGCTGATCGTGGATGAGATGGTGGGTTGGACCATGGAGCTGATCGAGAACTTCAAGAGCAACCGCACCGACACGTGGGCCGATTACGATCTGCCGGACTCGGCCATGGGAGTGGGCACCTGGGAAGCTCCCCGGGGCGCCCTGGCCCACTGGAATAACATATCCGATGGAGTGCTGCGCAACTACCAGGTGATCTCGCCCTCCACCTGGAACTTCTCGCCGCGGGACGACGAGAATGTCCGGGGCCCAGTGGAGCAGGCCCTGATCGGCACCCCGGTGGAGGACCCCACCAAACCGTTGGAAGTGATGCGGGTGGTGCATTCCTTCGATCCATGACTGGGCTGCGGGGTTCACGTGATTGAACCCGAGACAAACCAGGTTTTGAAGTTCAAGACCCGAAACAGCCTTTTTTAGCCCGCTTTTTCAGTAGCATGGGAGTTTGAATGGAGGAACATAGGGAGGTCAAATACGTCTGGACCTGGCCTATCAGGCTGACCCATTGGCTGACTTTCCTCAGCTTCCTGGTGCTGACGGTAACCGGCTATTACATCGCTTTCCCGCCCGATTTTATACACCCCCAGGGTGAACCTTTCGAGCACTTTTTCATGGCCAACCTCAGGCTGGCCCACTTCATATCGGCCGCCGTGATGGTGGCCAGCTACATCGTGGCGGTCTACTTGATCTTCGTTTTCAAAGCCCACGCCCTGTGGAAGGACGTTATTCCCACTGCGGCTAATCTCAAGCGGGCCTGGAAGAGCACCCTGTTCTATTGCGGTTTCGCCGAGCGTCAGGAGCGCTACGATTATCTCGACCCCATCTCGGTGTTTTCAATCGGTACCATCACCATCCTGGGGCTGCTGATGATTTTCACCGGGACCTACATGTACATTTCGCCCCGGGCGCTGCCCGGATTCTGGTCGGGTCTGCTGCGCCTGTCAAGCGGCTGGACGGCGGTGCTGTTCGGCGGACTGCAGGGCGTGCGGGTGGTCCACCACTTCTGTATGTGGCTGATCATGGCCTGGTTTGTGGTCCACGTCTACTTCCAGGTGTGGAAGAGCATCAAGTTGAAGCAGTACGACATCTCCGCCATCGTCGGGGGCTACAAGTTTATCGACGTGGAGGAATGAGTTATGGCTAGGTCGGAACGGCGTTACGTCTGGTCGGGAACCGTGCGGGTGATACACTGGCTTACATTCCTGAGTGTACTGGTGCTGCTGGTCACCGGCAATTATATAGCGCATACCCCCGCCTACGTCACCCCCGACGGCGAACCGTACCTGAATTTCTTCATGGCCCAGATGCGTTTCGTGCATTTCATCGCCGCCATCGTATTCGACGTGGGAATAATGATCTCGATCTACCTGATCTTCTTCTCTACCTTTCACGCCCCCTGGCGCGACCTGACTCCCACTACCCAGAACCTGCACAAATTCTGGAAGATGCTGAAATATTACTTCCGGCTTTCCGGTGAGAAGGTCGACTACAAATTCATCGATCCGGTGGATATGGTTTCGTTTCTCTCCTTTCACATCCTGGCGATCCTGCTGATGTTCACCGGTTTCGCCCTGTACGTGGCCCCTTTTTCCCTGGACTGGTGGTGGCCCCAGTTACTCCATTTGACCACCGACTGGGTGGTATGGCTCTTCAGGGGGCTGCAAGGGACCCGCATGGCCCACCATCTCATGTGGTGGCTGATCATGGCCTGGGTGCTGATACACGTCTATTTCCAGGTGTGGAAGACTATCAAGTTGAAGGACGGCAGCCTGGACGCAATCTTCGGCGGCTACCGCTATTCCCAAATCAAAAAGTAAACCACAGCCCCGAATACTGATCCTGGGCATCGGCAACCTGCTCCAATCAGATGAGGGATTGGGTGTGCATGTGATCAAGAAGTTGCAGGCGCTCTACGAGTTTCCGCCCAACGTGGAATGCTACGACGGGGGCACCGGTGGCCTGGGACTGCTGTCGCTGCTGAAGGGCAGGGACCACCTTATTATCATCGATGCTTTGTTGATTGGTGAGAAGCCCGGCACCGGCGCTCGATTCAAATTCGATGCCATACCGGAGAACTACCATCGCAAGGATGCGGCCCACGGCATCGACGCCCTGGACTTGCTGGTCGCGGCGCAGATCACGGACAATCTGCCCGATACCACCATCCTGGGACTGCAAGCGGGTGATATCACCACACCGGGCCTGGAGTTGACCCCACCGGTGGCGGCCGCTGTGGACCGGCTGATCGACCAGTTGCTGGGGCTGTTGGCCGACCTTGAAGTGCCCGTCAAGCGTCGCCGGGATGCCCCCCGGCGGGCCACCAACAACAGCTAGAATCCGCCCCGCGCCACCCAGGCTTGGCCGGCGGCAATGGCCCCGTCGTTGACCGGCAGCTTTAGGGGCGATAGCACCTCAAACCCCGCCGCTTCCAGGCGTTCGGCGCCCCCTTCCCACAACAGCCGGTTCTGGAAACAGCCGCCGGAGAGGACCACCTTCCCGACCCCCACTTTCCGGGCCACCGCCACCAACCAGGCCACCAACGTGCCGTGGAAGCGGGCGGAAATTTCACTGATTGGGATGCTGCGGTCGCGGTCATGGATAATAGCCTGTAGCATTGGCCGCCAATCGAGGGTGTCACCCAAATCGAACGGGTAAGGTTTTCCCAGGTGACCCTCGGCCGCGAACTCCAGCGCCATGGCCGACTGGCCCTCGAAAGCGGTGAGCTGCCGCAGGCCCAGTAAGGCGGCCACCCCGTCGAACAGCCGGCCGATGCTGGTGGTCCGGACGGTGTTAACCCCCTGGGCCAGCGCCTGGTGCAGCAGAGCCAGGTCTTCCGGGGTCAGACCGTGGGGGAAGTCCGCCGGCCGGCCCAACTCGAACAGCAGTCCCAGGGCCGAGCGCCGGGGCTCTCGGGCGGCGGTATCACCACCCACCAGGGGGAAGGGATCCAGCCAGGCCACGCGCTGATAACCGGCACCCGCGCACAGCAGGAATTCGCCACCCCAGATAGCGCCGTCGTCCCCCAGGCCGGTGCCGTCCCAGGCCGTACCCAGGACCGGTCCGGCAGGTTGGTGCTCGGCCAACACCGCCGCCACGTGGGCCTGGTGGTGCTGCACCTCCACCACCGGCAAACCCAGCTCGTGCGCGAACCGGGTGGACAGGTAATCGGGGTGCCGGTCGCAGGCCACAAGTTCAGGCGAGAAATCGTACAGCCGGGGCAGGTCGGCCACCACCTGCTTAAATGCGTCGTGGGCCTCCGGGGTGGACAGATCGCCGATGTGCTGGCTGAGAATGACCTGGTCATCAAAGGCGATGGCAATCGTATTTTTCAGGTGAGCGCCCACCGCCAGCACGTTGGGACCGGCCTGCCGCAGCCGTAGCGTCAGGGGGGCATAACCCCGGGCCCGGCGAAAGTACTGCTTCCCCCGACTGGTGACCCGCGCCACCGAATCGTCTAAGTGGCGGGCGATGGGCCGGTCGTGGGTCAGAAAGGCGTCGGCCAAGGGGGCCAGCCGCCGGTGAGCGTCATCGTCCCGGAAGGCAATAGGCTCATCGTGCCGGTTGCCGCTGGTGCACACCACCGGAATGTCCAGCCGGGCCATCAGCAGGTGGTGCAGGGGCGAATAGGGCAGCATGACGCCCAGGTTGGGATTACCGGGGGCGACTGCAGGCGCCAGGTTGTGTTCATCCCTGCACCAAAGCAGGACAATGGGAGCAGCAATTGACTGGAGCAGGGCGGTCTCGTCCTCGCTCACGTAACAATACTTCTTCAGTAAGTCAAGGCTCGGGAACATGACGGCCAACGGTTTCTCTTCCCGCTGTTTACGCCGCCGGAGCTCCTGCACGGCCGGCTCGCTACGGGCGTCGCAGAGCAGCTGGTAACCGCCGATCCCCTTCAGCGCCAGGATGCCACCATCCGCCAGTAACAGCGCTGCCCCGGCCAGGGGGTCCTGGTCGTCCTCAACCCCCTCCCGGCTGAATCGCAGCCGCGGCCCGCACAGGCCACAGGCGTTGGGTTGGGCGTGGAAGCGGCGGTCGGCGGGATCGCCATACTCGGTTTCACACCGCGGGCACTGCCTGAAAGCACGCATCTCGGTGTTTGGGCGGTCGTAGGGCAGATCGTTGATGATGGAAAAGCGCGGGCCGCAGTTGGTGCAGTTGGTGAAGGCATAGCCGTGGCGGCGGTCCGAGGGGGCGAAAATTTCCTGCCGGCAATCGGGGCAGGTGGAAATATCCGGCAGGATGGTGACGGTTTTGGCCTGAGAGTCATCGCTATGCAGGATGGCAAAACCCTTTTCTGCGGGCCTTGGAGGGAGGACCTCCATGGAACTGGAAGTGATATGTGAAACCGGAGGCGCTTCAGACACCACGCGGCGACTAAAGGTTGAAACGACCGCTGGCGGGCCTTGCACCTCCATGATGACGCCACCGCCGGTATTGGCCACGGTGCCGGTGAGATTCAATTCCCCGGCCAGCCGATAAACGAAAGGCCGGAACCCCACTCCCTGAACCGCGCCCTGGATGATCATGCGGATGCGTTTCAAGGACATGAACGCCTCCGGGAAGGATCAGCAATGCCTGTACGATGATCATGGCGGTCCATAAGCAACTGACAGCAAATTATCAACTTTCCGGTGGAACTGGTTATGGTTTATACTCCGGTAGCGGGGAACGCAAATCAGCAGCCGGGCACATTCCAGCGCCCCGCTTGGGAGGTGCTATGCAGTGGCCTTGATCAATGCACGGAGCACGAGATGCAGGGATCGTAGGCCCGCACCAGCATGGAACAGAGTTTTTCCAGCTCCTTATTCGTCATGCCGTCCCGGGCGAACTGCTCCACCAGATCGTGCATATCGTGGTGGATATTGGCATTGTTCTGCGTGGTGGGGATAATGCAATCGGCCTTGGTGATCCGGCCTTCCTTATTGTACTTGTAATAGTGGTACAGGATACCG
>SDBU01009601.1_pt1 | contig 10826 bp, 9 predicted proteins | sample 2277071 | NCBI WGS metagenome assembly SDBU01 (sample SAMN10397929, study PRJNA504765) | marine sediment metagenome | isolation source: marine sediment core GS08_GC12, 126 cmbsf | place: Arctic Ocean: Gakkel Ridge, Loki's castle | collected 2008
CAGCGGGGGCATTTGAACAGAAAGTTACGGTTTAAAAGTGGATGACAGCTGGGAAGGGCAGGGGGATATCCTCCTGCTAACCATAATTACCAACACCCCCTTTTTCCTTAATGGGCCGTAGATTTACGCGAAGAGAATGTGTCTAAGAGTAATTCTACAGGAATGACATACCCAGTATGTCCGTATCGGGAGTGGTTAGAACGGAACAAAATCCCCACTTTGGAAAATCGTTTTCTCTGTATTAGATTAGAATAATATTGTTGTTCTGGTTAAGATAAGAGTCCTTATCGAAAGCATAATTGCTTAATAATTAACGCCGCCCCCTTTCTGGATTGAACCTTTTTGAGGGGATGTGCAAAAAACCCCGAATACAATTCTCCGATAGTCCGCCCACAAATATCCTGAAGAGAATTGGGAACCGCTTTGGGAGGATAGTGTGCATCCTCACAATACTCGGCACACCTTAGCATTTGAATATCTCCGCAATGGCGGTGATGTCTCCAAGCTGGAGCGGTTACTGGGATATTCTACAATGATGATGGTGAAAAGATACCAAGCGATTTCATGTGCGGATGATAAGGAAGCGCATCGAAGGGCAAGCCCAAGGGATAGGTGGCGGCTATAGTTTTATTTCATTCTTAGTTTTGATGAGTTCATCATTCACTTTCGAAATACATTCATTTATTTCTGTCATAAAGTCAGGAATAAGGTCCTTTATAAATTCAATAGCTTCTGTCCTATCTTTTAGTGATGCCTTTGGATTTGTAGTTCTAGCATAATAATCAAAAGACAAGCTAAGGTATAAATCCATTGTCCTTGATATTGTACTCAAGCTATAGGTGATCAAATCTAAGTCAAAGTTCAATACCAAATCGTCAATAACATCATATTTCAGTGTTGAGGTAGATTTCAAAAACTGTAGATCTGGTGTGGCATAAATTATTCCTTCGGGAACTAACCGTTCTAGTACTAGTTTTACATAAGTATAATTTTTATGTAAATTTATCAGAATTTGTTGCAAAAGAACTATTTTCCTTTGTTTATTCTCAATATTGATTTTTTCTTTCTCAACTCTTTCTTGGTATCGAAATACTAATACAGCGAAAGGTACACCTACTCCTAAACCGAATAATGTTGCTAACATATTTCCAATAAAATCATTCCTAAAGCTTGTATCTTTCACGTAATAAAACACTATCAAAGCTATGACATACACGATGAGACTGGATGATAAGGACAAGAACCAAATCGGGATCTTTTTGGATTGATTTCTTTTCATTTTGCACTCTCTATCTTTGCTAAGCTATCAGCAATTCTTTTGATAGATTTTTCAAGAGAAGTCTCAAGAACGGACGTGTATCTATACTCTTCTAAATCAATTTGATATGGTCCTTCTTGATATTTCTTTCCCGATAAAGACTTGTATTCGATTTTTATCGTAAATATTTTTGGATTATCACTTTTGAGCATACCAGGAGTGCTGTCTAACACGATCTCGTACTTCTTGCCAGGTAATAAAGTTTCAATAGACTCGAAAAGCCATTTCACATTATCCATTTTCTGTTTGTTGAACTTTATCGGGATTGGATTAATCATTAGTTGCACTTGTTTTGCTGGAGAGCGACCGAAATTTTGGATGAAAAAAATAAATAAACCATCATTGACTTCAAAGTCAGCATAAACATCAGGCTTTGATAATGTTTCCCTATCTTTCCGCATTTCTAATACTACACCTAAGGAAACCAATGCGGTAAACGCTGTAAAAAATGCGGACAAAAAAGAGAAAATAACGGGGGTGTTACTAGTTGTAACAATAAATCCGGTACTAATTCCCCAATTTGTAAGTCCAAATGCAACAATGAAAATAAACCCGGTGATAATTATCCAAAATTTATTGTTCTTCAACATTTTTATTCCTGTTTTTATTGAATATTCTTACTTCTTCATTTGTCACATATATGATTGATTATAACAAGGTAAAAACACTATGTTCCGTTATTCTCTGATCTGCATATTTCCTTATTGAATAACTCAATTATGGTAAAAATGCTGGCGGCACGTCAATGTGGTTCCTTGGAATTGGGTGATATGTCATAATTTTTAATTGATGGTTTGTGATAAATGATGTCTCTGACACTATCGTTAAAATGGCACAAAGTCACTGATTGTCGTTTCTAGATCAAGCTCAATATTGAGATATTCCTGCGTGGTTTCAATACTAGCATGCCCCAGTAATTTGCTGATCTGAGAAATCAGGACACCGGCGCGCCTGCCAAGCTCTGCATAAGTCCTTCGCAAATCATGAGGCTGCAGCTCGGGTTTTCCGATCATTTTTCCCCGTTTTTGAACGATGTTATATAACCCCGTCGTGCTGATGCTGTCCTTTGGCACTTTGTCCCTCCCCAGGCTGCGTAAAATCAACCCCTCTGTATCAATTAGAAACTGCCAATCTATGATGGCTTCAGCTAGTCGCGGGCTGATCGGCACTACCCGGCTCTTCGCGCCTTTTCCGGTCACATTCAGAACGTAGCGCTTGTCTTGCTTGATGATGTCTGTAAACTGCAAGCTGGCAGCTTCTTCTCTACGGAGCCCCGCAGCCATCATCAGCCCGATGCCCAGGCGATCCCGCAGGGTGTAGATCTCAAATTCCTTTTTCCCGTTGGGCCTGCGGTAGCAGGCCTCAAGTAATTGTTCAGCCTCATGATAAGACAACCAGGCGTGGGCTTTTTCACCAAGAGGTGTTTTGAACTTGATTGCGCTCTGCAGCGCCTGGGCCCGAAAGACGGCGGCTTGGATGACAGCGATGTTGTCCGGTGTGGCGCTGCCTTTGGCCAGCAGCTCCAGCTCCTTGGCCATCCGGGTTACGGCTGCTGCCAGGAAAGAGCGCGTGGAGCTGCCGACGGTGAGTGCGTATTCGGTCAGGGCTTGCGGGTCTGTTAGATTTCCGCCGGTGGCCAGGTAGTTTTCGATTGCTTTGATGTACTGGTGTTTGGTGGAAGGCTGCAGCGTGGGATCGTTTTGAATAGTCTGGATAACAAAGGGACCAGGATCCAGATGCTGGAAGGATGTGATTTCTGATGATGGTTTAGTAGGATTTCCACTCATTTTGGACCTGTTTTTATCCCTTTTTCACCCTCTATAATACTTGCGTATATTCCCAGATCAATAAGTAAATCACCGAGACGGCTTCAATAAGGGTATTTATCCTCCTGTTTTATGATTTAACGGAGCGGCGGAAAGGGTTGTCAAAGCACTTGTTTTGATATACAATGCAGATATTCAGCACATGCAGAAATTCACCCAAGGAGACGGTATGGAATCCGCCATTCAGGTACGGAAGAGGGGAGTGATGACCATACCCTCGGAATTGAGAGAGAAATACAGTATTAAGGAAGGGGATACATTTCAACTGGTAGACATGGGCGGTATTTTTGTGCTCACCCCGATGGTGCCCATGGTTCCCGAATTAGCCAGAGAGATTGAGCGGTTCAGAAAGGAATCAGAAGTGAGCATGGAAGAACTCATGCAGGGCTTGCGCGAGGAGCGTGAGCGCTACTACCAGGGAAAATATGGTGGCGACTGAAGCAAACAAACCAGTCCTGTTTGTTGATGCTGATGTATTATTTGCGGGGTCGGCATCACCTTCAGAACACAGCGCCAGCTTGATGATATTAACTCTTTCAGAAGTCACATTGATCAGGGCTTTGGTTTCAGAACAGGTGATAACAGAAGCAGAACGAAATCTGGAAGCAAAGATCCCTAAAGCTCTACCTGTTTTTCGACATTTGGTCAGCCGCTGTCTGACTGTGGTGCTGGACCCTGAGCTTGAAGAACTGGCAGCTTATCAGGGATTAGCCGATCCTAAAGATTTGCCCATCCTGGTTTCTGCTGTTCGTGAAAAGTGCGCCTGGCTGGTGACTTTCAATGTCCGTGATTACCAACCTGGTCATCCCGATGTGGCTGTACTAAGACCTGGAGATTTCATCTCACGCATCCGCGAGCAGCTCACAATGCTTCGCTAGAATAGACAAAGAAACGCAATTTGTGAAACAGTGGAATACCAGGTGCGAGAATGCACATTTTCCTCATTATTTATAGCTGTCATTTTTATAAGGGGCCGCACAGCCTGCGGATTCTACAATCAGAGCGAGAAATCTCTCCTTAAGTTGGGTATTATGCTCCAAGGGCTTGACGACGAGCACGATGGCAAAACAGACAGGGCACTTTGAACTGAGTAATCACGCTATTTGCACAATGTTATCGAAACAATCAGGTCTAATCAGAAGGAGCCGGGGAACATGAAAAGATCAACTTTAGCAGGCATTGCGTTTGTTCTGCTAACACTTATGTTTTATGGATGCGCGCCGACTTCTGAGCCTATATTGCCCGAATTCACGCCATCGCCTGAAATGCCGACATCCACACCTGAGCCAACGCACACACCTACAATGGCCCCCACCGTTACGCCAAGCCCAACGCCAACTGCCACACCCGTGGGCGGTTCGGGAAGGTTGTACTTTAATGTTTTCTCTGATCTTGGACACATGGGGGTTTTTGTAGCTGACCTCGGCTTATTAACACTGGCCAGGATTACTGAGGAAGGGTTTTGGCTCGAAGCAGTATCTCCTCGGGGCCATAAAATATTATTAGCTCGAGACGGGCAGCTGATCACAGCAAACCCAGACGGCGCAGATCAAAAAATAATAGCCCAGAATCTTTCAGGTGAGTACGGGGTCCGGGCGCTGTGGATCCCTGAAACCGACAGGGTGCTGTTTATTGGTCGAGACCAAGAGCAGGACTTCATCTATTCCGTTCGGGATGATGGGGAGGATCTACAGAAGATCTCCCAACAGGGGATGAAGATACTAGGGCTTTATAAGACCAATTCGAACTCTATAATAGCCTGGGAGCAGGGGTTTTTCTCCGGCGCTGGCTCCTTTTCAGAGGGCATGTGGATTGCAAATATTGATGGTTCCAATCAAAAGCGCATGGAAAACATACGTAACCCTATATTTTCCCCGAACGGCGATCGGCTTATTGCGCAGAAAAGAATCGATTTAGTCGGTGTATCAACGTTTGGAATCTTCGTTATGGATACAGACCTGTCAGGAGAAACACAACTCGCGAATCCTCTTGGAGGGCGTTCTTTCCTGGACGCTCTATTTTGGGTTGAGAGTGGTCGGCGTATCTTAGTAAAAGGCACTGTATGTAATACTCCTGATGACGATGGATTCCTATGCGACGAACACCATCTATTTTTATACTCTGAATCGGGGGATCTCGATCGAGAGGTTCAGATAGGTTACTTAGATTCCTATTCTGCTGCTGTATCTCCCGATGGATTGACTATAGCTAATGTGACCTACCAAGGAAATGGGGAAGAAATTCAACCGGATATCAGTTTGATAGACCTGACTTCATTATCTGTCACGCAGCTGGAATTAAGTCCTCCTGAGGGGAGCAAGAGTATCTGGAATGTTCACTGGCTGCCCAGATAGAGCAACCTGGGCGCAGGCTGAGGATAGAGCCGCGCGGCGCAAATCTGGGCAATTGGTTTCGATGCAAAGCAGCTATCGGGCCGGTGCCGCCTCGCAGGTTATGCAATACGTTATATCTCAATAAATCTCACTAAATCATAGCCAAGCTGGAATAGAGCCGTTATCCGTCAGGTCGCAGGTTCAAATCCTGCCGGGCCCACCTTTTAGAACATTCTGCTCTTTTTTTCCCCCTAAATTTAATGCAAAATGGTACCGTACAGGTTATGGGCTTGTATCCCAGAGGGTTATGAGCCCTTTCGAGAAGAACGCTTATCATAAACAAGGATTCATTATCCAATCTAATAAAATTGATATTTAATCTTACTTATGCTACTATCAACTTAGTTCACATTTTAATCTAAACACTATTAACCACAAATAAAACTTCTGAACAATGCCAAAGATCCTAGCATTGCTTAGTTTTATTTCCCCTTATTGTTCTATAAAAATATTACTTGTTTCTCCAGACTCACAAAAGATGAAGAGGAGATATGTGATGTTTAAAAACAGGAGAATCTGTTTATTTTTAATGTCGGCTTGTGGTCCCTCTCCAGAAGAGCTGGCAGCTACGTCTGCGGCCGAGACTGCTGCTGCAGCCACTAACACACCGACTACAACTCCAACATCTACTCCCACTCCTACTTCTACTCCCACTCCGACGCCAACCCCGACTCCTACGCCTACACCAAAATCAGATTCAAAAGCCATGCTGAAATGGCGAGACGTGGGCTTTCCGGCCGGGATTGTTGCTATTCCTCCAGAAATCAGAGGTGTAGAGGAAGGGGCCTATGCTTTTTACCTGCTAACCAGCGATTTTTCAATATTGGAGTACTATATTTCAGGCAGCTTTGCCTTTAATGATGACTTAGACAACCCTTCCCAAATGATATATGGTTATTCTGTACTCCTGCCCTCATCACAAGACAGAGAAGAATTTGATAATTTTAGTCTCACTGGTCTGAGCACAATGATTAGTGAAGGACTTGGAGTTCCAATCAATTCAGTCTCTGAAATAACAGGTTCAAAGAATATAGGGGATAAATCAGCCGGGGTGACGGCTCAATACAATCGCCGGGGCGAAAACTGGCAGATTGGCATGGTTTCGTTTCGAGTAGATGATATTGGCGCCTGGGTTTTTATCAGGAACGATGCAAGTTTAACTTCTCCAGTAAGCTTAGCAAAAGTTGCCCGGGTATATGCCGACAGTATTCAGCGGCCTGGGAGCTCTTGCAAGCTAACATCAGTTGAGTCGGACACAACAAACGATGTTCCCACTTTTATTTTTGAGGCAGAAGGATTTTATCCAAATGAAGGACGGATGATATTATTAAGAGGCGATTTGCTCCTGGGTGATGAAATCAGATCAGCGACGAGTGCCAAAATGGGTGGGGGCGGGGAAAGTGCTGACTCTGAGGGTCACATTGCTGATACGATCGGCTTTTTTACAGCAGAGCAGCTCGCCGCCCAAGGAATGGCTGGCGCAGTTTTTCCACCAGGGCCGAATGAGTTTACTTTAAATATCATGGGTTTTGCCAGTGGTTGTGAGATAGAAGAAACTCTGACCTGGTCAAGTGAGATGGGACTGGCAATTACACCTGTGCCTACATCACCGTCACCTGAAACTAATTCAGCAGAAATGTCAATTTTCATAGATGATTTTGACCAACAACTTGAAGAAGGATGGGAGTGGCTGTATGAAACAAAGGACGGTTGGAATCTTAATGAAAAGCCTGGTTTTTTACGGGTTGAAGTAGGAATAAATTCAAAACTTGTGCTCGTAAGGAATGCACCGGGTGGAAATTTTGAAATTACAACCCGGGTTCTTTTCACTTCAAATCAAAACTTCCAAGCTGCAGGCTTGACCATTTTACAAGATAATCGTCACTATTTAGACTTTCATCGCGGATATGCCTTTTTTTCTGGTACAGAGTGCTGTATAGGCAACGCACTCTACATTGATCACATTGATTATGATATTGGTGACCCCGATTGGCACACCGTTGATCCTCTCAGTCCTACCAAAACAGATGAATTAAATGAAGCATATTTACGTCTTACGCGGAAGGAGAATACCTATACTGCATCTTACAGTAATGATGGAGAGAACTGGATAATCATAGGCGAACATAAAGTTAACTGGGTGCCAGTTTATGTTGGGATACAGACGTTCGGTGATCAAAATTCATCTCCAGTAGATGCGGACTTTGATTTCTTTATATTGGAAGTATTGCCATAAAAGCATATAAAATTGCTAACTAATCTTATATGTTTATAGGAACTACCATACTGCAGTGACCTATTGAGCCATTGGTTGGGCAAATACTCTCACTCGGAAATTATTAGGTATCTGATAAGATTCTGATTTTCAAAGAATCCATTTTGATACCAAGCAGGTTATTAGCCGTTATCCGCCAGGTCGCAGGTTCAAATCCTGCCGGGCCCACCTTTTTGGACGATATCCGTTATTTTTCCCCTTAAATTTAATTCAAAATGGTACCGTACAGGAATATAGCCTGTAACCCAGAGGTTCAGCTTGCTGGTTCGATTCCTACCGGGCACATTCAATAATTATAAACATGTCGCTTTTTTTTTACTAAGATGGCTGATTTTTAGATTATGATAAATGTAGTTATCATAACGAATGGGGGATAGTTTCTAATCCACTCATTACACATTTGCAAGATAATTAACGTTAGGCAAAGTTTTTTTGACAAAAAACAATTTCAATTCTACAGGGAGGTAGTCATGAAGAAACTCATCACATCCCGCCAACAGAAAATCCGCAGAATATTACGAACCATCGGGTATTTCTTAATATTGGCGCTGGTAATTGCAGTCATCACAAACTGGGATGTCATCCTACGGATTCCAGCAGCGTTAACAAGTCGTACTGTATCGATAGTGTATATGCAGACCGAGAATACGTTGACACAGATATCTCCTGGTAAGGATGAAGGGCTCTTTGTGACCCCGAGCATCAACCCGGCCGGTGATGCGGCTGTCTTTCATGGTGCGGTGACCGGATATTCCAGGATTTGGAGATACACCCAGGCAGACGGCAGAACCGTGGTTCTCACTGATGATGACTATGTGGCTGTTGAGCCGTCCTACAGTTGGGATGGCTCCCTTATCGCCTTTGCCGCTGACAAAGGAATCGATCAAAAGCGAGAGGACATGTTCAATATCAGCAACAGCCTTCTGAAGATGGGTTTGATGTACCTTGGGGGAGATCCAGAGGTAATGAATATCTACATCATGAATCCCGATGGCAGTAACTTGCGTCAGATCACCACTTGGGATGCCGTCGACATGCGTCCCACCTTTAGCCCCGATGGCCAACACATCCTCTTCATGTCAAGTCACAAGAGCGGTTCTCTGAAGAAACTAAATCTGTACACCGTTTCTGTGACCGGTGACAAAGAGCCGCAGTTGATTCCTAATAGCGAAGGGGCCAATCGCCCTTGGTACTCTACAAACGGAGAGTGGATCTACTATTGGAAGGAAATCGACGATCGGGGTACCCTCTGCCGGATGAGATCGGACGGGTCAGATTGGCACCCTCTGGCGGACGATACGGGCGGAATTGGCTCTCATGGCCCGTTTATCGACTCCAATGGAGAGTGGATCTGGTTTCATTCTGTACCCGACACGTTCAATCAGATCTTCAAGATGGCAATTGACGGAGGTGAATTCATCTCTGTAACACCTCCTAGTTTTGAGGAAGAACATGCTGCACATGTGACCGCGGCCAGCAATGGCAATTACACATTCGATGTGCTCCGAGTATTCGAGAAGTAGTCCCGTAGGTGCAGGGAGCTGTGAATGACCTGCAGTTTACTGGCAGTTGTGCCAATTGGCAGGTCATTCATAAAATCAAGATCAGGGGGATGTTTTTGTAAAATTCCTAACCCCCATTGGAGCTGACTGGGCTGGTTGCGGGTCTGTGCCATTTTCCCTTTAGATGAATTTATTAACGTGGGTGGTGGTGATCAGTTAGCCCCGCCTTGTTGCTCAATTCAAACGTTATATCTCAATAAATTTCACTAAATCATAGCCGGGTTGGAATTGAGCCGTTATCCGCCAGGTCGCAGGTTCGATTCCTAGCCGGGCTCATCCATTAAACAATCATCAATGTTGGGCCATCAACGGGGTAGGGGGGCAGCTGTCAGATTTAGCTCTCTGATCATTTCCAGCGCGTGATAAATTAAAGCTCGGTGTTCTTGATTCTGATACCAGCGGGAAAGGCCGCTGGGGTGGGGAAGGGGTACAACAAGGGCGCGGGAATACTTCAACCGCTGTCCAATGATTTTCTCCAGAGCTTTTGAAGCAGGAAAAAACGCGTCGATTGCCAATCTACCAACAGGTATGATCAGTCTCAGGTTCAAACCAGTCATCAAAGAGAGAACCCTGGATAGATGAGCTTGGCAAAGATCGAGCTGTTTTGACGAAGGGCTGCGATCGCCGCTCCCATCAGGCTGCTTTCCAGGGTAACAAAGATAACGCTGAAAGACAAGAGTGTGCTCTCTGATCCAGGCTTCCTTGAGCCCAGCTTGTTGGAGCCAGGAAAAGAGGCGTTTACCGCCGGATCCTACAAAGGGTTGTTTTTGGTTGAACTCTTCTATTCCTGGTGCCTGCCCGATAATCAAGACGAGGGCATCTATGCTGCCTTCGAAGACAGGAGGAGGATGGACTGATTCGTAACCGGCGTCAAGGCACTTTCGGCAGCCGTGGATCTCTTGCAGAATGTTTTCCATTGAGAGATACCCTTGGACTCGATAGTAATCCTATCGAGCAAAATGTAGAGCTAATATTAACAGGAGCCAATTCAGCACCCGTTTTATGCTTTTGTGCCCATTATTATAATGTTTGACCCCAAAAAAGACTCTCGTTACACAAAGAGAAAGCTTATAAGAGACAGTGACTATACCAGATATGCCTTTGATAACAACAATGCTGCCGCAAGATCAAAATGGCACGAAATCACTAATTGTTGTTTCAAGATCAAGCTCTATATTGAGGTAATCCTGGGTGGTTTCTATACTGGCATGCCCTAGCAGTTTGCTGATCTGGGCAATGGGCACACCAGCCCGCCTTCCAAGTTCGGCATAGGTTCTTCTAAGATCATGCGGCTGCAGTTCGGGTTTTACAATCAGGACCAGCGGGGGCATTTGAACAGAAAGTTACGGTTCAAAACAGAAGGCGAACAGCAGATTTGGAACGACTGTGGTCGTCTCATTGTCAACTGTATTATCTTTTATAATGCCTTGATTTTATCGAATGTGCTTCGTC
>SDBU01009602.1_pt1 | contig 10825 bp, 8 predicted proteins | sample 2277071 | NCBI WGS metagenome assembly SDBU01 (sample SAMN10397929, study PRJNA504765) | marine sediment metagenome | isolation source: marine sediment core GS08_GC12, 126 cmbsf | place: Arctic Ocean: Gakkel Ridge, Loki's castle | collected 2008
GTTGGGCCGAAACCACCACCCCGCCCACCCGGACTCGGCGCCCATCAGCCAGGTCCGCCAGCCCGCCGCTGGGGGTGACCCCCAGCTTGCATAACTGGTCGCACACGAGCGCAGTCTGGTGTGTTCCGGCGCTGATGCCAGTTTGGGTCACCTCTGCCCACAGCCGCGCGAGGGGGGATAGGAAGCCAAAGTGTGGCGTGTGCTTGCCATTTGGCTTTAGCGGCAGCATTGGGGGCTGGCCAGCCTCATCCAGCGCTGCTCGTAAATCCCACATCAATTGCCGCCGTGGTATGTTCCAGCCATCGAATGCCCCTGCCCAGATGAGTGCTTCTATTGCCTGTCTCCCCAACCGGGTGCGGTGGCAGAAATCGGCCAGCGAATGAAAGGGGCCGGCGAGCCGCACCTCTACCACGCTCTCTCCGGCCGCCTCCCCCAGCCCCGCCACGGCTGTCAACCCTAGCTGCAGCACATTTCCTTCAATGGTGGGCAGTAGGTCGGATGCGTTGATGCCCACTGGACGAATCTCAACCCCACAACGGCGGGCCTCAGAGACAACGACGTTGGGTGGGTAGAAACCCATTGGCTGGTGTCGCAGCAGCGCGGCAAAGAACGCCGCTGGGTGGTAGCAGCGTAGCCAGGCAGATTGGTAGGTCAGCACTGCAAAGGAGGCCGCGTGGCTTTTGGCAAAAGAGTATCCGCCAAAGGCTTCGAGTTGGTGCCAGACCTGCTGTGCCACCTGGGGCGACACCTTCAATGTGGCTGCACCGTCGATGAATTCCTGGCGGAAGCGGCAGAGCTGTTCGGTGGCCCGTTTGTGGCCGAGCGCCCGGCGCAGGAGTTCTGCCCGCCCAGCGGTAAAACCGGCCAGGTCGCGGGCGATCTTGAGCACTTGTTCCTGGAAGACCATGACCCCTAGCGTCTCCTGCAGCGCTGGCTTTTGCAGCGGGTGTAGATAGGTGACCGACTCTACCCCCCGTCGCCGGCGCAAGTAAGGGTGAACCATCTGTGCCTGAATCGGGCCGGGGCGAATGAGGGAGATCTGAATCACGAGATCCGCAAAGCAGCGGGGTTGGAATTGTGGGATTAGGCTTGCCTGAGCACGGCTCTCTACCTGAAAGACCCCCACCGTCTTGCCCTGGCAGAGCATTTCGTAGACCGCTGGATCGTCTCTTGAGAGCGCGGCCAGATCCGGCCGCTCACCTGTCTGGGCCTGGACAATGGTGACAGCATCCTCAATCGCGGCGAGCATCCGGAGGCCAAGGATGTCGATCTTGACCATCCTGGTTCCCTCTAGCCCATCCTTATCCCACTGGGTGACGGTTCGACCGGGCATAGTGGCTGGCTCCGCCTCAGCCGTTGGCATCAGCGGCATCAAGGTTGTCGCTGACGAGTCCATAACATCGGGAGCAAACCTTGTCGCCGGAGCCAACAAGCCCGATACTCACCTGAAGAACGTCAACTACCCGCGCGACTTCAAGGTCGATGTCGTGGCCGACATCGCCAAAGCGCGCCCCGGGGAAGGGTGCCCTAATTGCCGTCACAAGCTGTCATCGACACGCGGGATTGAGGTGGGACACATCTTCAAGCTGGGCACCGTTTTTAGCGAACAGCTGGGGGCAACGTATATGGACGCCAGCGGTGTCTCTCACCCCACCGTTATGGGCTGTTACGGTATCGGCCTGGATAGAGTGATGGCGGCTGCCGTCGAGCAGAACCACGATGACAAAGGTATCATCTGGCCGCTGCCCATTGCTCCCTACCATATCTACCTCTGCCCCCTCTATCTGGAGAATCCCCAGGTGGCAGAGGTAGCGGAAAGTCTCTATGCCGAGTTAGAGGCGCAGGGCCTGGAAGTGCTCTTTAACGACCGCAACGAGTCCCCGGGGATAAAATTCAACGACGCCGACCTGCTGGGAATACCCTTCCGTCTCACCATCAGCCCGCGGACTCTGGAGAAGAATAGCGCCGAGCTAAAAAAGCGCTCGGAGAAGGAATTTCAGCTGCTGCCTCTGGAGGGGATAGCCAAGAGACTCAAGGAGCTGGTCAGGGAGGGGTTATCTCCGTAATATCAGCCGCGTAAGGTAGCCCCCAGCTCGCGGGACAGCTTATCCAGGATTTGCTGCTGTACCTGGTCAACCTGCTCATCGGTCAGGGTCTGAGTCATGGACTGGTAGGTAACCCGGTAAGCCAGCGACTTCCTGCCCTTAGGCACCTGCCCGCCGGTATAGACATCAAATATCTCAACCTCGGCCGCCAGGGGAAAGCTCTTAATAATGTCCTGCACCTGCTGATGGGTTACCGCAGCGTCAACTATCAGCGCGATGTCCCTGACCGTGGGCGGAAAACGGGGTATTGGCTGGAACATCCGGTGACCAACAGTAAACGGCAAGAGCGTGTTAAGGTCGATTTCAAATAGATAGACTGTCTCGGCCAGGTCAAAGGCCTCGATGACTTTCGGGTGTAGCTCGCCAACCACGCCCAGTCTATTACCTTCAATCACTACCGCTGCCTGCCGGCTCGGGTGCAGACTTTCATCCTTACCCCTTTCAAAGCTAGCAACTATACCCAGCCGACCCAGTAACCCCTCCACGACCCCCTTGGCGTCAAAGAAATCAAGCACCTCATCACCACTCCGCCATGACTTTTCCCGCCTGTGCCCGCTCATCAGGCCGCACAGCACCTCACGCTCCTCCGGTAAACCCTCAGTTCGGGGCAGATATACCTTCCCCTGCTCAAAAAGGCGGATACTCCCGGCCTCATGTTTCCTGTTCTCCTCAAGAACAAGCAACAGGTTAGCCCGCAGGTTGGGGCGCAGACATTCCTGCTCTACAGTCATCGGATTTACCAGCATAAGCGGCCGCGTTTCGAAAGTGTTTGATTCGGGACGCAGCTTGAGGAGCATCTCCCGGCTGGTGAGGGAATAGGTTATCACCTCCTGAAAGCCACCACCGACGAGGCTGCTCTTAGCCCTTTCCTTGAGGCTGAGGATAGGGTCAGGATTCTGCTTGGGGAGAGGCTCACCGAGCAGGGTGGTTGGAATCTGGTCATAGCCAATAATGCGCGCTACCTCCTCCACCAGGTCAACCGCCTGACTGATATCGCTCCGCCAGTAGGGGACGGTAACCCAAATCTCGGAGGCAGAAGCCCCTGTCCGGCACTCAAAACCCAGGGAATTTAGCGTGCCCACTATCTGCTCAAGACTGAACTCAACCCCCAGGACCCGTCTTACCTTCGCCGCTGAGAGCAAGATGGGCTCGTGTTCCAGCTTACCGGGATAAACATCAATCAGTCCCCTGGCTAGTTCGCCACCGGCTAGCTCGGCGATAAGCCGGGTAGCCCGCCTTATGGCAAGTGGGGCCAGCTCGGGACGAATACCGCGTTCAAATCGGGCACGAGCCTCGGAAACTAAGCCCAGAGTCCCTCCGGTATAATGAATGCTGGCCGGGTTAAAATTGGCCGCTTCCAGCAATATTGCGGTCGTCTCTTCGGTCACCTCGCTATTGGACCCGCCCATAATCCCGGCCAGAGCCACTGACCCCTCGGCATCGGCAATGACCAGCATATTGCCGGAAAGCACTCGCTCCACCCCATCCAGAGTAGTCAACACCTCACCCTCAGCCGCCCGGCGCACAATGATTTTCCTGCCCCTAACCAGGTGATAGTCAAAAGCATGAAGTGGCTGACCGTACTCCAGCATCACGTAGTTGGTGATATCGACGATGTTATTTATGGGACGCTGCCCGCAGGCCAGCAGTCGTTGCTGCATCCACCGGGGCGACTCGTCCAGCTTTACCCCGGTAATCAGGGTGGCACAATACCGGGGACACAGGTCAGGGTCAGCAATCTCCACCGCAATTTGCTGGTCGATAGGTGGGGTTGTTTCCCCGTAGCTAGTCTCGGGAAGAGACACACTCTCCCCGGTTAGAGCGGCCACCTCCCGGGCGATACCGATGACCGAGAGGCAGTCAGGCCGGTTAGGCGTTATCTCCAGGTCAAAAACAACATCGCCCAGGTAATCAGCCAGCGGCGCACCCAGCGGCGCTTCCGCGGGCAGAACCATGATTCCCTCGTGACTGTCCGAGATGCCCAGCTCCTTTTCCGAGCAGACCATGCCGCTGGAGGCAACGCCACGGATTTCGGCTGATTTGAGGCGTACCACTTCCCCGCTGTGCCCATCGATAAGTTCAGCGCCGACATGAGCAAAAGGCACCTTATCGCCAAGTCGCAGGTTGGGTGCCCCGCAGACGACAGTTTGCCTCTCAGCACTCAAATCCACCGTAACCAGCGTAAGGCGGTCAGCGTTAGGGTGGGGGTTAATCTCAATTATCCGCCCGACGACGATACCTTCCCAGTTACCGCCAATAACCTGCATATCCCCGACCTCATGGCCGGCCAGGGTCAGGCGGCGGGCAATGTCCGCTGCCGGCAGGGTCACATCTACATATTCGCGGAGCCAGTTAAGTGAAACCTTCATCTCTCAGAATTGCCTCAAGAATCTAAGGTCATTGTTGTAGAACAGTCTGATATCATCAATCCCGTAGCGAAGCATGGGCAGGCGCTCAATACCGATACCCAGGGCAAAGCTGCCATAAACCTCCGGGTCAATGCCACCGCGCTCCAGCACCTTGGGGTGGGTCATGCCGGCACCAAGTATCTCAATCCAGCCACTATGGCCACACAGGCGGCAGCCACCCCCGCTGCAGACCAGACACTCAATCGCCATCTCCACGCCCGGCTCGACAAAGGGAAAGTAATCGCAGCGAAAGCGCACCTTCCTGTCCGCGCCAAAGAAACGGCGGGCGAATTCGTACAGCGTGCCTTTCAGGTCAGCCATGGTAATCCCCCGGTCCACCGCCAGGGCATCAATCTGATGGAACATAGGGGTATGGGTAACATCGGTGGCCTCATAGCGATAAACCCGGCCCGGCTCAATCACCCTTATCGGCGGTTCCATGGTCTCAATAACCCGGGCGGTGACACTGGTGGTATGGGTACGCATGAGCGGCACCCAGCCCCGGCTACCCCTCGAAGAATCAACCCACAGTGTCGCCATGTTGTCGCGGGCGGGGTGTTCCTCCGGGATATTCAACGCCTCAAAATTATAGTAATCCCACTCTACATCCGATCCCTCCACCACCTGAAAGCCCATAGAGACAAATATGTCAATTATCTCACCCAGGGTTTGAGTAATGGGATGCACATGACCGAGGGGAAAGGAGCGACCGGGCAGGGTAATATCGATAGCTTCTCCCTCGACAATTGAGGCTAGCCCGGCTTCGCGGAGGGCTCCCCTTCTCTGCTCCAGACTATCCTCGAGGCTTTTCTTGACCTCATTGGCCTTAGCGCCAACCGCCTTCCTCTCATCCAGAGGAAGTGAAGCCAGCCTGCGGAGAATTCCGGTTACACTACTTTTCTTGCCTAAATAGCGGACCCGCCAGGATTCTAACTCCCTGGCGTCATCAATACCGTCCAGCTCACGCAGTGCTTTGGCCCTTATTTCTTCAAGTTGTTCCTGCATTGTTTTAACGTTAACTCCACCTCTAGGATTATAGGTTATCAGGAATAAAGGGGTCAAGCTTCCGAGTTGACAGCCGAGGCCCTGCAGACTAATAATGTGAAGTGTATTTATCTATGACATTATTGAACGGACAGTTCGGGCAATGCACAGCCAAGGAGAACCGAGATGAGCATTCTTAAAGAAGCCTACCGGGCGTTAGAGTCAATAGTCGGTACGGAATACATATCGCAAGACCCGGTAACCTGTCGCGCCTATAATGCCAAGTCTTATCGCTCCGAGTCAGCATTTAAACTTATCTGCACCCTGCCCGAGTGCGTGGTTTTGCCCAAGACCACCGATGAGGTGCAGAGGATAGTCAAGGCCTGCAACCGCTATAAAGTCCCCTATACCCCGGTCAGCACCTACTGGCTGGCCAACAGCTCACCGAAGAGGCCAGGCGAACTGCTTATTGACCTGAAGCGGATGAACAAGCTGGAGATTGACGACCGGCACATGTATGCCATTGTGGAGCCGGGGGTGATATACGGTCAGCTCCAGCAGGAAGCGATGGACCACGGCCTCTACACCATGGTCTCCGGCGGTGGTTCGCAGGTATCGGTAATCTGCAACCACCTCAACCACGGCTGGTCACCGCTTAACTACCGCACCGGACTTATCAGCCGCCGTCCGCTGGGGATAGAGTGGGTGCTGCCTGACGGGGAGATACTGAGACTCGGCTCGCTGGCCATGAATGAGGATGACTACTTCTGGGGCGAGGGAATAGGCCCTGACCTGCGGGGAATACTGCGGGGGGCTAAAGGCTGGCTGGGGGCAATGGGGATTGTCACCCGGATGGCAACCAAGCTCATACCCTTCCAGCCGGAAAAACTTGAGCCGACGGGCATATCGCCGGATACTGCCCTTGCCCTTCCAGAGAAGAGGATGAGGTGGTATAACTTCAGCATGCCCAGCCGTGAAGCCCTGGAAAAAGCCATGTATGAGCTGGGCGGGCATGAGATTGCCGCTGCCGCCACCAAGGTGCCGGTGCTGTGGCGATACCTCGCCCGGGCCAAATCAAAGGAGGACTTCTGGAAACTGTGGTCAGAGCTAACCCCGGAGGAAGTCGCCAATACCCATATCCTGCGCATCCTGGTTATCGGCTACACGTCGGAAAAACAGCTGGAGTACGAAGAGCGGGTGCTGATGGACATCATGGAGTGTCTCGGGGGTAAGCTACGCCGTACCAGACCGACTGATGAATCGTGGATTAAGAATGCTGACTCCGCCGGTATGTGGTGGATTAGTGGTGGCTACATGTCCGTAGAATATGTTATTGAGACTATCCAGCACGGGGTAAAACAGGGAGAAGCAATAGCCGAACTTAAGAAGAAGTTTGTGCCGCCACTGATTGACGATTACGGTGACCCCGGCTGGTTCCAGGTGGTCGAGCTGGGTCACGGGGACTACAGCGAATTCCTTACTTACTGGGATGCTTATGACCCGGAGCGTTATAAGGCTGACCAGATGTACTTGGAAACAGCGAAGCTAAACATCAAAAAGGGTTTCTATACCTCGTTCCTGAACTCTCAGCCGCTCTGGCTGATGGGGCCAGCCTATGGTCCTAACTACCACCTCTGGCAGATAAAGGTGAAAAAGGCTTTCGACGCCGATAATCTCTCCAACCCGCCCGGAATTGAGTGTTACGATGAGGTGGTTGAGCGTGCCGACTGGCTGACCCGCGACTGGGAAAAGGGGAGTATGGCTGAGATAGACTAGGCAAGAAAGGTGACAATGACCCCCGTACCCGGAAACAAGGTGATTGCACCTAAAGCCTGCCCTCAGTATAATTCAAAAAGCGGGCTGCCCGGGTGAAGACAAGGAAATTCAGATAATGGTTCATAACCAAGACCAGCCGACTAATGAGAACGAAAAACGTGAAATAATGCGGCACTCGGCCGCCCACGTCATGGCCGAGGCGGTCCGGTCCATCTTTCCTGACGCCAAATTCGCCATTGGCCCGGCCACGCAAAACGGCTTTTATTACGATTTTGCGCTACCCCGCCCGCTGACCCCCGATGATTTGCCCGCCATTGAGGCTAAGATGAAGGACATGATTGCCGCCAACCTGCCCTTTGTCCGGCAGGAGGTCACCAAAGAAGAGGCGCGGAAGCTCTTTGCTGACCAGACCTACAAGCTGGAGCTGATTGATGATATTCCCGATGAGAAGGTTAGCCTGTACCAGCAGGGCTCGTTTGTTGACCTCTGTCGCGGACCTCACGCGGACTCTACCGGCGAGATTAAGGCTTTCAAACTGGTCAGTATTGCCGGGGCATACTGGCGAGGTGATGAGCACCGCCCTATGCTACAGCGGATATACGGTGTCGCCTTTGAGACCGAGGAAGCCCTGGCTGAGCACCTGAAAAGAATGGAGGCGGCCGCCCGGCGCGACCACCGGAAACTGGGGCGGGAGCTTGACCTCTTCAGCCTTCACGAGGAGGCTGGCCCGGGGCTGGTCCACTGGCACCCCAAGGGAGCGGTAATACGCCGCGTTATCGAGGATTTCTGGAAAGACGAGCATATTAAGCGGGGCTATGATATTCTCTACACCCCGCACATTGCCAAGTTGAATTTGTGGAAAACCAGCGGCCACTGGGAGTTTTACCGCGATTACCTGTATAGCCCGATGGAGATAGAGGGGCAGGAGTATATTCTTAAACCAATGAACTGCCTGGGACATATCCTGATTTTCAAGACGAGACTACGCAGTTATCGTGACCTGCCGCTGCGCTATGCCGAACTGGGTACAGTTTACCGTTACGAGCGTTCCGGAGTCCTCCACGGTATGTCCCGGGTCAGGGGCTTCACCCAGGATGATGCCCACATTTTCTGCCGCTTCGACCAGCTAGAAGATGAGGTGGCCGGGGTACTGGACCTGGCCCGCTTTATGGTGGATACCTTTGGCTTTACCCACTATCAGGTGCTTCTTTCCACCCGACCGGAGAAATACACCGGCAGTCTGGATATTTGGGAGCAGGCCACGGAGACCCTGAAGCATTCTCTGGCTCGCCAGAAGCTCGACTACAGTATAGACCCGGGTGAGGGTGTATTCTACGGACCAAAAATAGATATCAAGTTTGAGGATGCCCAGGGAAGAGCCTGGCAGGGACCCACCATTCAGGTTGACTTTAACCTTCCCCAGCGCTTTGATGTTACCTACGTGGGGCAGGATGGCGGGGAACACTTTGTCGCCATGATACACCGCACGGTACTGGGCAGTATGGAGCGTTTCGTTGCTTCCCTTATTGAGCACTATGGTGGTGCCTTTCCGGTATGGCTGGCACCAGTCCAGGTAATGGTCATTCCCATAGCTGACCGCCACCTGGACTACGCTCAAAACCTGGCCGCTGAACTTAAAAGCGGAGGAGTACGTGCCGAGGTTGATACCCGGTCGGAGACGGTAAATCACAAAATCCGGCAGGCACAACTGGATAAGACACCCTATATGCTGGTGGTGGGGGATAAAGAAGCAGCCGCCGGCACTGTTTCCGTCCGTTTGCGCAGCGGGGAGCAACTGGCCCCGCAACCCTTTGACCGCTTCAGGAAAATTGTTGCCCGGGCAATCGCTGATAAGATAAAAGACCCTGGAGGAGAGTCAACGGAATAGTTTGACCGCTGACGTCTAATATGGTGATTTGATTAACATAAGCCAGTATGATATAGTTTCTATTTGTAGTATACCTGGGTTTGGAGGAGGTAGATAGAAACATAATTAAACAACTGCGTGTTAACGAACGGATAAGAACCAGGGAAGTCCGTCTTGTGGGGGAGAAGGGGGAACAGCTAGGCATAATGCCGCTATTTGAGGCACGGGAGCTAGCTAAGAAGCGTAATTTTGACCTGGTTGAAGTAGCTCCTACCGCAGTACCTCCGGTGTGCCGCTTGCTTGATTACGGCAAATATAGATATGAGCAGGCCAAGAAAGAGCGCGAGACCAAAAAGACCCAGAAAGCCTCTCTGCTACGGCAGGTCAGGTTACGACCCAAGATTGGTGCCCATGACCTCGAAGCCAAGATAAGGGCGGTCAACAAGCTACTGGATGAAGGGAGCAAAGTCAGGGTAACGGTGCTGTTCCGGGGGCGTGAAATCACGCATCCTGAAATTGGCTGGAGACTGCTACAGAAGGTAGCTGAGGCAATGAAAGATATAGCCAGCATTGACCGGCAGCCGTCAATGGAAGATGGGAGGATGATGACCCTCATCCTGTCGCCCTCACCTACTCGGAAAACCAAAGAAAAAGAAGAAGTAAAGGAAGCTCAGGATGCCCAAACTTAAGACTCATAAAGGAGCGAAAAGCCGCTTCCACATTACCGGTACCGGCAAACTCATGCGGACAAAGGGTGGTAAGAGCCATTTGCGCCTCCGCAAGCCGAAACGAGTTAAACGCTTTTATGATGAGACTGTACCGGTTAGCCCCAGTGATAGGGTCCGGATAAAGAGACTCTTACCCTATGGGGTGAAGTAAGAAGGAGAGATACCTTGCCACGAGTGAAGAGAGGTGTAACCGCACATCGCCGGCACAAGAAAGTGCTGGCTATGACCAAGGGATACCGGGCCACCAGGCACTCCCTGTACCGTCGGGCTCACGAGGCCATGCTCAAGGCACTAAGTTATGCCTACCGGCATCGGCGCGAGCGAAAGGGTGACATGCGCCGGCTGTGGATTTCGCGAATTAATGCGGCTAGTCGAGCCGAGGGGCTCAGCTATAGCCAGTTTATGGATAGCTTGAGAAAGTCCGGGGTCGAAATTAACCGTAAGATTCTGGCCGATATGGCCGTCACTGAGCCGGAAGCCTTTGCCGAACTGGTAACCACGACCCGGGGTAAGACGGAAAAGGCAGGTGGTGGGCGGTAGAGGACTTGAACCTCTGACCTCCTGCGTGTAAAGCACTCTTGTTAAAAGGCGGAGGCCTCTTGCCTACTTTCTGGCTAGTATGTTACGCCTCAGTATTGAATAAGTCAATGATATTAAACCAATAAGGGGGAGCTATCATTAGCTCCCCCAAGTTTTCATTATCTTACCACTTCACCAGCTGTCAAGAATAAAGGCTTTGCCCGTCTTTCAGCCGTTCTTGACAGCTTTGTTTTTCCCTTATTTCAATATCTTTTACAGCGTCGGCGCTCTAAATTCAATTTCCACATCTTCAATAATAATTCCTGATGTATCCCCGAAATACGTCGGTCGGACACATCGTAGAGGAACTGGAGGAAGATGATCTTGAACATCATCTCCGGCCCACAGGCAGGTCTGCCGAAAGCCGGGGTATAGGCA
>SDBU01009603.1_pt1 | contig 10825 bp, 9 predicted proteins | sample 2277071 | NCBI WGS metagenome assembly SDBU01 (sample SAMN10397929, study PRJNA504765) | marine sediment metagenome | isolation source: marine sediment core GS08_GC12, 126 cmbsf | place: Arctic Ocean: Gakkel Ridge, Loki's castle | collected 2008
TGACTGTGGAAAAAATGTCCTGGAGAGAGGGTTATGCCACTAATGCGATCTAGGATACTATTCAAACCATCAGAGTTGCACTCGGTAGTTGAATCCAGGGTGCAAACTAAGGGAGGAATTATGTTTTATTTATCAGCTGGTGTTGCTATCGTCGGTGCGGTAAGTTATCAATATTTTGTCCACCGGATTCCCGATACTCTTAACCCAATCGTCTCTGTGTTGGGTATGTATCTCGCTGTGTTGGTCCTGGGACTGGTACTGCTGCCAATCTTTTCACCAGAAGGTGGACTCATCCCTCAAATCCGCCAACTAAGCTGGCTCCAACTGGCGCTTGCCGTTTCAGTAATTATGATTGAGCTGGGCTTTTTATTAATGTACCGGTTTGGATGGAATCTGAGTACCGGCAACCTGATCACCGGAGTAGTTGTCAATAGTCTTCTCCTTGGAATCGGCGTGGTTCTGTTAGGCGAAAAGGTGACTCCCATAAATGCGCTTGGAGTCGGGTTGTGTATCCTGGGCGTAGCACTGATCAGTCATCGTTAGCTATATTGATGTTATTCTGGAAATGATAAAAAGAGCAACTTTGTCGGCTGGACTGCGGTGGCCATCTCGACCATTATCACTTCATTCTGGGCATTTTGGGGCATTATTGAGAACTTTCATGAAGGCTGGTATTTCACATCCTGGTTTTCGAATCTAGGTTTGATGTTCGTTCAGTATCTCAGCCCGATGCTCATCTTTATGGGAATCGCACTCGTATCGATTTACAAACCCCGGATTGGTGGCGGATTACATGGGGTCATTGTTTTATTTACTGCTTGGTTCTTCCAAGTATCCTCAAACGTAGCCATCCTATTGCTCCTCATCCCCCTGATTGGTCTTGGCCTGCTATACTGGTTTGGTCGTCCCCGACCACTTAAGATAGCAGTTGCTCTTGTGATTGGGCTTCCCGTATTGACCCTCGTTATAGCAGGCATTGGGCCTGTTCTCCGGGTTTCACAACGCATAGATGACGGCTTTCTCCAGGCCCGATTTGTGCAAGGAAACGATGTGGAGCTGATCTGGGCACCTGCCGGACCAGGTTGGCCCAGCGAGGGAACTAACTGGCACGGGGCAAAACAGATGTGCCAATATCTCGAAGAAGATGGCCTGACCATCGCCCCGGAGCCACAGAATATTTGGCGATTGTCCACAGTTGATGAAGCCGTACGGTCTATGGCTCTTCACGGTGAGAACAGCGGGGGAGTATGGGGTCCAGCCACGACATCTGCCTCTTACATTATAAAACCTGACAAGGAATCTCCTCTCTGGAACCTCCATTCTCCAGTGATCTACTGGTGGACGGCGACTGAGATAGATGAAGAAAGAGCCCACATAATTGTCTATGATGGAAAGGTTTGGCCTAGATCCAAGAATTTCGGACCTGCTTATTTGGGATTTCGCTGTGTCACAAATCCATCGGCAGATTAGGTCGCACCAGCACTAAAAGAGTGGTTATAATTTATTTATGGCCACATCGATCCTGACCACCAAACTCTTTATTCCCCCCATCAGAGTTAAACATGTTCCCCGCTCCCGGCTTATTGAACGTATAAACGAGGGTCTTAACCGCAAATTGACCCTTATCTCTGCCCCTGCCGGTTTTGGCAAGACCACATTAGTCAGCGAATGGGTGGACAGTTTACAATTGGCTACCCTCGAAGAGAGCCATATTGATTACGGAGTTGCCTGGCTTTCGCTGGATGAAGGTGACAACGATCATGCATGTTTCCTGGCTTACTTCATCGCAGCTCTTCGCCAGTTAGAGGGAATCGAAGCCACGTTTGGGGAAGGAGCACTGAGTATTCTCCAATCCCCTCAGCCACCACCGACTTACGATGCCTTGACCTCTCTGATCAACGAAGTCGCCGCCTCCGAGCAAAATATTGTCCTCGTCATCGATGACTACCATCTCATTAATTCCTCGCAGGTCCATAATGTGCTTTCATTCCTAATCGAAAACTTGCCACCGCAGATGCATCTGGTAATTGCCACACGTGAGGATCCACAACTACCCTTGGCTCGCCTGCGCGCCCAAGATCAGTTGAACGAACTACGTGCTGTGGATTTACGCTTTTCTACATCCGAGGTCACCGAGTTCCTCAATCAAGTGATTTGTCTTGCCCTTTCGGAAGAGGATATCACCGCATTGGAAGCCCGTACCGAGGGTTGGATCGCGGGTTTACAGCTGGCCGCGATTTCTATGCAGGGAAGGAAAGACGCTGCCGCTCTTATCAAATCTTTTACAGGCAGCCACCGCTTTGTGCTAGACTTTCTGGTTGAGGAAGTTCTGGAGCAACAGTCCAAAAACCTCCAAACATTTTTATTGCAAACTGCTATCCTCGATCGATTTACTGGCTCCCTGTGCGATGCTCTTACTGGCCAAGATAACGGCCAAATGACCTTGGAAATGTTAGATCGCACTAATCTATTCATCGTCCCCTTGGATGAGGAGCGGTGTTGGTATCGCTATCACCATCTTTTTGCTGACTTGTTGCATCAGCGCTTGGATCAAATCCAATCAGAACAACTGCCAATTCTTCACTCTAAAGCAAGTAAATGGTATGAGGTGAACAGGTTCACCGATGAGGCGATAGAGCATGCGCTGCGAGGCGAGGATTTCGAACGGGCGGCATGCCTGATCGAGGAGCATGTTGAAGCCGTATGGGAACGTGGAGAACATACCAAATTATGGCATTGGTTGGCTGAGTTGCCTGATCAGGAGGTTCTCTCCAAACCACAGCTCTGCATTTTCCAAGCCTGGAATCTGTTTTCCAGTGGTCAGCAGGACGCAGCTGAAGGGATTCTTCAGGCGGCCGAAAAGGCACTAGACAACAATTCCGACCGGATAAATGAAACCACAACAATAAAGCGGGACCAATTTCTAGACTTTGACGGGAGTAATATTCAAGGAAGAGTGGCTACTATCCGAGCTCTTTTGGCTTTTTATCGTGGAGACGTGGACGAGGTAAAGAGATACTCACACCAGGCACTTGACTCTCTGCCTGAGCAGGATGAAAGATGGCGAAACACTGCCACAGTTGCTTTAGGGGATGCTTACAGTATTAGCGGTGATTTGTCTGATGCGTACCGGGTTCGATCTGGAGCGTTGGAGGCGAGCAAAAAAACAGGCAGCATCTATATGGTCCTGGTTGCAAGTATGAGATTGGCCGTTACCATGAGGATGCAGGGCAAGTTGGATCAAGTCCTGGAAATTTGCCAACGCCAATCGAAAATACTCAACGACTCTGGGTTGTCGCAGATTACTGAATATGGCTTTTTGCTGGCGATTTTAAGTGAGGTCCTTACCGAACTAAATGATCTAGATGGGGCACTTCATCAAGCGAGAAAAGGCAAAATACTGACAGAGCGTGATAGGGATGTGGGGACCATCGGTTGGAGCTACCTGTCTCTGGTGAGGGTTCTATTTTCCAAGGGGGATATTGCCGACGCTGAAAATTATATCCAAAAGATGGAAAACATCGCTCGGGATTACCATGTGCCTGATTGGATTTCGTACCGCATGGCAGCCTGGAAAGCGCGGATATGGCTGGCAAGCAATAAGCTCGATGTTGCAGCGCAATGGGCGAGTGACCGTGGCCTGGATGTGAATAGTGTCCTCACTTATCAAAACGAACGGGAGTATATTGCTTTATCTCGCATCCTTATTGCTCAAGAGCGGTTGGATGAAGCAACCGGGCTGTTGCTACGCCTGCTCGAGGCATCAGAAGTAAGCGGTCATATTTCAAGAACGATCGAGATTCTGAATCTCCAGGCGTTGTCTTTACAAGCAAAAGGGGATACAGACCAAGCCATCGCTACCCTGGAAAAAGCCCTCACCCTCGCAGAGCCGGGAGGCTTCATCCGTACTTTTGTAGATGAAGGTCCGCCGATGGCGCGTCTGCTCTACGAAGCATTGAAACGAGATATTTCACCAGAGTATATAAGCCGGTTGCTGGCAGCATTCCCAGTTGCCGAACCTGAACAAAATGACCCCGCAAAATCTCAAGCCCCCAAACCTGGGCTGGTTGAGCCTCTGAGCGAACGCGAACTTGAAGTACTCCAGCTCATCGCTGAAGGGCTAACCAATCAAGAAATCGCATCCAGGCTTTTCCTCTCGCTGAACACGGTCAAGGTCCACACACGCAATATCTACGGCAAACTCGGTGTCAACAACCGCACACAGGCGGGTAACAGGGCAAGGGCTTTGGGGATTTTGCCCTCCATCTAATCGCCTGGGTGCCTGAAATCGGCATTGACGGCACACAAAGTCAAAAACCTGACGGGCCAGCATATAGCGGCTCGTTCTTTTGTTACCCCACACCAAATCCACAATTAACCCCCTGAATAACACGTTCGGGGTATGACACTAATACCATCCGGCAGCTATCCTGTAGGCGTAGGAATTTACCAGTCTCGGAAATAGTCAAAAAGGAGAAAAACGATGACTACCAAAGAAAAAATGAATTCGCTCAAAAAGACCGCAAGAATGGCAGGGTTTCTGTATCTTGCACACTTTGTATTTTTTTTTCTTGCTGACAATGGTGTTCACTCTACAGCTGTTGGATCCGTAGATGCCGCAACAATAGCCCATAATATTATGGCTTCTGAGTGGCTATTCCGCATCGGTTTTGTGAGCTTTCTGCTCACTGCTGTGTTTTTTCTCTTGTCGGCCTGGGCTTTATATGTGTTGTTAAAACCAGTTAATAAGGACCTCGCTTTACTTTTCGTGTTATTAAACCTGGGCGGTGTCGCTATATGGTGTATTAGTCAGGTTAGTGAATTTGCTGCCCTGCTGCTTTTGAGCGGTGCTGATTACTTGAAAGTATTCCAGGCAGATCAACTGCAAGCTCTGGCAATACTATTTCTCAATTTATACCAAAATGGGTATATGATCGCCCAGATATTACTGAACCTGTGGCTTTTTCCTCTTGGTTATCTGGTTTTCAAGTCGGGCTTCCTTCCCAGAGTTTTGGGCATATTGTTGATTATTGATGGTTTTGCCATGTTGATATGGTTTTTTCAGTTTTTCTTTTTCCCGGGCTACGAAGCAATCAGTACCCTAGGTCTCGCGGTAGGTTTCATTGCGGAAGGTTCACTTTGTTTGTGGCTTTTAATTAAGGGTGTAAAGGATCAGAAACCAGCTTTAATTGAGGTTAGCTGATGGCACAAAAAGGGAAATGTAGTCATTACTGCGTTTAGTGCTGTGCAGGTGAATGAAGAGGCTCGTAAATAGGAAAGGGGTTCAAAATGATAGCCATTGTCTATGAAAAATACGGCCCACCAGAGGTTCTTCAGCTCCAAGAGGTAGCAAAACCTACTCCCAAGGACAATGAAGTATTGATAAGAATACATGCGGCAACAGTAACGAAATACGACTGTTGGGCGCGGAACAGCACTGCCCCTCCCGGGTTCTGGCTCCCCAGCCGAATCGCTTCAGGCCTCAGAACGCCAAAGCAACCTATCTTGGGGACTGACCTATCCGGGGAAATTGAAGCGGTGGGTAGAGATGTAACCCGATTTAAGGAAGGTGACCAGGTTTTTGGATTTACGGGGAATTTAGGTGCTTATGCTGAGTATATATGTATGCCTGAAGAAGGAGTGGCGATAAAACCGGCCAATGTGACCTATGAGGAAGCCGCCGCCGTTGTTCAAGGGGGATTAACCGCATTGTATTTCCTAAGAAAAGGAAATGTCCAAAAGGGACAGAAAGTCCTCATCTTTGGCGCTTCTGGCGGGATTGGTGCTTATGCGGTACAGCTTGCCAAGTACTTTGGGACCGATGTTACCGGGGTTTGCAGCACCTCGAAAATGGAAATGGTGAAATCTTTGGGTGCTGATAAGGTCATCGATTACACGAAAGAGGATTTCACAAATAACGTCCAGACCTATGACATTATTTTTGACACGGTAGGCAAAACTTCAATTTCGCGCACCATTAGCTCGCTAAAAGAAAATGGTCGCTATATATTTGCTACCTTTGGGCTGCCGATGCTTATTCAAGTATTTTGGCTTCTTAGGAAAAGCGATAAAAAAGCAATAATTGGTGTCTTAGAAGAGAGACCTGAAGATCTAGTTTTCCTCAATAAGCTTATTGAAGCAGGAGAGATAAAACCAGTCATTGATAGACGCTATGCATTGGAACAAACTGCCGAGGCTCACAGGTTTGTCGAAACGGGGCAAAAAAAGGGAAGTGTAATTATAACGATGGGTCATAAAAACAAAACCTAACCCCGCGTGGAGCAGACCTCACTGCGTTCGGAGGGGAGGATAAGCGGCGCGATATCACTGTTCCACGGACTGATTCAATGATCTCGGAATTGCTAATAAGTCAGGTCAGGCAAAATATTTCAAGATTGGTTTACGCCTTGGAGAAAGAACATGACCATAAAATCCAGATGGATTGAGTTCCTTTACACGTTAGCGACAGGTACAAAGAGAGGCAGAACACTGCTTACTCCAGTGGGAGCGGTTATCTTCGGCTTATTCATTACTCTTTTTGTAGTGTCAGCACTTACCTTCGACAAATGGCTTGACCTTCCAAAAATAATCCCTATGCCAATCAATTTCTATATTGCTATTCCAATTTTCGTGGCGGGCGTATTTATAACGGCGTGGTCTATCATCTATTTTCTTAAATCCGGAGGGACGCCTGTACCTGTCAATCCGCCCCCCAAGTTGGTTACCACGGGACCGTACGCATATACCAGAAACCCAATGCTGACAGGGATATTCATTATGTTATTTGGAATTGGCGCAATGATTGGATCGCTTTCGCTCACATTCATATTCACTCCGGTTTTTATTCTTGTGAATAAATGGGAATTAAAAAAGATCGAGGAACCAGAACTTATTCGGCGATTAGGGGAAGAATATATAGAATATTGGACCAAAACACCGATGTTTATACCAATAATAAAAACCTTAGCAAAGAAAAATAAAAGATGAACTATTTGTGTTTTATCCGGAATTTTTCCGGCGCAAGTTTTTTCAAAATTCGGTTATCACAGCGTAATGTGGCAAACCCTAAGGAGATATATAAATGACTGTTGTTAAGGTCAAGAAGATGCAACTTGCTGACATAGAGGAAGCAGCTAAAGTTCTCAGCCGTGCAATGCTTAGTAATCCGATCCATGTGGCAGTGCATCATGGCGAAAGCGAAATTGAGCGTCAACAAATCGAAGATGGATTCTTAGCTATGCTCCAAGCTCGTCCTGAAGAATTGATCATGGCAACACAAGGAAGTCAGATCATTGGTGTCTGTAGGTTTTTTGTCTGCCATGGCGATCGGTTCGTATCACAAGATGTCCAAGAATTAATTGACTCTAGTGATCCAGAATTGTCATCATTTAAGAATCGCAACGATTACTGGCATGGAATATGGGCAAGACGCGATCCGTCATTAACACATTGTCATCTGGGGCCAATTGGTGTCCTTCCGGAATATCAGAATCTCGGTGTCGGATCATTATTAATGGAGCGCTACTGCAAGTTTGTTGACGAGCTCCAATTGCCAGCATACTTAGAAACAGATATGTCGACCAGTGTGTCTTTCTATGGAAAGTTTGGTTTCAAAGTAATTGACAAAATTAAAATACTCGAGGTTATGAATTACTTTATGTGGCGTGAAATTCAAGCGTAACGGGCGATGTGCCGAATAACCATTATCTGCATCGGACCAGGGATGCGTGGTGAATTACCATCGAGTAATATTGTCCCTGGTCACTGAGTTCAAAGCCGTTAAGTGTCTTTATGTTTTAGCAATAGAAGTAAAACGAAAGGATTAAAAATGCCAATAAGCCTTCAAGAGAAAATGTTCCAGGAAAAGAGCTAAAGGAATTTGACATTGGTGGAACATACAACAATCTAACATCTTTTGTTGGAAATGGACCGCCTTGAACTTAGGAGAAAAGAAGCGTGAATGACCAAATAAACATCAAAACTCAAGCTTGTACACTTTGCGGTCTTTGCGAAGATGTTTGTCCTGTCCGGATCATGAGAATAGATAAAGGCTCCGGAATCTTATTCCGTCAGGACCGGCTACCCCTCTGCATCAGATGCGGGCAATGCATGGCTGTATGCCCTGTTCAAGCCATAATAGTTGAAAGCTTATCTTATGATAGACATTTCTTTGCACTTCCAGCGGGCTCAGTCTCCGTTCTGCCTTTCCTGGAGATGATAAAAACGCGCCGGGCAATACGAGCTTTCAAGGACAAGCCGGTTCCAGAAGCGTTGTTGGGCAAAATAGTCGAAGCAATTTCATTCGCACCACCCAGTTTCACTCCCATAAAGATTGAACTCGTAGTGGTCCAAGATACAGCTGTAATTAGAGAGGCTTTGCCAGAGATGATCCAGGTCTATGAAGGTCTGGTGAGCGCGATGAGCAACCCGATTGGCCGGATGGTTGTTCACCTTAAACATGGTGCTGAGAAGTTCAAAGTGCTTAAACACCATGTCGTGCCTTTGATGAAAAGCCGGCTGCCCGAGTTGATACAAGGTGCCGAAGATACAATTACTCGTTATGCTCCAGCCATGATCCTATTCCATGCCCATCGCGATGCAGAGAACTATGAGACAGACATCAATATTGCCCTGACCTATGGTTTTCTGGCAGCACATGCCTTGGGATTAGGTGGATCGCCGATAGACCTTATACCTCCAGCGATCCAGAACAGCCCAGCGCTGCAAACAATGTTCTCCATCCCTGATGAAAATATACCAGTTGCTGCTCTGATCTTGGGTTACCCCAAGTTTAATTACCAAAGAGGTATCAAACGCGATCTTAAGAGTGTGACCTGGATATAAATGTTACGGATCAAAATAACAATGAGAAACCTAACACTTAATATTTTCATTCAAAAAGAGGTGATAAAAATGATGGAGCAGACCCGAGATTTAGCCGGATTTGCCTAGAGCAGGGTTATTGTCGGAGTAGAGGGCGGGCTGCTCAGATCAAAACCGTTATGCGGCCAAGCTGTCATCATAGGCATAATTGGCTGAGTTGAATGATTTAGTATTTGCTACCCATTGCCAATGCTTGAGCTAGTCACTAGGTGAAACTCCAAAGTAGTAATATTGAGGATGCATTGATGGAAAACTTTACTGTCACTTCTAATCGTTCATGGGTAACCCTCGCAAACGTTGCCGTTATGGTCGTCACAATGCTCGCCGCCTGCGGCGGAAAGCAAGCTCCGGTGACTGTACCAGAAGGCGCGCAGGCAGGGGAGCTTGTAGGCAGGGAACCATGCATGTACGAACGTGGCGACGTGGAGTACGCCGCCGACTGCGGCACGCTTGTCGTGCTAGAGAACCGGAGTGAACCGGACTCGCGGCTGATTGGGCTGCCTGTTATTCGCGTGCACGCGCTGGGAGACAGCCCCACCGAGCCGATTTTCTGGTTAACTGGCGGTCCGGGCGAATCGAATATGGATTCCCCCGACCTAAAAGGGTTGATTGAGGATCACGACCTCGTGATGGTGGGATACCGGGGCATGGACGGTTCGGTTGTGATGGAGTGTCCGGAAATGGCCAGGGCAGCTACTGGCGTAGGTGACGACCTGTTGAGCGAGGCCTCTTTGGCCAACTTTGGCAAAGCAGAAACCCAGTGCGCCGAACGCCTAATGACGGAGGGAGTCGATCTGAATGGCTACTCCATTCCCGAAGTGGTCGAAGACATGGAAACTGCTCGCGCTGTACTGGGTTATGAGCGTGTGAACCTGCTCAGTGCCAGCTACGGCACCCGAGTGGCAATGATTTACTCGTGGATGTATCCCGATAGCTTAAATCGCTCGGCCATGATTGCTGTCAACCCGCCTGGACACTTCGTCTGGGAACCAGACGTTGTCGACGCACAAATAGCATACGATGCCAAGCTGTGTGCGGAAGATTCTGAATGCAGCGCCCGAACCGAAGACCTGTCTGAGACTGTGCGGAACGTATCTCACAATATACCCGAACGCTGGCTGCTGATACCGATTGACCCCGGCAAGGTGAGATTCATCACCCCTTTTATGCTATTTCACCGAGGAACCGCCGCTATAGTCTTCGATGCTTATCTGGCCGCCGAAGAGGGCGATCCCAGCGGGCTGGCGCTGATGTCCCTCGCGTACGATTTCATGGCTCCTTCGCTCACCACCTGGGGTGATTTTCTCGCTAAAGGCAGCATCGACTATGACCCTGCACGTGATTGGATCACGGATATGAACCCGCCGAGGTCGATCCTGGGTTCGCCCACATCGCTGATGATTGGCGGTGCGGCACAACTGAGTGGTGGTTGGCCTGTTGCGCCGATGCCCGACGAGGTTCGTGAGGTGCAACCTGCCGAAGTGGAAACGCTGCTGGTGAGCGGGAGCATCGACTATTCAACTCCGCCACAGTTTGCCACTGATGAATTGCTACCTGCTTTGAGCAATGGCAAGCAGGTCATCCTGTCGGAGTTTGGGCATTTTGGCGACGTGTGGGGCTTCCAACCGGAAGCGAGAAGGCATCTTTTGGCGACCTTCTACGATACCGGCGAGGTGGACGACTCGCTCTTCACCTACCAGCCGATGGACTTCCATGTAGGGCTTGGCTTCCCAGCGATGGCCAAGATCGCGTTGGGGATTGTGGTACTCGTAATTAGTGGGCTGGTTGCGATAGTGGGGTTCGTCGTACGTCGGGTGCGTCGGCGCAAAGCAGCGCAAGCCGCATAACAAATGGTCTAGAGGGAACCCCCTACTCAAAAAAAAAGAATTTCTAGAAGAGCTTCCAAATCTAAGCTAAGATAGGTTCATAATAGTACGTCTGG
>SDBU01009604.1_pt1 | contig 10824 bp, 5 predicted proteins | sample 2277071 | NCBI WGS metagenome assembly SDBU01 (sample SAMN10397929, study PRJNA504765) | marine sediment metagenome | isolation source: marine sediment core GS08_GC12, 126 cmbsf | place: Arctic Ocean: Gakkel Ridge, Loki's castle | collected 2008
AATACCGGGACCTGGGGGACAAGCAAGAGCTTTGACGATTTGATGGAGAAGCGCGGTATCGAGGCACCATTAGCCGGATACACTGATGAGGACGGCTTCAAATGGGTAATCGAGAGCATCAAGAAATGCCTACCCGCCGCTGAGAAATCCGGCGTGATACTTGGGCTGGAAAACCACTGGGGCTTGGCCCGGACGCCGCAAGGGCTGTTGAGGATAGTAAATGCGGTCGATTCACCGTGGCTTAAAGTCCTGCTCGACACTGGTAATTTCCTCGAAGATCCATACGACAAACTCGACCGCTGTGCCCCGCACGCTGTCTTCATGCACGCCAAGACTTATTATGGCGGCGGCCTGTGGTACAGCCTCGATTTGGATTATCCGCGCATCGCACGGATTATGCGAAAACACAATTTCCGGGGTTATGTGTCACTCGAATTTGAAGGTAACGAAGACTACAAAACCGCTCTACCCAAGAGCCTTGCCCTGCTGCGAAACGCCTTTAGTTAAAGCCCATTCAATATAACTATCGGGACAAGCAAGGAATTTCGAATTGCGAAGTTGAGATTGTCGTGGTTTTTAAAAAGGCCTCACAACGACAATTCTGCAAATCACAAAGGGTCTTGCTATTTGTTCTGTCTCTGTTTTACCCACTGCTCGTGCAGGTTTGTTAGGCGTTTGACTATGTCGGGATTTGACTTAGCCAGGTTTTTGGTTTCGGTAGCATCCTCAGTTATATTGCTTAAGAAGTTCTCGGCTTTCGGGAGCTTGCGGCCTTTGTAATCTGTGGCAGGACCATTGTGGACCAGCTTCCAGTTGCCTTCGCGAACGGCCCATTGTTTGCCTCTGCTTGTCTCCCAATGGAGGACTTTATGGGGAGAGGGAGCGTTTGGAGATTCAATAATTGGGATGATGCTCTTGCCGTCAATCTTATGGTCGGGCAATCTAACATTGCAATACTGTACGATAGTGGGCATCCAGTCGATGCTGATTGCTATTTGGTTGCGGACGGCGTTTTGAGGAATACGGCCGGGCCAGGAAACGATGCAAGGCACGCGGATGCCTCCTTCCCAGAGTGTAAATTTGTGGCCCCGGAAGTCACCGGAGCTGCCGCCGCCGGAGAAAGTCCGCTGCTCTACGGAATGGCCGTGGTCGCTGAGGTAAATGATAAGGGTATTATCGCGCAGGCCTGATTCGTCCAGATGCCTGATGACCTGGCCTACCATCTCATCCATTGTGGAAATGAAGGCCGCATACATTCGGCGGGGGGCATCGAGGTGCTGGTATTTCTTTCGCCACTTTTCTGTTCCCTGCAATGGGTAGTGCGGCATATTAATAGCCCAGTAGAGGAAGAATGGTTTACGTTTGTTCTTATCGATGAATTTCTTACATTCATCAACCATAAGCTCGCCAAAAAACTCTCCATCGCGCCAGACTTCCTGCCCGTTGCGCCAGAGGTCGTGACGGTTAGGGCCTGACCAGTAGAAAAAGTGTGAGTAATTATCGATACATCCGCCCATGTGTCCGAATGAATAATCGTAACCTTGCTCATTAGGCATTGTCTCCGGCGTATATCCCAGGTGCCATTTGCCGACGTGGCCGGTGACATAGCCGGCAGACTTCATCATCTCAGCGATGGTTACCTGTTCGGTAGGCATACCGGCGTGTCCCGGCTGTGAGGAGACGTTCCCCGGCACGCCGGCGTTTTGGGGATAACGGCCGGTCATCAATGCAGCACGAGAAGGCGAACAAACTGGTGCGCCGACATAGAATTGAGTGAACCGTGTTCCCTCTTTGGCCAGGCGGTCCAGATTGGCCGTGTAGAGGTCTTTCGAGCCGTAACAGTTGACGTCTATAGTGCCCTGGTCGTCGGTGAATATCAGGATGACGTTGGGTTTGCGTGCAGCTCGGCGTTGCCCGAATACAGCTCCCGGGAGCATCAGCGAGCCGGCGGTGACACCCAATATTTTCAAGAAATCTCTTCTGGTTTGTTTGTCCATGTTTTAGCACCTCTTTTCAGTAGTCTTTGAAATTGCTCATCCATCCCGGCCAGTCGCCTGGTAGGACACCGCCGGCTTTGGTCCACAGGTTGACTGTCTCAAAGTTGCGACTCCATTTCATTGTCCACAATTCCTTGAGTCCTATTCTCCGGACAGAGAAATCCAGAAAAGTACTGTTTGTTGCTGCGTTGTGTCGATTAAGGCAGACGCGCCTCATGTTATCACCTCTCCAATGACCGGTACCACTCTGTGTGTGACCGTCAAATTCCGGAGGCATATCAATGTGAAGAGGCCCGGCACCATACCATGAGCAATCCAGAAACAGTGGAATTTGATTTGTTCCTGCAACGTTGCGAGTTTTGAAGTAACCATCATGTGACTGGTCCTCTTTCCTGTTATAGACCCAGCGATTTATACCGTAGCTGCCGTAATCTTCCTGTGCTACGTAGTCGCTATCCAGAGATTCTGCGCCCCAGACTCCGAACGTACCTGTGTGTCTGTCAGGATTCGAGGCCTCCGGGCAGCATACGCTTAGCTTGCGGTCTCTGTGGTGGGCTTGCAGTACCCATCTCCATCTGCCGCTGCTGTCACCGTAAGCGAAATAGCCATCGTTCTCATCCATATAAATCGAGAAGATAAGCGCCCACTGACGGAGGTTTGATTGGCAGCCGACTGATTTTGCCTGTTTTTTTACCCGATTTAGGGCCGGCATCAGTATCGCCATTAGCAACGCAATGATGGCAATTACCACCAGAAGCTCTATTAATGTAAACCCTCTTTGTTTGTTCATAATAATTCTCGCATATTTTCTTATTACTTTTCGTGAAACAGTGCTTTTTTCAGTAGTCCTTGAAGCTTCTCATCCATTCAGGTCAATCGCTTGGTTGGGCGCCGCTGCTCAGAGTCCCATTGACCCGGTTATTGGGCACCTTTATAGCGATATGCCCAGCCGGAGGCCATATAATCGATATCCAATGTCTGAGCCTCGGGGGGATATTCAATGCCGTAAGTTGTAACTCCTTCACGAATCAACTTGTCCACGCGCTCTATAGTGAAGCGATCGCGCCATTTGCGCACTTCCGAATGGCCGTCACAGAACCCTAAAACACTGCTGTCGCCATGATTGACCGCCATCGGTCCCCACCAGCCCCAGGTGGTCGTTGCTGTATACTCGGGGGCCCCTAATACAAAATGATGGCTCGAATTCCAATTTCGCGTCTCCGCACTCTCGACGAACACGTAACGGGTCGATGGCGAAGTAATCTCACCGAAGGTCTTGATCTGCAAGTTGTATCGCGAACTGCTCGGGTTGGGGGCTCCATATAAACACATAGGAAGCCCGTAAGAGACAAATACTCTGGTTCCGTCATACATGCTCTTACGGACATTGTCGGCGGGACAATGATAGGCATCCGGCTCTTTGAGATAGGGGAATAGCAGACCCCTTTCGATCCCCCGGATCTCGTCCTCGTCTGTCACAGCGGGATTCGTTTGGGTATTGCTAAGCTGGTTACCATTTGAGTTGCGAGGCACCCCGATCCAACCGACGTATGTCCCGTTCTGCTCTACACCATTGTTTTCGGAGCTCATGATGCGGCCATCATTATCTCCCATGTACATATACCAAGCCAGGGCAAGGTTCTTGGTATTGCTCAGGCAAACGGTCGCCGCAGCCTTCTTTTTGACCGAGTTCAACGCAGGCAAGATGATGGCCATAAGCAATGCGATAATCGCGATCACCACCAGAAGCTCTATCAGTGTAAACCCCGTTAGAGATGTTCTTCTTTCCCGACCAGGAATCTCAATTTCTAATGGGGTAAATCCTTTTTGTTGGATTCCCGCAAAGCGGGGTCCCTCGGACATAATTGTATTTTTTTCTCCACCCACTTTCTTTGTCTCAGTAGTACCCGGCTTTAAGCAAATTGAGGTGTTACATCGGATATTATGGTACAAACCGCTCTTGAATGCAACTATAAAGTGCTTGAACAGTGCTTATTTAATTTAGATAATCCAGAGATTTTCCTTGATTGGAGGGCGGCTAATTTGGTATAAATAAGATTGTTTAGGCTTGTGCCCTCATAGCAGTATTTGCTGATGCTGAGCATCTGACGTGTGGAATCTTTTGAGAGATGAGGATGGTGTTATGTGAGATACGGAAAAGAACAGTGGGGATTTTGTGCTTGCACTCCCTTGTCTGCTGTTGCAGAGAAGCAAAGGGGGTAACGCGAGTACAGGTACTTCGCAGTGTAGATATTTTACATTTCAGTTAACAATCCATATTGGGCTTTTGAAAGAAGGAGGTAGTGTTTCGGTTTACGATTTAAGATTTTAATTTTTCGATGTGTGTTGGAAACAACACGTGTTTTGGTGTGTGGCCAGAACATTATTGCTAATTATTTTAGCTTTTTGAAGGAGGACTATTATGTCTAAGAAGTTGATTTACTTGGTTTCTTTTGTTTTAGTACTGGCTCTGGCCGGTACAAATGTGGCCTTGGGCGGCACGGTGTGGGAGGGTAGAATCAGCACTGACCCTGATGATGTTGAAGAGGAAGTCTCCGGTGGCGCTATTGATTATGGCAGCAGCGACCTGGAATTGCCCTATGAAGGCACGGGCCAGTCCAATAAACAGGTAATCGGTATACGCTTTTTGAATGTCAATATTCCTAAAGGCGCCGGTGTTAGTAATGCGTATCTTGAGTTTACGGTGGATGAGGATAAAGGTGGTACAGAACCTGTTAGCCTTATTATCGAGGGTGACCTGAGCCCTAATGCAGTTGAATTTGGTTTGACGGCGACCGTTACCAGCAGACCTGTAACGACGGAGAAGGTGGTATGGGTTCCGTTAAATTGGACTAATGTAGGAGATGTGCATCAGACCTCGAATATCGCTCCTGTCATCAATGAGATAGTCAATCAGCCCGGTTGGGTACAAGGTAATGCCCTGGTGATAATAATTCGGGACGACCCGGACAATCCCTCCATAGGCCTTCGATGTGCCGAGGCTGGGCCGGGGGACGACTCGGCGATGCTGCATATAGAATGGTCGTTTAACAATGCCAGGGAACCCAACCCGGGTGACGGCGAAATAGATGTGCCGCGAGATTTGCTCCTTAGCTGGACGCCGGGAGGTTCGGTGTCGCCAACCAATGGGCACACAGTTTACTTTAGTGAGAACTTCAACGATGTCAAAGACGGCATTGGCGGTATCACCCAGAGTACCAACAGCTATGCTGTTCCTAACCGCCTTGATTTTGAAACAATTTACTACTGGCGCGTCGATGAGGTCAACGATGTCAATCCAGAGAGCCCGTGGATAGGCACTGTCTGGAGTTTTACGTCTGAGCCTTTTGTTCATCCTGTCAAGAACATAACCGCCACGGCTTCCAGCACGGGCCTGCCGGATATGGGGCCTGAAAATACCATCGACGGCTCGGGACTGGATACAGATGACCTGCACTCGGCAGGATCGGCGGATATGTGGATTAGCGACAGTGAACCGCTCGGGGCCTGGATCGAATATGAGTTCGGCACAGTTTACAAACTGTATGAGATGTGGACATGGAATTCTAATGAACTAATTGAGTTTCTTGTCGGTTTCGGGCTCAAGGATGTTACGATAGAGTATTCGACCGACGGCACCGATTATACAACATTGGGTACTGCTCAAGAGTTTGCCCAGGGGCCTGGAGTGCCCGAATATGCACACAATACCATAGTTGATTTTGGCGGCGTTGGAGCAAAGTACGTCCGGCTCTCAGCTAACAGCAACTGGGGAGGCATCGTGGATTTGTATGGTCTCAGTGAGGTTCGCTTCTTACATATACCTGTCAATGCAAGAAAGCCCTACCCTGTTTCCGGGGCAACAGGTGTACCAAGAGATGTGCTCCTTGGCTGGAGAGCGGGGAGAGAGGCAGCTACGCACGATGTTTACATCAGTTCTGACGAGCAAGCCGTGATAGATAGTACTGCCCCTGTTGAGACCGTGACCCAAACCAGTTACGATCCCATGTCCCTTGATTTAAATAAAAGTTACTACTGGCGGGTCGATGAGGTCAATGAGGCCGAGACTCCAACTGCCTGGGAGAGTAATGTCTGGAGCTTTACCACAACGGACCATCTTATCGTAGACGATTTTGAGTCCTACAATGATCTTGACCCCGCTGACCCCGAGAGCAACAGGATATTTAACGTGTGGATTGACGGATATGTCAACCCGACAAACGGCTCTCTCGTTGGTTATGAAATTGCTCCTTTTTGCGAGCAGACCATCGTTCACGGAAGTAAGCAGTCGATACCGTTCTTCTACAACAACACTGGTGGTGCAGCATATTCAGAGGCCGAACTGTCGCTGAGTCCGTCGCAAGATTGGACTGAAGCCGGCGTTCAGACATTGGTGTTGTTCTTCCACGGCACTGCGGGTAACACCGGGCAGTTATATGTGAAAGTCAACGGCTCTAAGGTGGTCTATGTTGGTGATGTGGCTGACATAGAGCAAGAACAGTGGAACAGGTGGAATATCGACCTTGCATCGTTAGGCGTGAACCTGCAGAACGTTACGACGCTGACTATTGGGATTGATGGCAATGGTGCCAGTGGTACCTTGTACTTTGACGACATCGGGTTGTATGTGCCGGTTCCTTAGCCATAAGCCAATTAAAAATGACAATATATTGTGCGGCTAAAACTTGGTTATAGTAATTTTTTTTGAAGGAGGACTATTATGTCTAAAAAACTGATTTATTTGGTTTCTTTTGTTCTGGTGCTGGCTCTGGCCGGTACAAATGTGGTCTTCGGCGAGACGGTGTGGGAGGGCAGAATCGAAGACGATATTGATGATGTCGAAGAGCAGTCATCAGGAAGTATCGATAGTACCAGCAGTGATCTGGAGCTTCCAGATGATCAGGTAATAGGTATGCGCTTTTTGAAAGTCCGTGTGCCTAAGGGCGCCACCGTTAGTAAAGCGTTTCTTGAGTTCACAGTGGATGAGCTTGAAGGCCCTCAAGCCACTAACATGATCATCGTTGGTGAGCTGAGTCCCAATGCCCGTGAGTTTTCCAGCTCCAATAATGATGTTAGCGACAGGACCAGGACTATGGAGCGGGTGATTTGGCAACCGGAGGATTGGCCTGTATTAGGCGAAACACACCAGACCTCTGATATATCGGCTATAATCGAGGAGATAGTCGGCCAGGACAACTGGGTCAGCGGTAGTTCCCTGGTGATAATAATCTACGACGACCCGGACAATCCATCCATAAGTTTTAGAACTGCTGAGGCCGGGCCGGGGAACGATGCGGTGATGCTGCATATCGAATGGTCGATTGGAGAGGCTAAACGACCCCATCCTGCTATTGGGAAAATAGAAGTGCTACGAGATGTGGTCCTTAGCTGGGAGCCGGGAGTTTTCGCCCCGCCCGTCAATGGGCACAAAGTTTACATTAGCGAAAACTTTGACGACGTCAACGACGGCATTGGCGGTATCACCCAGAGTGCCAGCAGCTATGTTTTTCCCAACCGCCTTGATTTCGACACGACTTACTACTGGCGCGTCGATGAGGTCAATGCCCCGCCGGACTCTACGGTACATGAAGGTAAAGTCTGGAGTTTTACGACCGAGCTGCTTGCTTATCCGGTCGAGGATATAATCGTCACAGCTTCCAGCGCGGCCCAAGAAGACATGGGCCCTGAAAACACCATCAACGGTTCCGGACTGGATGCTAACGACCTGCACTCGACGGAAGTGACGGATATGTGGCTCAGCGACAGTGAACCAAGCGGGGCCTGGATAGAATATGAGCTTGACAGGGTTTACAAGCTGCATGAGATATCTGTATGGAACTCTAATCAAATGGTTGAGCCACTTATTGGTTTCGGACTCAAAGATGTTTCCATTGATTATTCGCTCAATGGCACTGATTATGCAACATTGGGTACTACTCATGAGTTTGATCAGGCGCCTGGAGCGTCCGACTATGCACAAAACATCGCGGTTGATTTTGGCGGCGCGGGAGCAAAGTACGTCAAGCTCACGGCTAACAGCAACTGGGGAGGCCTCCTGGACCTATATGGTCTCAGTGAGGTTCGCTTCCTCTATATACCTGTGAATGCAAGAGAGCCCTATCCGGTTTCCGGAGCAGCAGATGTGGATATTGATGTGGCCCTTGGCTGGAGAGCGGGAAGAGAGGCGGTCACACACGATGTGTACCTTAGCGACGACGAGCAGGCTGTGATAGATGGTACCGCCCCCGTTGAGACCGTGACCGAGGCCGGCTACGGCCCCTTATCCCTCGATTTAGGCAAGGATTACTACTGGAAGGTTAACGAGGTCAATGAGGCCGAGGACATAACTACCTGGGGAAGCGATCTCTGGAGCTTTACAGTAGCCGACTATCTTATCGTAGATGATTTCGAGGACTACACCGACTATGAGCCCTACACGGTGTATTTAGCGTGGTTAGACGGATACGGCGTCCCGACAAACGGTTCGACTGTAGGTTATCCTAATCCCAATTTTCTTAACGATGAGCATTTCGTTGAGACTGCGATTGTCCACGGCGGCGAGCAGGCGATGCCGCTGTTTTACAGCAACACGGCCGGTGCAGCATATTCAGAGGCCGAACATACTTTTGCTGTTCCGCAAAACTGGACTAAAGCCGGCATTCAGACATTGGTGCTGTACTTCCACGGCAGTGCGGGGAGCACCGGGCAGTTGTATGTGAAGGTCAACGGCTCTAAGGTGGTATATGACGGTGATGCGGCTGACATTCAGCGAGCACGGTGGAAGCAGTGGAATATCGACCTTGCATCGTTAGGCGTGAACCTGCAGAATGTTACAACGATGGGTATTGGTATTGATGGCAATAGTGCCGGTGGTACATTGTACATTGACAACATCAGGCTGTATGCGTCGGCTCCTGAGATTGTGGTTTCTTCGGAAGAAATTTGGCTTGAGGCAGAGGCGGCCGATACCATAACCGCACCCATGGAGATTTATGATGACCCCGCAGCATCGGGCGGGAAGTATATCGGCACAACTGACGATGTCGGTAACAGCAGCGATACTCCGCCGGCTCCTGACGGTACCGCGAGTTACACTTTTACGGTAGCAGGTGGAACCTACAAGGTCAGTTGCCGCATAATTATCCCGAGCGGCGACTCCTTCTGGGTCCGCATCCCGGGCGCTGCCACCCAGACGACCAACCACGGTAGCGGCTGGGTGAGGTGGAGTGACCCTCCGAACTCAAACAACTGGTACTGGCACGATGTCTTCAGCGCCGAAGATAATGGCGAAACGGTGCTCTTCACCATGGATCCCGGGACCTATACCCTGGAGATCGGATACAGGGAGGACGCAGCGTTAATGGATGCTATCGTGATTTCTAAGATTGACTGAACGACGTTGCCGGATGTGCTTCGTAATTGCGCTGCTTGCAATGACGAGCGATAGGTCAATATATTTGCGCCAATTCGGGGGCTTATGCCGAATGATTCGGTATAGGCCCCTTTGATTTAGCGCAGCAGCCGGTCACAATGGCTAAAAAAAAACCGAGAGAGTATGTAGTTGGTACTCCTGAAGGACGAGTTTGCTGTTTAAGGGCTGTGAGGCGGATAAGATAGAAGAAACCATCTTTCTTAAGGACCAGTCAAAACACTTCCAAAAGGAGCATCATTATAGGAATTATGAAATATGTGGGCTAATAGCTGCTTATTGTTGGCAGTGAAAGCGGTTTTTTATTGACAAGAAAGGTATTAACTTGTAGTATATAATAATTAAATGTGGTTTTTGTCTGCATTTGGTAGGTAAGGATCACTCCAATAGAGGTGTTTTGGAGGTAAGGGCCGGCAAATCTGGTTCTTTATCTGTTTATATACTTGGCTGCCGAGTCCGGTTTTGTGATATGAAAAGGGACCCCCGCAAAGTGGGAACCCAGCAGAGTTTTTAGGAGAGATTTCGATGTTCAACGGAAAAACCGCCACAGCAATTTTAGCAGTGACACTTGTTGTAGTTAGCGCCGGTTTTGCTCAAACTTTGGAGGAGAACTGGAACGATTTCCTGCATTATACCAAGATTGGCCGATTCGATTTAGCCAAGGGATACGCACAGGCGGTTCTGGACAGCAATCCCGATCCTGTAAAATTGCTTGAGCTAAGTAAAGACAACCCTCAGGGTTATGCGATTTTATTAAGAGTCAATGAAATCTCACCTGACCCTGAGCTGGCAGAGTTAGGCGGTAAAATCCTCGACATTATCGAGCGGGGCAGCTTTACCCTCCGGGCCGATCCAAGGGTTATCGTGGCAGAGATAAGAAGGCTGAGCAGTACCGAGCGTGGCTGGTTCACGGGAGTTAAACGGCTTCGTAACGCCGGTGAATACGCAATACCGTTTATGCTTGATGCGATGGCCGACGAAACCCGCGACGCAGAATTCCCGTATATTGTACGGGCCCTTCCGCAGATTGGCAGAGATGCGATAAGGCCTCTTGTGGCCGCGTTGCAGAATGAAAATGTAGCACTCAAGGCCCAGATAATAACGGCGTTGGGCAAGATTGGCTATCCCCAATCACAGGCCTATCTAAAGTATCTCCTCGAGAACGACGGTTCAACCGAGCTTCGTGAATTGGCCAAGAACAACCTCAGTAAAATTGATCCCGGAACTCTGAAAATTCCGGCTGCCCAGTTGTTCTTCGAGCTTGGCGAAAAATATTATTACCATGCGCAGTCATTGACACCGGCTGAGGATGCCGATTTTGCCAATATTTGGTTCCTGGATTCTGACCGGCAGCGACTGGTTCGGGAAGAAGTGGCCAAGAGTTACTTTAACGAGCTT
>SDBU01009605.1_pt1 | contig 10824 bp, 4 predicted proteins | sample 2277071 | NCBI WGS metagenome assembly SDBU01 (sample SAMN10397929, study PRJNA504765) | marine sediment metagenome | isolation source: marine sediment core GS08_GC12, 126 cmbsf | place: Arctic Ocean: Gakkel Ridge, Loki's castle | collected 2008
AGTGGAAGATCGCGATGTAAATGCCGCTGTCCATGGCGCTGTCGCCCCCGGCATCCTACCACCGTTCGCCATGGCCATCCACCCCGCCGCGCGGTGCGTATGACCATGGCACCTGAGGCGTATGACCATGCCGCGCTGCGCGGGGCATATGACCATGGCACCAGGTGCAGGACCGTAGCACCGCGGATGGGTCATGGGGCTTTGCCCTTGCCGCGGACGGCGGGGGGGGTACACTCCGGCGAAGACAACTCGACGCTTGCGGCCGGCCCCGATGGGGCCGGGCACGCGGCGGGTTCCTCCTGGGCAGTAGAACGAGGGCGTTTATGACTGACATCGACTACCGCGAACACGTGTCGCGGGGTGACATCGAGTTGACCGGGGCGGTGCCGCGGAGCGACGAGGGGCTGCCGGTGGGGAACGGCACGATGGGCAGTTGCGTGTGGACGACCCCGTCGGCGGTGCACATGCAGATTAACCGGGTGGATGTATTCGCCTGCAACTGCGAGACGGTGAGCTTCCAGCGGCGGAACAGCGACTACGCCAACGGGTGCGCATTCGTGGACGTCGACTTCGCCGACTTCGGCCCCCCGGCCTTCCCCGACGACAGCGTCCGCCAGCACCTGGGCCTGTACGAGGCCGTGGCCGATATCGAGGGCGACGGCGTGACGGTGCGGACGCTGGCGTGGGCGCACGGCGACGTGATGGCCCTGGAGGTCACCGACCGCCGGGCGGACCCCCAGCCGGTGCGGATCAGCCTTCGCATGCTCCGCCACCCGGTGGTGCGGACCGTCTCGCACACCGCCGCCAGCGAACTGCACGCCGGGGCGGGGAGGATCGGCCTGACCCAGCGGTTCACCGAGGGCGACTACCATTGCGCCTCGGCCGTGAGCGTGGGCGTGCTCGATCGCGAGGTGCAGGTCAAGCTCGTCCACCCGGAGGAAATCTGCCTGACCGCCGGGGCAGGGGAGGGCACCTTCACCGTCCTTATCGCCTCGGCCGCCACGTTCGACCGCGACCACGACGTCCTGGCCGCGGCCGAGGCGGCGCTGGCCGACGCGTCGGAGCTGGGCTACGCCGGCCTGGCCGAGCAGAACCGCGTGTGGTGGGCGGAGTTCTGGTCGCGCTCCCACGTCCGGCTGAGCAGCGCCGACGGCACGGCCGAGCAGGTCGAGGCGCATTACACCTACTACCAGTACATCATGGGCGCCAGCTCGCGGGGGGGCTACCCGCCGCGGTACGGGGGGATGATCTGGTGCACCGGGGGCGATTTCCGCTCGTGGGGCAGCCAGTACTGGTGGAACAACGAGGACTGCTACTACCACGCCATCAGCCCCACCGATCGGCCGGAACTGCTGGCACCGCTCTTCAACATGCACACGCTGATGATGGACCGCTGCGCCCTCGCCGCCCGGCAGCAGTTCGGCTCGGCCGGGGTGTTCATCCCCGAGACGGTCTGGTTCGACGGGCTGGCCGAGCTGCCGGACGATATCGCCGAGGAGATGACGCTGCTGTACACGCTCCAGAAACCGTGGGAGCAGCGCTCCCGGCGGTTTCGCGAGTACGCCTACCACGGCAACCCGCACAGCGCCCGGTGGAACTGGAAGGAGGTCGGCAAGTACCAGCGCGGCCGATGGACCTACCGCGAGCACCGCGGGGCGGGCTGTTTCGGCATGGTCAGCCACATGTTCGGCGGCATGGGCATGCGGGCGAACATCTACTGGAAGCACTACGAGCACACCGGCGACGTGGCCTGGCTGCGCGAGACGGGTTACCCGATGATTAAGGGCACCGTCGAGTTCTTCCGCAATTATCCCAGCTTCGCCAAGGGCGACGACGGCAAGTACCACATCGACGGCCTCAACGTCGGCGAGGGCATCCTGGGCTGCCGTGACGGCATCCGCGTGCTGGCGACGATGCACTGCCTGCTGCCGAGGCTGATCGAAGCGGCCGAGCTGCTGGGCGTCGATGACGATCTGGTGCCGGTGTGGCGCGAGTGCCTTGCCAACCTGGCCCCCCTGCCCACCAACGACGATCCCGAGGCGATCGGCGGGGGAGAAGGCCCCGGCCGAAGGTGGGCGCCGTGCCGTCGGCCGGTGGTGCAAATGCGTTTCGGCCGCAAGGCGGGGGCAAGCCTCGACCCGGTCTGCTGGTTCGACCTATGCTCGCTGGCCACGGCGGCCGAGGACCCGGACACCTTCGCCATGGCCCAGCGGACCTACGATTTGCAGAACCCCAACGGGCTGGCCGAGAAACCCGTCACCGTTTTGAGCCGGGCGGTCATCATCGCCGCCAAGCTCGGGCGGGGCGAGGACGTCAAGGCCGGCCTGCTCAGCCAGATGCTCGATCCGCACAACGATTACTGCTACGACGAGCTGACCGGCCACGGGGTGATGGCCAATCGGCTGACGCTGCGCGAGGGCGTCAACGACCCCGGCGCCCAACGGTTGGGCAACGCCTGCCACGGCCTGCACCTGGCGCTGTGCCAGTCGGCCCCGCCTACGGCCGGAAGACCCAACGTCATCCACCTGTTCGGTGCCTGGCCAAGTGGCTGGGACGCGGATTTCACGCTTCTCTGTCGCGACGGGCACCTCGTCTCGGCCGCCATAACCGCCGGAGAAGTCCAGCCCGTGCGCATCACCTCCCGCCTCGGCCGCGACTGCCGCCTGCACAACCCCTGGCCGGGCAAGGCGGTCATCGTCCATACCGACGAGCAAGAACCGTTCACCCTCACCGGCGACCTGCTCCTCCTGCCCACCAAGGCCGGAAAGACATACGAACTACGACCGGGGTAGAGCGCAGACGGGGTGACTAATTCGGCGCCATGCGGCCCCATGCTCCTACGCGCAGCAATCCGGTGCCATGCTCCTACGCGAAGCGGAGGGGCATGCCGCCCTCCAGATGGCGTGACCCATCCGGTCCAATCCGGTGCCATGCTCCTACGCGAAGCGGAGGGGCATGCCGACCTGACGTGCCGATGTCTCCGCGCCAACCCGCGCGAAGCGTACCAAGGTATATCCTTTACTCTTCCAGTTCGCTCATGGCCTTGTCGAAGTAGGCCCGCCGGGGGTCTTCCTGGGAATCGCCGTCGCGGAGGATGGCGATGGCGGCTTGGGCGGCCTTGCCGTAGGGGGACTTGGCGTTCCGCTCGGCGAACCTCCCCAGGCCCTTGATGTAGTCCTTGTCCCTCGTGCGGACGGCCAGCTCGATGATCATTTCGAACTGCTTGCCCAGCTTCAGCTCGGTCTTCTTGGGGTCGGTCCGCAGCGACGCGGTAATCTCACCGGTGGCCTTGTCGTAGGCTTCGATGCCTTTGAACAATCGCCGTGTCCGCCCGATCTCCGCCTGGGCGGCGGCCACGTCGCCGACGCGATCGAGCTTGACGATCTTGTCGATCGCCGGGGAGACCGCCTCGTCCAGGAGGGTTCTCAGTTCGCCGATCATCTGCTTGTCCTGGTCGGTGGCCTTTCGGTCGGCGGCGGCCTTGGCGAGCAGGCCGTTGGCCTTGACGTACTGCTTGTGGGCGAGCGCCTCGTAGGGGAGGCGGGTGATGCGGGTGAGCAGGCCGCGGTCGATGCCGGGGATGCCGGCCCCGGCGCCCATGATCTGCAATCGCTGGTCGCGGATCGACAGGATCAGCGCCACCGCCGCGGTGGCCGAGAGGCGGGGGGCGGCGGTGTAGTCCTGGGGGTTATTGTCGCGATTGGGCATGTACACGAACGTGCCGTCCGGGCAGTGGGCCAGGCTGAACCACCAGGCGTTCTTGTCCATCAGGTTGCGGAAGCTCGGCGGGTCGACGGCGGCACCCAGGGCGGTCCAGACCATCCCGAGGATGGGCGAGCCGTGCGTGTCGGGGAAGGTTTTGTAGTTGGTGCCTATGCATTTGGCGCTGCGCTGGGCGTAAGCGAGGTACTCCTTACCCCCGTAGGGGCTGTAGTAGTGGGCCAGCGTGGCGGCGCCGGTTCGGCCCATGTCGGCGTAGCGGTTGTTGCCGGCCCCGCCGTCCTTGTACCAGACGTAGCCGATGCGGTTGGTGCCGCGGACGACGAAATCGTGGGCCGCCTTGAAGCGGGCCCTGTCGATCTTCACGCCGCACCGGGCCATCAGGGTCATGGCCAGCTTGGCCTGCATGGTGTGGATGTTGATCGCGCCGTAGCCGTTGCTGCCGTTGGCGTTGTGGGCGCTGTGTCCCCAGCCGCCGTTGGGGGCCTGGGCGCGGTTCAGCCACCGGTTGATTTCCTCCAGCTCCGGCAGGACCCACCGCTCGCCGGTGGCGAGGTAGTACTCACTGAGCACGATACCCGCCAGGGCGTACTTCCAGCACTGCAGCCCGCCGAAGGTGATCTTATCGTTGGTGGATCGGGCGAGGGCCTGGGCGGCCCGCTTGACGTTGGGCAGGTAGCGCTTCTCCCCACTGGCCAGCAGGGCCAGGGCGGGGAAGGCGTTCAGGTGCGGCCGGCCGCTCCACAGGCCGTTGGCGCCCTGCCGCTTGGCGAGGTAGGCGTAGGCCTCCCTGAGAATCAGGTCGGACTTGCGGCAGCGGGCGGGGTAGGTGCGGGCGAAGGCGCCGTACCGGGTGGGGATGTACAGTGTGACTTGCTGTTTCTTTCCCTTGCGCACCACGTCGACGACGAGCTTGCCCTTGCCGGCGGGGTTGCCCTCGCTGGCCGCCAGGGCGTTGCCGAAGTCCATCATCGGGCCCTCGTAGCCGAATTTATCCACCCCGTAGCCGTGCTTGTGAGCTGTGACGAAGGGCTTGCCGTTGGCGCCGACGATCATGTCCCCGGCCAGCAGCTTCCCGGCCGCGGGGGTGCCGGCGAAGACATAGGTGACCTCCAGGGCCTTCGGGTGGGCGGCGGTGAGCTTGGCCCGGGCGCCGGTCAGGCCGAGGTTGATGAACCACCCGCCCACCTTGGCGTCGGGGCCGACCTTGGTGGTCACGTTCCACGGGCTCTCGCCCTTCTCGGCGATGCCCCACGCCGGCGCCGCCACCGAGACGGCCAGAACCCACACCGCGACCGCGTAACGCCATGTACCGTTGCCGATCATCGTAATCCGCCTTTCGGGCCGTAAAGGTACCGGTGGATGGTAAGCGTTCGCTCTGCTCGCCTTGTTCTCTCCGTTCTCTTTATCCTCTGTACCATTAACGTTCAAGATGCCGAGTTATTTTGCACTTTCGTGCGTCTCTTGGCGTAACTCCTTTATTCGCCTTTCCCTGGGTTCTCTGAGGTCTCTGTGGTGAACTCGCTGTTGACGGCAACGCGGAGCAAGCTCCGCCGCTAAACGCTGCTATGGATCCTTCTGTTCTGGCGTGGCCTCATCTGTGTTTATCTGCGTTCATCTGTGGCTAGTTCGGTTTGGGGACTCTGCGGCAACGGCATTTCGCCCTGTCGGCGTCCGCAAATGCGCCGTAGGATGGCGGCGCCGACACTTCCGCGGCCGGGGGGGGTTGTACTGCGGGCGGGCCGCGCCGCGGGCGTTGGGCCGTTCGGCCGGTTCGAGACACACGTCGTTGACATGAAGGAGTCGCCATGAAACCCGTAACCCTATGGCGTGCCGCCGCGGTCTTGCTGCTGGCGGCGTGCGTGCCGGCGTGCATGTCGGCCGCCGACGACGGCGAGGCCCCGGTGGTATCGAAGGTGTTGGGGCCGCTGCCGACCCCGCGGGAACTGGCCGACGTGCACGAGAAACTCGCGCCGCCCCCGCGTGGGAACCTGCCGGTGAAGGTGACCATCGACGCCGAGACGGCCCGGCGTTACGAGCGCGCCTACCGCCACGTGAGCTTCTGCGACGCCCAGCTCTACGGCCAGTACGGCTCCAAGACGATCCCGCTGGGGATCACCGGCATCCACGCCAACGAGTACGTCGATCGCCATGAGTTGTTCGTCGTCGAGGTGGAACCCGACAGCCCCGCGGCCGGGCGCGTGCGGTCGGGGGACATCATCATCGGCGCCAACGGGCGCCTGCACGAGGGGGAGCTGGACCCGCGTATCCCCATGGGCTACGCCCTGGCCGAGGCGCAGACCGAGGCGACGGCCGCGAAACTCAGCTACATGTCGAACAGCGTCAAGAGCCGCTACAAGTGGCGATACGACCGGGCCCGCGCCCTGGAGGCGAACCTCACCCGAGGCATCGCAGGCCTGAAGACGATCGCCCGGGCGAACAAGTAGCACCCGCGAGGTCGGCCCGTGGCCGTTGGGCCGGAAGAGACCGCAAACTGAAAGGACCCACCGATGAGGACCCGCACACTGGCGTCACTCGCGTGCATCGCGCTGGCTGTGGCGAGCGCCGCGAATGCCGAGGTACGGCTGGCAAACATCTTCAACGACCACATGGTGCTCCAGCGCGACAAGCCCGTGACGGTCTGGGGCTGGGCCGACGCGGGGGCCACGGTCACCGTCATGCTGACCGAGAGCCGCCAAGAGGCGGTCGCGCTGGCCGGGGAGAAGGCGCTTCTTCGGGAGGCCCCGGCGGCGCCCGCGACGGACGAGAAGCCGTACCGCGCCCGGATCACCTACGCCGAGGAGAACGCCCCGGCCTTCACCACGGTCAAGGCCACAGCCGAGGCCGACAAGGCCGGGCTGTGGACCGTGACGATCGACCCGCTGCACGCCAGCTTCGCGCCTAAGTTCCTCGCCGCCGCCGCCGGCGGCCGAGGCGCGGCCGTGGCCGACGTGCTGGTGGGGGAGGTGTGGGTGTGCGCCGGGCAGAGCAATATGTTCTACTCCGGCAACACCACCGGATGGCTGGACAACAAGGGCCTGCTGGCCGGCGGGGTCCGCTACGCCCACACCGGCCGCGCGAATGACTTCCGCCCTAAGGCCGACCTGGCTGAGCGGGCCACCTGGAAAGTCTGTGTGGAGGAGAACACTCGCGGCATCCCGACGATCCCGTACCTGTTCGGCAAGTTCCTGCACCGCCAGCTCGGCGTGCCGGTGGGCGTGGTCAACGCGGCCTCCGGCGGCGCCCAGGGCAACTACTGGTGCTCGGTGGATGAGCTGAACAAGATCGAATACCCGGCGATCAAGGACATGATGACCGCCCAGAATGCCGCCATCGCGGCATGGGACGACCCGGCCGCCCGCAAGGAGGTCCTCGACGCCTACGAGGGAGAATACGCCGCGGCTCTGGCCGAGTGGCAGAAGGGGGCCGACGCGGCCAAGGCGGCCGGCAAGCGCGAACCCAAGGGCAAACCCGAGCATCGCCCGCCGACACGCCCGAAGTTCAAGTCGCTCGGCTCGTTCCTGTACAACGCCCGCATTGTCCCCACCGGGCGAATGACCATCCGGGGCTTCCTGTACCTCCAGGGCGAGCAGCAGGTGCTGACGTGGTCCATTCCCCAGTATGCCCACACCTTCCCGGCCGTGATCCGCAGCTTCCGCGCCGCCTTCGGTGACGACACGCTGCCTTTCGGTATCATCTCGCTGCAAGGGGCTTCCCATACCAAGGGCAACCGCCCGGAGCTGGACAGCGTGGACCGCGCCTCCATCATCCGCGAGATGCACTACCGCACCCACCTTACCACGCCCAACACCGGCTTTATCTGCGCCCACGACGTGGGGCTGGGCCTGCACCCCAACTACAAACGCCCGGTGGCCGAGCGGGCGGTCTTCTGGGCCATGCGGGACGTTTACAAGGCGGTGGAGAACAAGCACATGTCGCTCAAGGAGGTCACCTACGGCAACGGCGTGGCCCAGGTGCACCTGCAGCGCGTGGCGACGATCCGCAAGCGCGACCGCAAGACCGGCAAAACCGAGGTGACCCACGAGAACCGCCCGGCGAGGTTCGCCGCGTGGAGCAGCAGCGACACGTTCCCGATGGACGGCTTCGTGATCGCCGGGGCGGACCGGCGGTGGTACCCGGCGAAGATCCGGATCGTCAAGGACCCGCCCGGCGTGCTGGAGGTGTACAGCGACCTGGTGCCCGAGCCGGTGGCGGTGCGCTACGGGTGGGGCAACTACCCGCACGCGAACCTGGGCGACTGGAACGATCCGCTGCCGCCGTTCCGCACCGACGACTGGCCGTTGGTGTGCGGGGTCAAGCACAAGATCCCCGAGGGCAGCACGCCGAGGACCGAGTGGTACAAGGCGGTGCACGCCCGCTACGACGACCAACTCGACCGCGAGATTCGCCAGGGCGCGATCGACGCGGCCATCGCCGAGTTGAAGCTGCATCGCTCGGCCGCGGGGATCGTCAAGAGCAAGGCCGACCGCCTTCTCGAAATACTGGACCAACTGGAGCCGGGGTTCATCCGCAGCGACTGGCTACAGCGGATCGATCGGGTCAACTGGCTCAACGTCCGGGAAGATGAAAGCCGCCTTCGCGCCGCGGCCAACGTGCCGGCCGAGATGGACGAGATGGTCAAGAAAGCCGAGATTCGCCAGCAGGTGGAGATCATCCGCCAAGCGGCGGCGAAACTGAAGAGCCTGGCTGGAGCAATGAAAGATTGAGTTGCTCTAACTGACGGGCAAGCCCCACGACGGGGTAGGAGCGACGATGATGAGGCAATGGCGGATAGGCCCGGCCGCGGTGGTGGCCGTGGCTTTGGTGTTCGGCGCGCTGTCCCTTCGCGCGGCCGCCGCGGGCGAGTCGGCGGCGGCGACGGCCAAGGAGATACTCTCGGCCTCGAGCGACACCGGCGGGCTGGTGGTCCACGTCGGCTGCGGCGACGGGGCGTTGACGGCCGCGGTGGCGGAGGCGGGGAGGAAGCTCCTCGTCCACGGTCTCGACGCCGACGCCGCCAACGTCGAGCGGGCGCGCCGGACCCTCCGCGCCAAGGGCCTTACCCGCCGGGCATCGGTGCGGCAGTGGTCGGCCACGCGCCTGCCGTATGCCGAGAACATGGTGAACCTGTTGATCGTCGACGCCCCGGGCGCCGTGTCGGCCGCGGAGATCATGCGGGTGCTCGTCCCCGGCGGGGCCGCCTGGCGCCGCCGTGACGGCAAGTGGACCCCGGCGGTCAAGCCCTGGCCGGCGGAACTGGATGAGTGGACCCATTGGCTGCACGGCGCCGACGGCAACGCCGTCTCACGCGACACCGTGGTCGCCCCGCCGCGCCGGATGCAGTGGGTGGGCGGTCCGTTGTGGTCGCGCCATCACCACACCGTCTCCAGCGTCACCGCGATGGTGACCGCCGGCGGACGGGTGTTCTCCATCGTCGATGAGGCCCCCCCGGGCATGGGCGGCAGCGCCCCGGACAAATGGGCCCTGATCGCCCGCGACGCCTTCAACGGCCTGCCGCTGTGGCGAAAACCCATCCCCGATTGGGGCTGGAAGGCCTGGAGCGCGGGCTGGACGGGCCGCTTCACCGTGCCCACGCATATCCCCCGGCGCCTGGTGGCCGTGGGCGACCGCGTGTACGCCACGCTCGGTTTCAACGCCCCGCTGGTCGAGTTGGATGCGGCCACCGGGAAGGTGCTTCGAACGTTCGCCGGCACCGAGCACACCGATGAGATCCTGTATCTCGATGGCCAACTGATTCTCTCGCTGAACCAAGGCTCCCAACGCCCCACCCCGAAGCCGGATCAGTTGCGAGGCGAGGTCGACGATCCGCCCGTGAGAAAGTCGGTCGCCGCCATCAGCGGCAAATCCGGCGTGATGCTGTGGAAGAAGGGCGATTTCGTGGGGTTGCGCTCCAAGACCGGTTCGATGGAACGCATCAGCCATCTGTCCATGTGCGCCGGCGGCGGCCGGGTGTTCTTCGTCGACGGCGACAAGATCGTGAGCCTGGCACTGGCCGACGGCAGCGTCGCCTGGCGGGTACCTCGCCCCGAGGTGCCCGAGCACAAGATGCGGTACAACATCCGCCTGTCCGACATGTGTACGCTCCTTTACGCCGACGGCGTGGTCTACCTGGCCCAACTGAACCCCGCCAAGCGGGTCGGCTGGCGGGAGGTGCGCGGCAAGCTGCACGCCTTCTCCGCCGAGACGGGTAAGGAACTCTGGCACCGCCAGTGCGCTTCCTGGGGCTGGGCTCACCCGGCCGACGTGTTCGTCGTGGATGGGCTGGTCTGGGTGCATGACTTCGACAACGATTTCGTCCTGGGCCTCGACCCGGCCACGGGGGAGGTGCGGCGGAAGGTGTCGAACTTCAAGGCCTTCGACAACGGGCACCATCACCGCTGCTACCGCAACAAGGCCACCACTCGCTTCATGATCACCAGCTACCGCGGGCTGGAATTCATCGACTGGAAAGACGGCCGGACCGATCTGAACCATTGGGTCCGCGGCACCTGCCGGCTCGGCGTCACCCCCGCCAACGGGCTCATCTACGCCACCCCGCACCCCTGCGACTGCTACATCTCCTCCAAGCTCAACGGCTTCGTCGCCCTCGCCCCGGCCGCCGCCGAAGCTCCGGAGGGCAGGCCGGCCGGCGCCCGACTGGTAAAGGGCCCCGCCTACGCCGCGATCGATGGACAATCGACAGTCGTCAACTCAGCGGATTGGCCCACCTACCGTCACGACGTCCGCCGCAGCGGCAGCGCCGGGGCGGCGTTGTCGCCGGAGGTCAAGCTCGCCTGGGGAACCGACACGGGCGGCAGGCCCACCAGTTGCGTCGCCGTGGGCGAGGTCGTCTACGTCGCCGGGGCCGACTCGCCGCAGGTGCTCGCGCTCGAGGCCGGCAGCGGGAAGGTGCGATGGCGCTTCACCCCCGGCGGGCGCGTGGACACCCCGCCAACGGTCGCCGGCGGAGGCGTCTACTTCGGCAGCACCGACGGTTGGGTGTACTGCCTGCGGGCGGACGACGGGAAACTCGCCTGGCGCTTCCGCGGCGCCCCGGCCGAGCGGCTGGTGGGGGCCTACGACGGCATCGAGTCGGCCTGGCCC
>SDBU01009606.1_pt1 | contig 10824 bp, 11 predicted proteins | sample 2277071 | NCBI WGS metagenome assembly SDBU01 (sample SAMN10397929, study PRJNA504765) | marine sediment metagenome | isolation source: marine sediment core GS08_GC12, 126 cmbsf | place: Arctic Ocean: Gakkel Ridge, Loki's castle | collected 2008
CCTCGGGATACTACATCAGCTACTCTCCCTTGCTGTTTAAGCCTGGCAATGGCTGACCGGGTTACACCACAATGCACTGTTATGAAATCCACCCCATCCTGAGCGTGCTCTTCAATGATAGCGAACAAGTCGTCAACGGTCATCTTGACTATGGCACTATATCTATCTATCGCTTCAATTCCAGCTTGATAGATGGGGACTGTTCCTATTGGTAGGGGGCTAGAAGCAATAATAGCCTGCCGAATAGCTGATATATCGCCACCTGTGCTTAAATCCATAACTGTATCTGCCCCACAGTCAATGGCAACTCGCAACTTTTTCAGCTCGGTATCAATATTGCCATAGTCAGAGGAGGTTCCAATATTAGCATTAACCTTGGTCTTGAGCCCTTGCCCTATACCACAAGGGGCAAGATTCGTGTGCTTAGTATTAGCTGGAATTACTATCGTTCCTTTAGCCACACCCTGCCGAACAAACTCGGCTTCTAATCCCTCATGCTGCGCCACCGATTCCATTTGTGGTGAAATAATACCTTCTTTGGCTAATTCTAGCTGTGTCATATCCACACCTTCCCAAAAATAAAACCAAGGGTTTCAACTGTTACTACTAAACCCTTGGTCTAAGTCACTGCTGCTTCCCTACGCTCGCATTACCGAGGTCAGGTTCCAAGGGTTGGCGTCAAATTACCTCTCAGCCTTTGAGCACCCCTAGCAGTTAACATATTAAACTTTAGACATAATAACACAAGCCTGCCTAAAATGCAAATGCTCTGTGCTCTTATTATCTACCTCACCCCCTTTATCCCCCTCTCCTTCAAAGGAGAGGGGAAAGGATGCTAGAAGAGGGGCTTCGCCCCTCTTAGACTCCCCAAATCCTTTTTAAGGGATTAGATAAAAGGGTTCAAATCTATCTCAACCCTTTACTCATGAATTGCTTAGGTAGTACTGTTTGAGCACTACCTGTTTTCATGTTCAACTTCCTTATAGACTACTTGACAAATAAGACAACTGGAGGTTTAAGATGAAAAGAGGGTTTATGGATTTGGCAGTAGAAATTGTCAAGGAGTATCCAGGACTAACTGCACTGGAGGTCGCAAGAGAAGCTCTGGATTACAGCAATGAATTAAGTGATGCACAAAATCCGGAGCAGTCTCTAGCCACCACATTGAATAAGCAAGTTCAGACAGGTCAGGAAAAGCGTATTAGGAGAGAGCGAGTTGGTGGTCTATACCGTTATTTCCCTGCCTCAATGCCATCTATCTCCTCAGATTCTAATGAAAAGATTGTTGTCCAGATTTCTCTGCCAGCGGAGGAATTGAAGGATATTGATAACCTTGTTGCCGTTGTGGAGAAATACCACAATAGAAACGAAGCTATTAGCTGGTTAGTAATGGAGGGTGTTACAGCCAACCGTGCTTACCTAGATAAGGTGGCGGAGGCAAGAAACCAAATTGAGCGCTTAAAAAGAGAAGTAGCAGCGTAGGGAGCAGTAATGCAGGGGTGTTTAAGAGGGGCGCTAGCCCCTCTTTTCAAAATCTTCCCCTTCCCCTTAGTAAGGGGAAGGGGATACAGGGGATGGGGTTAATATACAATCTTAATATTATTACTCCAGTTAGAAGCAACAATGATATAATACGGTTGCAATGGAAAAGCTTAAATCTGGAGCTATAAAAATAGGGTTGCACACCAGGCTATTAGACACTAGTATTGAGAAAATGGGGACAGGGTCTATGTCCTATCCCCATTGGCGTTATATTCAGCAGGTAATATGGAGGGCGGCGACTAGCCTCTGGGATTGACTAAGCTGATTATAAGTATCACAAGCCTTATCAGTGGTTGCCACAATGAGCTCAATCCCCTGGGCTTGAGCTACCTGTTCTACTTCGGGTAGCACCTTCATCAAACCCGAGGCTCCGGTGCCAACTATCAGTACCTCAGGATTTTCAGTAATAACTTCGGCTACATCCTCAAGAGATAGCTCATGTCCTGTCTTTCGCCACCAGTTATCTCTAACCCTATCGAGGAAAATGACTACATCAGATGAATACTTTTTACCGCTAATTACTATCTCGCCAAATTGGTAGGAATCAATTGTGTTCACAGCTAAGTTCCGGCCATGCCTCCATCAACATTTAGCACCTGCCCGGTGATATACCTGGCTTCTTCGGAAGCCAGAAAGGCAACCGCCTCAGCCACATCACGGGGGGTACCGAGGTAACCGAGCGGAATGCGTTTTTGGAGTTCCTGCTTCCAGTCCTCCTGGAGTTGCTGTGTCATACCAGTTTCAATAAAGCCAGGAGCAATGGCATTAGCCGTGATACCTCGGGAAGCCACCTCCTTGGCCATAGTTCGGGTAAAGCCAATGATACCAGCCTTAGATGAGGCATAGTTGGCCTGCCCAGGGTTGCCCACTATACCAATAATACTGGCAATATTTACAATTCTACCCCAACGCTGTTTAATCATATGCCTCAACACAGCCCTGGAACAAAGGAAAACGCTCTTGAGGTTAACATTTATTACCTTATCCCAGTCCTCGTCTGACATCCGTAATATAAGCTGGTCTCGAGTAATTCCAGCGTTATTCACCAGAATATCCACCCTCCCGTAGGTAGCTATTGTTGTTTCAACCATCCTGTCTACATCTGACGATGAGCTGACATCAGCCAGAATAGCCAGGCTCTCCCGGTTCATCGCCCTGATTTCCGCAGCCACACTGTCAACAGGGGAAGACTCACCGATATCATTGATAACAATAGTAGCCCCGACCTCAGCCAATTTCAGGGCAATAGCCTTTCCTATGCCCCGACCACTACCAGTAACTATAGCTACTCTATTAGAAAGGTTCATTGTTCCTCCTCTGATTACTTATCTACCTCACCCCCTGTATCCCCCTCTCCTTCAAAGGAGAGGGGGAAGAATGGGTTTTGAAGGGACGAAGCCCCTTCAAACTTCCCTAATAGAAAGCTTCTTCAAAACTTTCCCCGATAGAAAACCCCCTCAAATTTCGCTTATAGGAAACCTCTTCAATCCTATGATACATGATAAATGGCATCGCTTCATAGTCAAGAACAATCACTAATCCAGGTTCTTGATAGATTCTACATCACCTATATTCAGAGTGTTAACATCTTTGTTTATTCGTTTAATGAGGCCGCTGAGTACCTTCCCCGGCCCTATCTCAATGAAGGTAGCCACACCATCATCTACCATATATTCAATTGAGCGCTGCCACTGAACACCATTACATAACTGTTTAATGAGTTCTGCCTTCACCTGTTCAGCAGTGGTCAAGGGTTGAGCTGTGGTGTTAGCTATAATGGGAACAGTCGGGTCTTGGAAGGGAAGAGTGGCTATAATCTCAGACAGTCCGTCCGCTGCCGGCTGCATCAATGGCGAATGAAAAGCACCACTTACTTGTAAGGGGATAATGCGGCTTGCTCCTTTGGCTTTAGCCAAGTCCGCAGCTTTGGGTAGGTTCTCCTTTGCTCCGCTGATTGCTAGCTGACCCGGGCAGTTAAAATTGGCAATGCAGGTACCAGTTTCATTACACACCTCAGCCAGTGAAGCCTCATCAAGCCCAATTATGGCTACCATGCCTCCGGGCTTCTTGAGTCCAGCTTCATACATCAGCCGTCCCCTCTCTCGAGCCAGATAAACAGTAGTGGCAAAATCAATTACGTTAGCAACTGCCAGTGCTGTGTACTCACCCAGGCTATGACCAGCAACGAAAGCTGGTGGTGGTAATCCTTTGCCACCGGACATATCATGGACAGCCTTCAAGCAGGCAAAGCTGACGGCTACTAACGCTGGTTGGGCATTGATTGTCAGGCGAAGCTCATCTTCTGGTCCCTCAAAGCACAATCGGGATAGAGGAAATCCCAAAACCTCGTCGGCCTGCTCAAGGATAGCTTTAGCTGAGTCAAAATTATCATACAGGTCACGACCCATGCCTGCCCATTGAGAGCCCTGCCCGGGGAAGACATAGGCTACCTTCGTTGGCTCAGTCATAGCTAATCTGCCCTGTAGAAATTTTAGCCAGCCTTCTTTTTGGGGCTTTTAATCTCAATGACTTCCCTGCCAGCATAGCTACCACAGGTAGGACAAACGTGATGAGGTAGCTTAGGGCTATGGCATTGAGGGCAATAGCCTAGAGAAGGAGGGGACAGCCCGAGATGATTACGCCTTTTACCTTGGCGTGCCTTAGCATATTTTCGCTTTGGTAAAGCTCCCATAACTAGACTGCTGAAAAAGTCCTTCGGACTCTTGTCAGCAGATTTAACCTCCTCTCATTCCAACTTTAAATTTCGTTAAAAAACTGAGTTTTTCAACGGTCTAACTTCGTTCCTTTCCGCTCATTTACCGATGCCTCATTGTCAGCCAAAACCAATTTACTTAGCTCAGACCAACGGGGGTCGGCTGGCTTAGGAAGACAATTACAAGGTGCCTGATTAAGATTGCACCCACAAGTAGGGCATAAGCCGACACAATCCTCACGACAAAGTGGCTTCATAGGGACAGCCAGTAGCGCATACTGACGTATCGCCTCGGTTAAATCAAGAATGTTATGTTCATCAATAGTGAAACAGCCGGGTTCATCAGGCAAAGGTAGTGAAGCACCAGTAACGACATCGGTATTAGGAAAATACTCCTCTTCGATATTTAGAGTCAGAGGACAACTAAACAAACTCAAACAGCGGCTGCAGGTGAGTTCAATCTCAGTGTGTAGTGTACCCTTAGTCAGAATACCCTGGTCAGTACGCATCAGCCCAGCCTCACCCTGAACTAGGCTGTTACTGCCGACAATAGTCACAATCTCGCTTAGCTCATAATTTCGTATTGACCCTATAGGTTCCTTAAGTTGCTGGGATACATTTATCTGCATTATATTCCGCCTCCTCTAGCTGAAATCTACTCAGTAAAATGGAGGGTTTGTCTCAGAGCGTTCCTGCTGAACAACAATTCTCTCGGTTTAGCCGCTAGCCTATTATAAGCGGAGCCACTTACCTGCGTCAATCTCGTGTACTCATTCATATGATTGGTAACATATTGTTTCCTTACCTTGTCATTGCGAGTCACCAAGGGTGCCGAAGCAATCTCGGCAGTGGGGTGTTTTCGGAGATTGCGGAGCTTGTTCCGAGCACAAGCGAGGAATCTCGCTCTGAGTTTGCTTCAGCTACGCATCGCAACCGCTACGCTTCTCGCAATGACGCTGCTTAAAATGGAGCTACCCTTACACTTTGAGATGTCACCTATCTATCTGAACTAGAGCATACCCTTTGTCAAAATTTTTGACAACCGAAAACCAGAGGAATAAAATGCCTTGATTACGCCAATAAATAAAGTTAAGCTGATAGACAGAAAAGTATGCATAATAATTGGCAACCTAAACCAGGTGATAGAATCTTCCGCCCACGACGAATCAGGCGCTTCCGCCTGAGACGGGTATTAGGGGTACCTGCCCTATTCAGCGCTGGCTATGGCAATGTTGGCTCCTCTATTTATTATGCCCTCGGCCTCGTCGCCCTGGTAGCCTTGGGTGCCACCCCCATTGTACTAGCCATAGCTGGGATTCTTTTTATCTTTAACGCTCTTAGCTATGCTGAAGGCACCGCCATGCTGCCTGAGGCAGGTGGTTCAGCCAGCTTCGCTCGACACGGCTTTAATGATACGACCGGCTTTATCGCCGGCTGGGCATTAATGCTGAGCTACATTGTTACCATGGCCATTTCGGCTTACACCATTCCTCCCTATCTGAGCCATTTTTGGCCAGTACTAAAAGAGCCAATGGTTGGCACCGCGGTATCAATGGGAATTATCCTGTTCCTTATGGTGATAAATGTCTTTGGTATCAGAGAATCATCAAGGCTAAATATATACTTCATCGTCATAGATATAGCTACCCAGCTTACTCTGATAATCCTGGGTATCATATTGATACTGGTAGTAAACCCGGTAGTCCTGTTTCAGAATATGTTCGGCGAAGGCAACTGGCCATCTACCGAAAACCTGATTTTCGGCATTGCCATTGCCGCCATATGTTTTACCGGGGTAGAAACTGTCTCTCAGTTGGCTGAAGAGACGCAGCAACCAGAGAAGAGGGTGCCCCAGACCTATATCTTGATGATGGTAGTCATTCTCGTTCTATTTGCCGGTATTTCAATAGTAGCCCTGTCAGCAATGACTCCTCAGGTCCTAGGCGACCCGGTGGCTGGATGGGCAAGAGACCCGGTGGCCGGTATAGCGGCTAATCTGCCTTCAGCAACACTACAATCTATCTTTGCCCCTTTGGTGGCCGTATTAGCCGCCTCCATCCTGCTTACTGCTACCAACGCCGGGCTAATGGGTATCTCCCGCCTTGCCTTTAGCATGTCTTCACACCGCCAGCTACCGGCCATATTGAGTCGAATTCACCATCGCTTCCGAACGCCCTATATCGCCATTATCTTATTTTGCCTAGTAGCCTTCCTACTGCTAGTCCCCGGGTTCTTCAGCGCTGGCTTTTTTGCCGATTTAGGAGCACTATATGTCTTCGGCTCCTTACTCTCCTTCACCATAGCTCATGCTGCCATCCTGGCTCTACGAGTTAAAAAGCCCGATTTACCCCGCCCCTTCAAACTAGGCTGGAATATCAGCTTCAAGGGTCGAGAGCTGCCGATAACTACTATCCTGGGCTTAATCGGCACCTCGGCCGTATGGATAGTGGTAGTAGTCATCCAACCCTACAGCCGCTGGGCTGGAATTGCTTGGATGGTTACCGGCTTAATTATTTACTACCTTTATCGGCGAAAACAGCGTGCGCCATTAACCCAACCAGAGAATGAGGCAGCAAAGCCCGATTAATTAATAAGACCGAATAACATCTTATTACCAAAAGGTGAGCTTGCCCAGATAGATAGGTGTCACCCAAACAAGATGATTATGTGTCACTAATTATCCAGACGACTACACAGATGGGGCTCTTTGTCAAATTATGCTAGTGTCCAGTCCCTGAAATAGGTTGAACAATAGGTCTTGCCAGGGCATAGTAGGAGCATGGCAAGGATAGCAGTTGAAATCCAGCTAACCGATGAAGACAGGAAAACGTTGCTCAAATGGATTGAGACTCTTCAGACTTATTCCTGTTCCAGGAAGGCCTGGATAGTTTTCCTTTGTAAACCTAATCATCCCAGGTTACGTTTATAAAATCTCGAGGATAGCTCTGGTGCCTGCCTTAGCCGCTTTTACCCTGACCAAGGTGCGCATGGCTTCAGCTATTCGGCCTTGCTTGCCAATAACTCTCCCCTTATCATCATCGGCAACCTGCAACTTAAGCGTTATGCCTTGTTCACTCTCTTCCTCAGTAACTACCACATCATCAGGTGAGTTGACAATTGATTTGGCGATGTACTCTACTAGTTCTTTCATGCTTTCTCCTTGATTGTTTTGAACTTCTCTATAATGCCAACCTTTGATAGCAGTCTAGCGGCAGTAGCCGTTGGTTGAGCTCCTTGCCCGAGCCAGTGTAGGGCTTTTTCCTCATCAATAACCACTGTTTCTGGGTCGGTTAGCGGATTATAGTGCCCAATGATGCTAAGGAATGCTCCATCACGGGGTGCCCGAGAATCGGCTACTACTAGTCGATAACTCGGCCTGTTTTTGGCTCCTACTCGTCGTAATCTAATCTTTACCATTATTCACTTTCTTTATAGGATATTATATTATGCGATATAACTAGTCAACTGTCAATAGTGGTTGAAAGTTGTCAAGGGGTTGGACAATCGGTATAATCGGGGTGTGAAGGTAAATAAATTACACGGTTGGCAGATTAACGTCGCTCAGGCTTTAGACCTGCAGCATCGGCTGGCAGTACAGGTCTCCAGAAATAGTGAGGTTATCGCACCTCACTTTATAGCTGGTGTGGATATAGCAGCGGGAAAAGCGCAAGGGATGGCTACCGGGGCTGTAGTTGTCTTAAACTATCCTGAGCTTGCGGTGGTGGAAACAAAGGTAGTTCAGGGTAGGCTTGATTTTCCCTACATTCCTGGTCTTTTATCCTTCAGGGAGTCAGCACTAACCCTAGCCGCTTTTGAGAGGCTTAGTATTACTCCTAACCTCGTCCTGGTTGATGGTCAGGGAGTTGCCCATCCTCGACGATTCGGCCTTGCCTGTCACCTGGGTCTCTTTCTGGATACGCCAACAATCGGCTGCGCTAAATCCTTGCTCTGCGGTAGTCATGAAATGCCCGGTGTTGAGCCAGGTAGCTATGCCGAGATAATAGATAGGGATGAGATTATAGGAGCAGCCCTACGGACCAAACTAGACGTGAAACCTGTTTATGTTTCCATAGGTCACAAGGTTGACCTTCAAACTGCCATCTACTGGGTGCTAAAGTGCTGCCGTGGTTATCGCTTACCGGAGCCTACTCGGCTTGCCCACCTCGCCGCTGGAGGAAATCTGGGAGCAAAATATGTAGGTGCGGAGGTGTAAAATGGAGCTAGAAACTGGCGTTATTTATTGTGGTGATTGCCTTGTTAAACTAAAAGATATACCAGATGAAAGTATAGACCTAATCTATATTGACCCACCATTTAGCTCTAACCGTAATTATGTGGCATTTTGGCAAGAACAAGAGAAAAGGCATTTTGAGGATAGGTTTGAGAATGTTAAAGCTTATATTGACTACATGACTCCTAGATTAAAGGAATTATACCGGGTTCTCAAGCCAACTGGCAGTTTCTACTACCATTGTGATTGGCACGCTTCACATTACGTTAAAATATTATTGGATAGTGATTACTTATTCGGCTATTCTAATTTCCAAAATGAGATTATCTGGTATTACAGAGGGGGAGGGCTTTCAAAAAAGAAGTTTGCCAGAAGACATGACATAATTTATTTCTACTCAAAATCAAGGGATTGGTATTTTGACCCCGACCCTGCCAGACAAGAATACGCTCCAGCAACAAAGGAGAGATTTAGCCATTATATTGGTAATATCCGCAAAGGCAGAGATTTTGGACTACAAAAGTTAAATCCTAAAGGTAAGCACCCAGATGATGTAATTACCGATATTCAACCCGAAGCGCCATCTGCACTTGCTAGGCGTGGTTATCCTACTCAGAAACCATTTCCTTTGATGGATAGACTTATTAAATGCTGCTCCAAAGAAAGTGATATTGTTTTAGATGCATTTTGTGGCTGCGGTACGACTCTTGTCGCTGCTCAAAGAGCAAAGCGTAATTGGATAGGAATTGATATATCTCCTACTGCCTGTCGTGAAGTGGTAAAAAGATTATCAGACGAATGTGGAATAAAAGAAGGTATAGATTTCGTAGTGAGGGACATGCCAAAGTCTGTAGAAGAATTACGTGAATATCCTGCCTTTGAGTTCCAGAACTGGGCTATAAATGCTCTCGGTGGTGTTCCGAGCAAGACAAAGGTTAGAGATGGAGGAATAGATGGCAGGTTATATCCTATTGAAGATATTAAAAAGGAAAAAGCAGAAGGGATGGATTTGTTTGGGGAAATAGACAGGTATATTCCTATACAAGTTAAGCGGACTGACCAAGTGGGTAGACCTGATATAGAGAATTTTGAAGTTGCAATGAAGAGAGATGGCAGGGATAGAGGCATTTTTGTTGGCTTTGATTTTAGCCGTGATGCTGAGAAAGAAATAAGGCGTGTGGAACGAGAGGAAGGGTTGGAAATAGAGACGGTATTGGTTAGTGAGATATTGGAACGTCAGATGAACGGGTGGTTAAAATAAGTTATCAAACTAAGGGGGGTGAATTATGAGTTATTCTTCGGACATTGTTCAAAAAGTATGGGAAAAAGGTAGTGTTGTATCAAACAATGACCCAAATGTTTGGAGACAAGACCAGTGTAAGGCTTGGATTGGAAGGCAACATTACGGGAATCGGCAATCTCAATATGGTTGGGAAATTGACCATATTAAGCCAGAATCAGAAGGCGGAGGAGAAGAGCTTTCAAATTTGCGTCCACTCCAATGGCAAAACAATGCTAGTAAGCAAGCTGGACGCCTAGATTGCGTGGTTACCTCATCAGCTAAAGATAACGTTCCCATTAACTAGGCTATTGCTGTCGCAAATATGATGTGCGAAACTATTGATTTGCCTTCAACCAAAACCGAATAGGCCCTTTTTGGAGAAAAGAATTACGGGTAGAAAATGCAGGAGTTAGGAAACAAATTAAAGGACTTACAGGCTAGAGTTGCTATGTCACTGGTGCATCTTTGACATTGCTGCCAGGGAGAAAGAGATTGCCGGCCGGGAAGAACAGTCAGCTCAGCCCGATTTTTGGTTAGACACGGTTAAGGCGCAGAATATTATGCGCCAGTTGGCTGAGCAGAAGAGGGTAGTGCAACGGTGGCGGGAGCTGGAGAAAAAGGTGACTGACATTGCTGAATTAATCACCTTGGCATTGGAAGAAAGGGATACCTCACTCGAGGCAGAGATTCAGTCTGAGATAGGAAAGGTGGCTTCCCGCCTTGGTGAGTTGGAGCTAGAGATGGCATTTAGCGGTGAGTATGATGCCAGAAATGCTATCTTGGCAATCCATGCCGGGGCTGGAGGCACCGAATCTCAAGATTGGGCAGAAATATTGCTGAGGATGTACCTTCGCTGGGCGGAGCGTCGTGGTTATAAGGCTGAAGTATTAGATATATCCCCGGCTGAGGAGGCAGGAATAAAGAGTGTGGTCATCGGGGTTAATGGCAATTACGCCTTTGGCTACCTGAAATCAGAGCATGGTGTCCATCGCTTGGTTCGCCTCTCTCCCTTTGATGCTGACCATGCTCGGCACACCTCCTTTGCTTTGGTGGAGG
>SDBU01009608.1_pt1 | contig 10823 bp, 9 predicted proteins | sample 2277071 | NCBI WGS metagenome assembly SDBU01 (sample SAMN10397929, study PRJNA504765) | marine sediment metagenome | isolation source: marine sediment core GS08_GC12, 126 cmbsf | place: Arctic Ocean: Gakkel Ridge, Loki's castle | collected 2008
GCGCCTGTTTTTCCAGTTTTCAACATTCATTGATCTCTGCTAAAACCGCATTAACGCTATATATTCAGATATTCAACTCGTTTCAGCAGTACGTCAAGATGTTCGGATCAACAGGTTCAAAAATGGTAACATTTTGACCCAAAAGCGATACAGAATATAGGACAAAAAAACAGAAAGTCAATTCAGCCAGGCGTTTAAGTCAGCGCCATTCTGCCGCTGGCCCGTTTCCGATTGGCGAGTAATGTGGGAGACATACTGTCGGGGATTTTGCAGCGCCTGACGTGAAGCCCTGTCGCTTTGGTTCCCATTTTAGGTCAGACCGCCAGTTCTACCTGCTCATCTCCGTAGCGCAACAGCATTTTACCGCTCCTGTATTCCGAATATCCATAGGTGCTGTCCAGCAGCGGATAGTCTGTATCGACGGCCTCCCCGTTCAGCAGAATCGCTCCTTCCCACCCCATCTGGATTGTGCCCACGCTGGGTGAGAAATACACGATCTTCCCATCTTTGCGCAGGGGATCGGTCTTCACAATCGCGCGGACGAAGTCCTGGAACGATCCCCAATCTTCCTTGCGGCCTGCTTCCACAACCCAGGCATTCTCTCTGTGGCGACAAATGCGCTCACGCCCCGCATATTGTCCCCTGCTTCCGACCTCTGATCCGTTCTCCGACCAGATGCCCACGTAGCCGTCACGCTTTCGGGCGAAGATCCAGTTGCCTTGCTCGCGAGTCTCGTTAAACCTGTCCGGCTCGAAGTAACAGTGTGACATCCAGCCGGTGACACCCGCTCTGAACAGCAGTATGGCCACGTTACGCTCACCGAACGCCTCTACCGGCGCTATTGCCAGACATGCCTCTCCCTCTTCCAGATAACCCCGGAACACATCAACGCCGTTGTCCAGACTGTGGTCTTCAAAAAAGGACCGGCCAGGCACCTCATGGGAGACGTCTCTGAAAAACGGGCCTGCGGCGATCCAGGGTCGTATGAGGTCCCCGGCTTCGATCTGTCTGCACCGAAATGCGTCCAGCGATCTAAATTCCGTCCATTTCTGCGTCTGCCCTTTCGTTGATATTACGCTCTTCTTTCCAGTGTCCTTGCGTGCGTTCATCGTTTAATAACCTCCCTGTCAGCCGATCCATCTATCAGATTCCTTTGATCAACTCGCTCAGAATCCACCTACATCATTCGCCCAGCGACTCCGAAGGCGCATCCACACCTGCAGCGCCTACCCAAATCGGACTGGACCAGGCAGCGTTGTTATCCGCCTGGAAAACGCGAACATAATACCAGTCCCGGGTTGTGGGCACATGGTCCAGTTCGTCGGTTACCGTGAATTCTGCCCGATCGCTCCTGGGGCAGACGCTATGGAAGAGCTTATTGTTCTTCATAACGTCCACCCGGCGAATGTAGTCCATGCCGCAAACTGTGATCTTGATATTCCTTCGGCAAAGCCTGTCGTCACCTGGCTGGTATTCCAGTATCGAACCCATGCGCGCCTCGTTCAGATGAAAGCGCAGCACGATCCTCGCGCCGGTTGTGCCGTAGCAATATCGATCATAGAGGGCATCCCAGATGGCCTCCCGCGTCAGTTCCGGAGCATACACGGCTGCAAGCCCGGCTTTCCAGTTCTGGCACCAGTTCGGATCCGAGAACATGAGGGAGCGGCCCGGATAGCCAACGTGACTGTCGCCGGCTGCGATCACTCCCGGCGTGTATCCCAGGCTGAAGCAGTACATGGCGCTCTGGTTGAGAGGCCTGCGCTTCGAGTTCAGTGGATTGTCGTCCCGCGACTCATACGACCCCCAGCAGGAATATATCTCGATGACGCGATCGATGTCGCCATCAAATACGCTCCAGTCCAGGTATTTCATGAACGAGTGGTTGATGGCCATGATGTTGTACTGGCTCTCCCGGCAAAAGCGGAGACAGGCGTGGGCATTGGTGGGATCTCCGTCGCTCCGTCCAGGGATGGGGAAATTAGGTTCGACCTCGGCTTCGCGATATATCAAACACCGGTCGCCCTGGACTCCCAGTCCCCATTCCCAGGATTTGAGAGTTACGTATCGCCCCGGCTCGTAGAAGTCCACCACCGCTTGCTGTGTCTCCTCCCAGCCCGGGTTTCTCGGATTGGGACATCCGCTGTTGGAATTGGCCACGAAATCCAGCAGGCTGCACTCTTTGGCATACTGGTGCAATTCGGCTGGCGTGCGCGTCGAATCGCCTCGCTTCTCCAGTGGCTTCCACTGATGGTACACGCACTGTGCGTGGATATCTCCCCAATACAGGTTCTCCACCTTGTCAGGGACGACGAGTACCGGGTTGGTGTCCGTCTCATCTACTCCCGTCATAACCCGAATAATACCTATGCCAGGCTTCGCCGCCACCACGCCGTCAAGCGCTCTGGAATCGCCCTCCTGGACGGGGGATTTCTTCGGGACTTCCAGAGTCTTATCCTGTGCGCAGAACCGCATAGGCCCGTCATACCGCTCGCTGGGATGCGTCAGATTCCTGTCCATCACCGATGCGCGAATCTCGAAGGATTCGCCAGGCCTGAGGATCGATGGCGCGGCAGCCATGATGCGCTCCGGAGGCCCACCTACGACTTCCACGGGAATGGGTGAGCCTGACACTTCTCTAAGCTCGCCGTTCCCTTCCACATCCACCAAACAGATGAAAGGCCGGGTTTCCTCCTCTGGATACGGTTGAACGCGAATACCGGAGGGATGCTCATTCGTGTCGCCATAAGTAATAACTATTCTATCACCTGGCTGGAAATCGCCCAGTTCCACGTCCGAGTTGATCCACCAGCGCCAGTGAATCGCTCTTTTCGCCCATTCCCAGCCAGCTTTATCCGCCACTGACTTCAGAGGGTACGCACCCCGTTCCTCCGCCCATATCTCGATCCACGCGTTAGTCCGTGTCTTTAGTTGAAATGTCGTGTTGAGCGGCTTCCACGGATTATGTCTGCGGTCCGACCCTTTAACGACTTCCTCGATGGGATTAGGACACAATACCAGTGGCTCTCCCCAGCCCATGTTCGGAGTTCCGATGCGCAGACGCCCGCCCGCCTTCAGGCCGGCTTCGCCCACGGTGTAAGTGAAAACAACCGTCGTATACGCCCCAGCCTCGAAGGAGCCAGGCGGCCACATCTCAAACGTTCCCAGTTTGCTTTCAGTCATAAAACCTTTCCTTTTATCTTGCCCTACACTGAGGGAATTATCCCTTGTTCATGATTTCAATGGCAGTATGTATCTTTTCCGCAGCCTGCTTGCCATTCTCTTCGGTGGCATGCATGGCTCCGGTGCTCAAAATTCGCCATATAAGTATCCGCCGCCACAGGGCAGTCGTTCTCGGAGTATTTCCCCCTGGGTAAGGGGCGTGTCTTTTGAACTGCTTGCGTGCAGGATGCACGTGGTCGGTTGCGGATTGGAAGACGTCATACTGAGAAGCTGGCTTCTGCAAGAAACCAATTCTCAATGGAGCGCCTACTTCCCTTACTACTTCCTTGAATCTGCCATGATCCAGCCCGTACTTATCCCCCTGACAGAATCAGGGTCCATGAGCAAAGTGTCTGCCTCAATGTCAGCGAACACAGGTGTGGCGTTTTCATTCAGAGCGGAGATACCGGCAAAATGTACCACCGGGTCACATATAACTTCAGTATCCCATCCCGCTTCAGAGCAACTCACAGCCTGTGCCAGTCCGGTCATGGCGGAACTACGTGTGATAGCATGTTTGGCTCCCACGAACTCCGCAAAAGCCTTTTCAAACCTGCCTGTTATTCCGCCACGATTCCAGCCCAGATTACCGGATTCCAGAACTTCTCGGACGTAGCCGAGCTCCCTGGCATACCAGCGCATCCATTTTACCATCACCATTCACATCACCGACGTTGACTGTATGCCCATGATCCCGCCACACATCTCCAGCAATCTCGTGCCGTACCCATTGATCCGCGACATCCACACCTTGCATTGCCTGCAAACGTGATGTGACTGTTATCCTGTTGCCGTCAGGACGACTGGCATTCCCATCCTGATATATCGACTCCACAGCCAGGCTGATCGTTTGATCAGGCTCATCTTTCGCCTGTCCCATGCCGACATATTCCGGCTTCGCTGGCGGAAAAGGGAAGCTGTCATAGCCTTGGCGGGGCGGGGCATTGCGCTCTTGCGCAACGCAGGCTGCCGCGATGAGCAAAGCCGCGCCCAAGAAAACGATACTCTGGCATTTCAGTTTCTTCTTAGCTCTCATTCTGATTCACTCTTTCGCTTAATCCGTGCCCAAAGGTTAATATGCCAATGCTCCAGCCTATGAAAGTAAGGGATTTCCAGGTATTGATGTGGGGCCACAGGCGCATATATAGTTGTCAGAGGTCATGCCTAATTCGGGGCTTATCTCATCCCACATCTCCGGTGTCTCTCCACAAAGGGCGATTCTCACATCAGTATTTAGTTCCCTTATCTTGTCTATAAAAAACCTGTAAACTCTAGCCCGAGCGTCATGCGGAAACACCTGTTTACCGTTGGGAAGAATCCCGCGCGGTCGTTCGCCTGGATCCATAGCGGCGTATTTATCCACATACTCCAGATATTCTTCATCCCATAGGGACACATCGAAAATATCGCGGACTATACGTGGCTCAATCCACTTGAACATATCCATGGTGATTATGTCAGGGCGGACAGCGGAGAGATATTTCTCCAGCATGTCCTCGTTTTCTTCCTGCCAGTTTTTGATAGGTATAATGGGCGAAAATCGAACGCGGACTGTATAGCCAGCATCCTGACAGAGCCTGGCCGCAGCGATCCGGTTTTCCATGGAAGGCGCTCCCTTCTCTATCTCACGACTGACCGTATTGCATGAAAGCGTCCAACAGATTATGGTATGTCCTTGATGTTTGTAATTGGCCAGGTAGCCCACGTTATCACTCTTCGTATAGAGCATCAGGTAGCCATCTTGACGCTGTGCAAAGTATTCCACTAACAATTTGGACGCCCCGTATTCAGGCTCAAGGGTTGGGATGTCTGTATGGTTATCATATTTATAGAGCTTCAGCCAGGGATTGGCTTTCATCAGACCATCCAGATGTTCCACAAGTTCCTCGATATCCAGCATTATATTCAGGAAATTGCCGATATTACAGTAATCACAACTATGGAGGCATCCCCATGCCGAATGAAGCTCGTAAGCATTCTGACAGATCCCGTGCTGAGTCTCAAGCGTGGCTCTGCCATTGCGATAACCCCAGGCTCCATCGCCGAGGAAATAATAGCTTGAGATATTTGGGAATTTTTGCTTTAGCTTCTTGATGTCATTTGCTTCAGCCCATCGGAATCTGTTGAAAATGATAGCTGGATCTCCAATGCGCTTGATTTCTCCAGTCCGTCTGCCCGCGATCTCCGGCCAATTGTATTCTTTGCTTATTGCATCCAATTCTTCATCGTTTACAACCTTTGGTTGCTCTGCGCTCTGGATGCAGCTCATCATCCGTTCCATTCGCTCCACGCACTTAGGATCATCCATTACCCGCTGGTGGATATAAACTGCTGGAGCTTTGATAGGATACATAATCTCGTCCTTTCCACTAATCCTTGCTCATTTTCCCTTGCATGTCCGACTCTCCTTACCGTTCGCCAGGGCAATCAGTGGCGTCATTCAACACATTACACCTTGCACTGCATAGATTTGTCAGAGACTATAACACTTCCCGTCACTCTTGACAAGAGGGTTTTCCAAATTGCTGAAAGAACATAGTTTGCCGTAGTATCGAGTCTGGGTACACGATCTATGGAGTCTACCACATGCAATGTCAACTCGACGGAATCAAGTGTTATCCTGGTTCCCAACTTGCCGACCCGACTTCAGCAGGATCACGCCTCGATGACCTGATAAATCGAACTCCCTAATCAATGGCTGCTCTTCCGCTTGTTGGAAAGTGTCATGATTCAGTATCCGCGCGCTATCCGCGCCTGGTACAGTTACACCAAGAGCGTCAACCTTCGTTGGGTTTACTACCGCCCAGCCATCATCGAATTCTCAAATGTAAACGTGACCTTCGCCAGCGTTAAGCCGACGGGATTCTCTCCGCGATTTTACCAGATGCAGGTACGCCGGATCGAAAGTGTATTCGCCGGGATATGCAAGAAACTACACCTCTCCTGCTATTTGATCTGTATTGTTATTCTCATCTGGTTCCATCTGTAATTGACTGTATGGGAACGCCCATTCTCATCCTTCATGGCATCAGACCAGATCAACACCATCTCTTCCCCATCCTCACTGATCCATTTTGGCGAAAGCTTGGGTTGGTAGGTCAGGTTGCCCGGGTTGTCAGCAGTCCAATAATCGGTGTAGTAAAACTCATGCCACGGGCCGTATGGATTCTCAGAATACCAGAATCCCAGGCTGCCTGTCCGGGTGTGCATCCACGCATCGTAGTAATCCTTATCCGAGGCGGTCATTTTATGTCCTGCGTATGTGCCGCCGTTGACCATGATGTAGAGCTTAAGTCCCTGGTTCCATACCACCGAAGGCAGCCACGAATACCATCCAAAATAGTCGCCGTCATGGCTCTTTTCTGGAAATATGTGAGCGTAGCCGCGTTCCTGGATGTCAGAAGTCCAGACAGGCCCGGCATTCTCGTATTTTGCGAAATATTCCCAGGCGTTTCGGATGCCGATCTTGTCTTTGCGAACCCTCGCCAGCAGCAATTTATTCACATGGCTTCCCTCCGGCGAATAGATATACAGATAGTCATCCCTGGCCAGGGAGTTATCCTTTCCATGATCAACAAAGTCAAGGTAAGAGAAAGGGTAGGCTTCCTGCTCTTCATGGGGAAGACCGAATTCTTCAAGAAAGAACATCTCATCGGCATTGACATCGTTACGAGCATCATCCCAGGGACCCATTTCCCGTTCGTTTCCATGGCGATCCACCCGGTACCAGGTATGTCCGTTGTCCGGAGATTTCAGCAGTTTGATCCCTCTGAATGGCCCTGACCACCGGTTTGCCGGAGTCTTAGAGATGACCGAATACAGGATGCCGTCAACCGAAGTAATCCCGTACCCAAACCAGCTTCCGGTCCCACTAGCAAACTGTGGATATTTTGGGATGTCCTCTCTGGAAAAGCCATCTGCCCCTCCAATAACACGGTACAGGTGATTATGGTAACTATGCTCGCTTCCTAACCAGTTCCCATCATCCATGGATGTGATCTGCGAGCCATCTGCCGCCCATGTGATGCACCAGTTATCACCGTGTGTGTCAGATCTGAATATGGTGTCTTTGTGAAAGGTCACTCCCGTGGGAATATGCCCACTATCTGACTGGGAGGATTCTGTTGAACTATCTGCCAAACATGAGGTTACCAAAGCTGCAACATACAAATAGTGCAATACCATGCTGATTATTTCCTTTCTGAGATCATTGATACTACTACGAATTTCTCCCGGCCTACTCTTCGCGAATGCTCCTCTAGTTCAATATCTGAAACAGACCTGGCAATATCTTCAAGATAAACAGATGAAGTCAACAGCACATCAAGAACCACTCCGTCAAATCACTTAACCTCCCCCGCTTTCAGCCGATGAATAGATTCTCGAAGTTTCACAGCGTTCCACTGCAACGTAGAGATTATGCACAAAGCTTACTACTTCCGCAGGACTGTCAGGCACTTACCCAGAGAGGGCCTGTATAAAAGCATGCAGGCGCTCCTCGTGGATTCCTCGCTGTTCCATTGCCCCGTATACGTAAAAAGAACGTGCCAGGAGCCGTTTTTATCTCGGCAGTCCACCGAACCCTACCGTCTTCACGAACGAGATCTTCAGCCATCGCTCGTGCTAATACACGAATGTCGCCGCCTGGGTTGCCGATAAGCTCCACCGAGTCCAGATTCCCGGTTTCGGAGAACTCGGCGCTCACCATGACCGGTGCGTTGTCTGCGACTGTGAGTTCTTCACCCAGCATTACACAGTTATCCCCTGCACAGGCTGTGATCTGGAGATCTTCAATGAGATTTCCTATCACAATATAGTAGGCGCCGCCGCGCAGCCCGGCAAAGACACCTGCTTCGCTTCGCTCCGGGCAATAGAGCCAGGTACGCCGGTAAAAGCCAGGCCAGTCCCGCTCCACTCCCTGGACTCCGGGCTGGTGGAGATCACTCTCTGCGGTCATAACGACGCGGCGGCCCTCCGCAAACAATGTATCGGCGAAGCCGCCCACCTCGCTTGCCCAGGGATGGATAATTCCCCCACCTGGCGTCTGTTCCCGCTTGCCGCTGGAGACGCAGAAGCCCACCAATGCAGACCCAGCATCCAGGCCTGATCGGATCTGCTCAAGGGTGAAGCCCCTGTTAGGATGCTGATGCTGAATAAAGGCGGCCGGAAGTATAACATCCACCGGATGCTCACTCAGGAAGCGCAGTCCTGCAAGGAAACACTCTTCCGTTCCTTCTGCTCCACCGATCTGGACATCGAATCGCTCCAGGAACTCCTCCAACAATGGCATCCCTTTGACCACACCCGGCGCCCACACGGTGACGAAATTCCCTACCGGTGGGTTCCACTGGACTCCATTGATGAGAATGAAGTTGGGATATTGTGAACGAGCATCCTGGATGAGTTGGGGTTGAGCCTTAAACGCCTCTACCTCGTGAGGATGGCTGGTAACAGCCTGAAAATCGCAATGCTCCCGAGACCGGTTCATGAACTGATGGAAGCCCACCAGGCGGTAGTGGGCATGGACGTCGCCGGCCAGCCAGACGCCTTTGCCGCGCCAGGGCAGTTGATTATTAATATTGCTCTTTGTCATGTTGTTATCCTCCTCTTACCCATGTTCTCCTTCAGACACTTCACGCCCGTTTTTCTCCGCGTGCTGGGAGAACAGCAGGCCTTCCAGTATAAACCACACAAATCCTGTTCCACTGACCAGGCTTCCCAGGACAAATGGAACCGTGGGATTCCAACCATAGAGCGCCCCACCGATGAAAGGCATTGCGGACATAGAGATGCCTCGCACCATGTAATACACCCCCATCCGACGGCCAAGCCCCTCCTGTCCTGCCAGATCCATAATGAGGGCTTTCCGGGCTGGTTCGCCGAACTCCCGAAGCCCTGCGATGATGAACACAGGTATCAGCCAGCCCGCTGATGGCGCCAACACCAGAGCCAACGGGTAAATCGAGAAAAATAGAAAGGTGATGGCGATAAAGGGACGTCGGCTGGCTCTCCCGGCCCGATCCGCCAGTTTTGCCGCCGGAATATACATGATGATCGATGCAGCAGTCATAAGTGATTGCAGCGAACCCCACTCTATATACCCCTGCCTCATCACATTGAGCACGTACAGCGGGATGAAAGTCATATACAGCCGCGAGCCGATGCGAATCAGACAGTCAGCCAGCAGCAGCCGCTTCAGGTCGCTGTGCATTGACCGAAACACGTGGATTGGATGCAGCGGCCCATCGTCTCGCTTCGCTGGCGGCAGCTTATAGTAGCGGCGCTGAAGCACGATGGCGATGATAGTTAGTGCTATAGTGATGCCCACAGCCCAGCGAAAGCCATGTAGAAGCCCCAGGGTTTGAAGCATCTCTTCTGAACGGAATCCCCCCGTTTTTTTCTTCAGCCTGGCCACTATGAGAATGATGAGCGCCCCGCCTAACGGTGGGCTGATGATCCCGGGCAAACGATTGAGGACGTTCTGGACGCCAATGCTGATAGCTCGTCGCTGCTCTCTAAGACGATCGCTGGTCATAGCCAGAGAGCCTATGAATCGGAAACTGCCTGCGAAGCGGATCAGAACTGCGCCAGGGAGAAACATCCACCATGCGGGAGCTACGAGATAGACGATGAAACCTGCCACAGCCAGGACACTGGCCAGGATGAGAGTATGCCCTCTGCCCAGCCGGTCACTTAATAGCCCTGCAGGATAAGGCGCTACCGCGGACATAACACTCCCAATGGTACCATAGAGCCCTATCATCCATCCTGTTGCGCCCAGGACCTCCAGCACCTTGACCACATAACCCTCCCACAGTCTCGTACCCAGGGCTTGAAGCGAACCAGCCATAATCATTACCAGGACGTTCCGCTCCAGTCCCAGGAAGTCCAGAGACCGGGTAAAGGGGCTTCCTTCCTTCACCATTAATTTCCTTTCTCTAAATGTACTGCACTTTCCCCTGTAGGACCATACCGCCAATCCTATCAATTCAATAAGCTCACCGGTGGATTGCTCTGGGGCAAACCCGCGCATGGTGACCGGTTCCGACGGGGTTATATCAACCTTCGCCGCGCCTGCTTTTAGGAGCATGGTACTTTCCTGCGGTGTCTCTATCTGTATGATCCGGGACAAATATCGCGGCAACGGCGGCAAAGTCCGCTGGCCTATGAACACCAGCTTTTCCAGTGACCTAATCTTGCCCATTGCTGTCCTCCCACATCTTCATCGCTTTTTGCAGTCTTTGCGGCTCCTCTCCTGTGATTTCCCCGGTACTGAAAGATATACTCGAAACACCTACAAACCTTGACATCTCCTTTCGACCTATGCTTGTGAAAATCTGTGTCAATCAATCGTAAATGTTGGGCGGCTGTCCCAGGCTCCCAGCGGGTCTCCGTCATACTTGAGCCAGCGATCCATCCAATTTGCCGCGCTGGCTCTGGACAGATCCGGCATACTGTGACCGTCGCCAAAGATCAGAAACGCGTGCGCACTGTCGCAACCCAGCAGGTGATACAATTTTCCAAGCTCCAGGTGCATGGTCACCCGATGTTCGTTCATCAGGAAATCCCCATCGTTCAGCGCGAAAAGTTCCAGACATGGACGA
>SDBU01009609.1_pt1 | contig 10823 bp, 9 predicted proteins | sample 2277071 | NCBI WGS metagenome assembly SDBU01 (sample SAMN10397929, study PRJNA504765) | marine sediment metagenome | isolation source: marine sediment core GS08_GC12, 126 cmbsf | place: Arctic Ocean: Gakkel Ridge, Loki's castle | collected 2008
TGTGGTAGAGACATTTATGATGTCAAATGCCACTTGTTTTGCAAGTATGGATATCACATCGTCTTTTTGTTGATGAGAAAAAGTGAGGTTCTTGGTTGTAGCCTCAGTTTCAAGTTCTTTTGTAATTTTACGCTCCAATTTTTCATGAGCGCGTTTCGCTAAGGCTTGTCTAATACGTGCCTTATAATAAATAATCATAGTAACGATAATTAAGATTATGATGATACCAACGATAACACAAACAGCATTCTCAATGTATGGTAGATAAGGTATCAGATATGATGGTATAGCGTCAAGGAATAGAAGAGATGCAATAAAGAAGCATCCAATTGTGGCGATTACACTACTCCAAAAACCTATTTTCTCTGCCCTATTCAATGGAAATCCCTTTTTGGTTTTTCTTCTGAACAAGATAAACCATATTAAGAATATAAAAACTGCTACCCCCATAATTTAAAACACGGCGAGAAATAGTGTGGTAAAACAGGTTAGTCCTATATTTAGCAGGTAACGATTTTTCACAGAACCCCGAAAAGATGAAATTTTTGTGTCAGGTGACAAGAACTTCACAGAACCCGCTACAATAATGCTTATAGGTATGATTTTAATCTAGCATGCTGACCATTAACGATCAGGAGAAACAAAAAGTGCCCAAATTTAGGCAAACGAACGACATCGTAAAGCTCATGAGCAACAAAGAAGACATCAGGAACATCGGCATAATTGCCCACATCGACCATGGAAAAACAACCATGTCCGACTCCCTGCTAGCCGAAGCAGGACTCCTGTCACCTAAAATCGCAGGAGCAGCAAGAGCCCTCGACTATCTAGAGGAAGAACAGAAGCGGGGAATCACAATCAAAACCGCGAACATTTCCCTTCTACATGAGCTCGACAACATATCACACGTTGTTAACCTCATAGACACTCCCGGACACGTAGACTTCACAGGCAAAGTAACACGTGCCCTAAGAGCAATTGACGGAGCCATCGTAGTCGTAGACGCCGTCGAAGAAGTAATGGTTCAAACAGAAACAGTCACTCGTCAAGCCCTTAACGAACGGGTGAAACCTGTTCTGTTTATCAACAAAGTCGACCGTTTAATCAAAGAACTGAAACTAAATGCAGAACAGATGCAAACTAAGCTTCTTCGAATAATCAGGGACTTCAACAACCTGATTTCATTATATGGCGAGAAAGACCACATAAAACACTGGAAAGTCGATCCAACGAATGGAACAGTAGCCTTCGGTTCTGCTTTGCACAAATGGGGCTTCACGCTTGACCAAGCCCAGCAGAAAGGAATAAAATTCAGCGACGTCGTGGAAGCCTACCATAATGGACGACAGGAAGAACTTGCAGAAACTGTTCCGTTGTACCGTGCAATACTGGACATGGCTGTCATTAAGCTTCCAAATCCTGTAGTTGCCCAGAAGTATCGTGTTCCAAAAGTCTGGAAAGGAGAACTAGATTCTGAAATCGGAAAGGCTATGATTAACTGTGACGAGACTGGACCCACTGTCATTTGTTTGACTTCTGCCCAGATGGACCCGCATGCGGGATTAGTTGCTACAGGACGTACATTTTCGGGTTGCATCAACGAGGGCGATAGAGTTTATTTGGTTGGCGCCAAGAAAGATTACCGTGTTCAGCAAGTCTCCATGTATATGGGCGCATACAGAGAGGTTGTTGGCAAGATAGGCGCCGGAAACATAGCTGCAGTATTGGGATTGGATCTTGCTAGGGCAGGAGAAACCCTCATCAGTGTTAGCCACAAGGACGCTATGATTCCCTTTGAAAACATAAAATACGTTTCCGAACCAGTTATCACCATTGCCATAGAACCCAAATATCCTAGGGAATTGCCGCGTCTCATCGAATTGATGGACCGTTTAGCTATTGACGATCCAAACTTGGTAACCAACATCAACAAAGAAACTGGTGAGTATCTTCTCAGCGGAATGGGTGAACTCCACCTAGAGATAGCCGTCAAGTTCCTCAAACAATATGGTGGAGGATTAGAGATTCTAACGTCTCAGCCACTAGTTGTCTATAGAGAAACCGCATCTACACAAGGCGTAGTAGCGATGGCGAAGAGCCCCAACAAACACAGCAAATTCTGGATTCAAGTGGAACCTCTTGACCAAAATGTTATTGACCTAATGGAAAATGGTGCACTGTTTGAAGCGATGGGAAACAAACGGATCAACACCACTTTACGTGAGGAAGCAGGATGGTCTGCTAAAGAAGCTAAAAACGTGTGGGCTCTAGAAGAGCACAAAAACATTCTGGTGGACATGACTAAAGGTATCCAATACCTCAGAGAAGTGAAAGAAACAGTTAATTCAGGTTTCAGGTGGGCAGCTAAAAACGGTCCCCTTTCCGATGAGCCAATACGAGGAATTAAAGTGAAGCTCCTGGACGCAAAATTGCACGAAGACCCCGTACACCGTGGACCCGCACAGATTATGCCCGCAATGAAACGAGCCTTATGGGGATCTTTCCTTACAGCCAAACCGGTTCTCTCTGAACCCATCTATAAAATCGGTGTTTCGGTTCCTCAACAATTCGTTGGCGAAGTAACGGGACTAATAACCCGCAAGAGAGGAAGAGTAACTGCTTCAGAACAGAAAGGACCCATAACCAAAGTCACTGGATTCCTTCCGGTTTCCGAGACTTTTGGACTCTCCGCTGACATGAGGTCTGTAACTTCTGGTCACGCCTTCTGGCAGACACAATTTGATCATTGGGAAAAGGTTCCTGAAAGCATATCAAAAGAAGTCATAGCCGGAATACGGAAACGAAGAGGACTACCTGAAGAAATACCTAAAGCCAACAAATTCATCGACACCGTTTAAGTAAGCCGCCGAAACTGTCACTCGTGTAGCTAATTCAGCGCCGAGTGCCCCTCTTATCCATTTTTTAATTTTTTATTTTTTAAAATAAAAATCAGCAGACGTCCTGTATGACTACAAGTTCGTGGGAAGTTTACATACCGCGTAGCAGTTTCCTTGGTGTATTAGTAAGTGGTCATGAAAAAATGGAGTCACTATTGTTTGGAACTGTTTTCAATCTTTGAAACCGTTAACATTAATGGTTTTCTTTAGCGTCTGACTTTTGGTTATGAACTTATTTATCCAAAATATTTTTCCGCATTCTTGGGGTTAGTTATCCTGTAAACTCCTTTCTTTCGAAGAGCACCAAACCCAAAATTGTGGTGACTATAAAGTAAATTCCTATAATTGCCAGACCTACAGGGATTTGCACATTGAACGTTGTCAGAGTGATTCCTCCTATACCTGCTCCTGCGCCTCCTCCAGGACCAAAGCTGCTTACAACCTTGTGCAGTGGGTAAGGCACAGTCAATATGTTTCCTATTATTTGCCCTCCGTAAGATAGCATAAACCAAGGCTCAATCTGGGCAAAGCTGGCAACGAAAAACTGAATTATGTCAAACGCAAAGAGGAATAGGATGGCAGTTACGAGAATGGACATAGAACTGCTTTTGAATAGTGAACTGAAGAAGAACGTGAAGCCTAGAACTGCTATAAGATAGAACCATGCGAAAAGCAAAGACAGCCCGAATTCAGAGGGCACACTTTGGAAGTAGTATAATCCGTTGCCCACAGTGATCGCCGCGAACACGACTAATATGACCGTAGATGCGACAAGAGCTGACAACCACTTCCCGATGTATATAGACGACCTTCGGATAGGGTTAGGGATTCCAAAGTAACCTGTCTTGTTCTGAAATTCCCCAGAAATGGCGTCGCCACCAAAGAAAATTCCTGAAAGCACTATCACGTAAATCACTATGTTCCCCCACCAACCCGAATAAAACGACAAATCATTTGCAAGAAAAATTTCTGGACGATAGTACCCAACCACAAAAGTGAGGATAGCACTGATTACGATTGCTATAGTTAACATTATGTAGAATCTGCGTGATCTTATGTAGTCTAGAAGCGTGTATTTCATAGTAATGCCAACTTGCGTCAGGCTGCTTGGTACCTTATTTTTTGAAACCGTTGTTGTCTCGCTCATGTTAATCACAACGTACTTTTTGCAAGACTCAAATATGCTCCTTCGAGAGCCGACGAAGAGGGTCTGTAGCTAACAATTCCGATCTTCATTTTCACCAAATCAGCAAGAATTCTTTCTTGGATATCCAAGCCACCACTGAATTCTATTCTGAAGGTATTATCATCACTTTTTTTGGTCTTGACAATGTAGGGCAGTTTTGCGGCTATCTTGTTTAGCCACTCTACATCAACGGTGTTTCGCAGCCCAATTTCAACAACGTTTTCTCCGCCCGAAACCTTCGCAGTCACATTGGAAAGCGTGTCATAAATGATTAGTTTACCATGGGTCTATAATGGTAACCTCGTCGCAGACATCCGAAACCTCACTAAGTAAGTGGCTACTCATGAAAATCAGCCTATTTTTGTTCTTCAGGGATTTTATGATGTCCCTTACTTCGCTCATTCCACGAGGGTCAAGCCCAGTGGTAGGCTCATCCAAAAGAACAATAGAAGGGTCGCTGAGTATGGCAGAGGCAACGCAGATTCTTTGTTTCATTCCCTTAGAGAACTTGCCGACGCGCTTATCGATCCATTCACTCATTCGAACTTCGGAGACAGCATCTTATATTCGCCTTTTCCGCTCAGCCTTAGGCACGCCTCTAATCTCAGCAATCATCATTAATGCCTCTCGTGGTGTTAGTGAAGGATAAATCTCGGGCATCTCAATGAGCGTGCCCACCGATTCAAGCGCCTTTTTCTTTTGCTTACGCACGTTTACACCATTTATCAGCGCTTCTCCAGAAGACGGCCTGATTAAGTCAGTAAACATTTTGAGGGCAGTCGTTTTTCCTGCACCGTTAGGTCCCAGGAAGCCAACGCATTTTGCGCCCTCAATCTTGAGGTTTAGGTTCGACACAGCAGTAAAGGAACCGTAATTTTTTGAAAGATTTGACGCTTCGATTGATGACATGTTATATCATCCCTATTATTGGGTCATTGCTCTTTTGAAGACTGGAACCGCTATTGCTATCATGACTGTTCCAAAGCCAATCAGTATCGCGAGTTCAGTTGTTATCATTGATATATCCGCGCCAAGAACCATAACTTTCCTTAGAGCGTTGGCAACGTAGGTCAGTGGAAGAACATTTGAGATGGTCTGCATGAACCATGGCATCTGCTCTACCGGGAAGAACACGCCGCTGAGGAACATCATTGGGAACATTATTGTAGTCATTAGCATCACGGCTGTCTCTTGGTCTTTGGTAAACGACGTTAACACAATACCCAAACCAACAAAACTGAACACACACAACAGCAGCAACGCGAACACTAACAGGATGCTTCCGTGAATAGTAACACCGAACAATGCTACAGCTATCACTATAATGATTAACCCTTGTAGTAGACCTCTACCAATCTGGGCGAGGGTTTTTCCAAGTATTACTGAGAGCCTACTGATGGGAGCCACCATCATTCCGTCAAGCGTGCCACTTTCCCTCTCTTCAGAAATTGCTGCAGGGAGCCCAGTCATGACACTCATCATTACTGTCATTGCTATTATTCCAGGTGCCACGAAATCGAAGTAAGTGAACGTGCCTTCAATAGCTCCTTCTGTTTGAACGTTGTATGGCTGTATGACTGCTAACGAATTGCTTGGGTCAACACCTAAGCTTTGAACATTTTGTTGAGCTAATATAGTTCCCAGTTGGTCAAACACTTCTTGCAGGACGGCTTGTAGCAACGCTGACATTTGGAGATTAGACTGATCCGTTACAAGCGTGATTGTTCCCTGTTGTCCATTCATTATGCTTGAACTGAAGTCGCTTGATATTACTATGCCCGCGTCGACATCTCCCCTTTGAATCATCTCTCTTACTTGATCAAAACTAGAAGCAGTGGTGAGCGTCATCAGGTCTGTGCTGTTGTTTGCATTCTCCAAAATTGCGATTAAAGTTGAGCTGGCATTTGTGTCACCGCCATACCCAACATCCTCATTCACTAAAGCAACGGTCACATTGCTTAGGGAGTTATCAGATGGGTATATGTAACCAACCATAACCATCATGAATATAGGCATTAATATCAGTAAAACTAGTCCCATTCGGTTCCTGAAAACCTCCAGCAAGTCTTTCCAGGCAATTCTGAAGCTATGTGAGATCATATTTTTAACACCCATTTTGATCACCTTATCCTCCGTTTTTGCCTAAAACCGCTAGACCCCGGTCCATGTTTTATGGCTATTTTGTTGTCTGCCTTATCTCTAACTTCCCGACCAGTTATGTGTAAAAAAACATCTTCAAGGGTAGGTTGAAGCTTCTCAATCGAATTTATTTTAGCATTCTCTGCTCTTACAGCATCAATTATGGTGTCAAATGCTTTGTCGCCCGTTGCGTGAATCTTGATGTGAGAAGCGTTCTCCTGAGCGACTGACTTGACACAGTCCAAAGACTTCATCTTCGTAACCATTTTTTTGGTGAGGTTCGGAATCTCCAGCTTCAGCACAGTCGCGTCATCTCCTGAAATAAGCTTTTTCAGATTTGTGGACGTGTCAAGCGCAGTGATTTGTCCATTATCTATGATACCTATGCGGTCACAGAGACGGTCAGCCTCATTCATCATGTGAGTTGTAAGTATGATGGTTGTTTTGTTTTCTTTATTGATTTTCTTAATAAACTCTCTAACTTCAACAGTGGATTGAGGGTCTAACCCTAATGTGGGCTCGTCGAGAAACAATACTTTGGGCATGTTGAGTAAAGCTCTGATTACATTCATTCTTTGCCTCATTCCAGTCGAAAATGTGCCCACTTTGGAGTCCTTCCACTGGGTAAGTTGAACCAGCTCTAGCAACTCACCAATCCTTTCATTGAGAGTATTTTTTGGTATGTTGTAGAGTTTTCCAAAAAATCGCAGATTCTCCTTCGCTGTCAACCGGTCATACATTATCATCTTTTCCGAAACTAGACCGATCAGTTGCCTAACTTTGTTGTCCTGCTTTACTATATCGTATCCGCCGATTGTGGCTGTGCCCTCTGTGGGTCTAGTTAATGTGGAGAGCATTCGTATAATCGTGGTTTTACCTGCACCATTTGGACCAAGTAAACCGAATACTTCACTTTTTTTAACATCAAACGAAATGTGATCCACGGCTGTGAAGTCATTAAATTTCTTCGTGAGGTTTTTCAATTCAATCATAACATCGTTTTCCAATATGTCCTCACCATCACAACAATATATTTCAATGCAATATATCGCACCAAAATATAAATATTACCGTTACGTCTATGGAAAATGGAAAACATGCATCCCGAACACGAAGAAAAGACGGTTGCAAAATGGCTTAAAGAATCGCAGAAAGGTTACATGCGTATTGTCTTCTTAATTCTTTTGAGCAAAAAAGCTTGTCATGGATACGAAATGATGAAAGAAGTCAGAGACCGAACCGAGGGCTTCTGGAAACCAACCGCTGGAGGCGCATATCCACTACTTCAGAGCCTAGAAAATGCAGGATACATAAAGGGTGAATGGGGTCCTCAGAAAAGAAAATGTAAAATTTATCATATAACTGAAGCCGGAAAGCTCATTCTTGACCGAGCTCTCTTGAAGCATAGTCAGATTGCTGAAAGCATGAACACCCTGTTCGAAGAGTATGCAAGAACTGTGCTAGATTTGGACCCTAAGGCATTGTCAATGCCGCGAATGCCAAATCCCTTTTCGGTTTTCCTTGAAGAAGAATCTAAGAATAGTCTAGAAGCTCTTGAATTGAAACGTAACCGTATCCAGCATATGGTTAAGATGTTGCAAAGTGACTTGCTTACAGTAGATGACAGGTTGGCTACTTTGAAAAAGCAAAAACAGAAACCGGAATATACTTCTGATTCAGTTGGAGAACAGGAAAAGAAGGAGAATTGTTGACTTTGGATTCAGCATTTTGTCTTACGTTTTGAGCATTGTTTATGTTGTGTTTATTTTTGGTTTCTCGTTTTTCTCTCAGAAAATACAGGTCAAGTTAGTGTTGGGTAAGATATCTAAATCTTTAACCAAGCTGCGGAAGATGCGTGACAAAGCTAGAGACGAGGCTATCTCAGCGATTATCGAATTAGGAAAACCTGAAATTGACCCAAAGCCTAGACTTGACACGCTTCTTCACTTCTTTTCTATTAGACATTCTAGCATGGACCCGTCTGGAGTAGTTAAAAGATTGGAGTGTTTGGTTGATGCTGCTGATGAACGAGTCAAAGACGAAGTGAAAGCGTTAGCGCCTGCTGCGGACGAGAGTCAGATCCAAAACCTGCAGAATCTAGTAGAAACAGCAAGGGGACTCAACTCGCTTTATCGTACTGTTCGGCATCATTATCTGGCGGGAAAAAAGGGAGGAACCATGTTTAGTATGGTGCAAATCCAGATGCAGCTTCCATTGATTATGGACGAGGCTGAAGCATATTTTTCGTTTATTGATGCTTTCAAGCAGGGCAAGCCAATCGGCGACGGGGTAGGTCCATTAGTTGCCTCTAAACTGATGGCGGATGCTAGTTCACGTGAGGTGGCAACGGACATGGTTGCTGCCGAGGTGCACATTGAAGGCAGAACGGTTGCTGTTACGAAGGCTAAGGGTCCAGGCGAAAATGTTGGGAAGCCCGGTGATGCTGTGGCTAAACTAATTGAGGAGTATGACCGTAAAGTCTCATTGATTGTGATGGTTGATGCTGGGCTTAAGTTGGAGGGTGCAGATTCTGGTTATGTTGTGGAATGTGTGGGGGCGGCGATTGGTGGGGTTGGGGTTGAAAAGTTCAAGATATAGGAGCTTGCCACCAAATATGATGTTCCAGTTTATGCCATGATTGTCCGGCAGTCGCTGAAGGAGGTTTTGTCGCCGATGACGGATGCGGTGCATAATTCTGTTGATGTTGTTCTTAAGAGGCTTAGGCGGGTTATTCGGGAGCGAACAAAAGAAGGAAACACTGTGTTAGTGGTTGGGGTTGGCAACACAATCGGTATCGCCTAACATTGTATGTCCACGTGTGAAGTGTTTCTCCTTTTTGTGTTCACGTGAATGTGCGGATCATTAAATCATAAATATAAGGCTCTGTTTCGTTATTTTTTGCTGTTGGAAACTCGGTTATGTTGCTTACTGTTTTTGACCCTTGGAAATCAAGATTGTGCACGTGCCCAGACAAACTGACCTTTAACCCCTACACTGGATGCGATCACGGCTGCCTCTACTGCTACGCTTCATCGTACATACCCCGTTTCCATGATTGTAGACCCAAAAAGAACCTGCTGGCTAGACTAAAGAGGGAAGCTGCCCGATTGAATGGCGAGCTAGTTTCTATATCTAACTCTTCTGACCCATATCCGCGGCTGGAACAAAAAGCTGGTTTGACCCGAAAATGTTTGGAGATATTGGCGGAAAGCTGTTGCAGGCTTCAGATAGTCACGAAATCTGATTTGGTGACAAGAGACATCGACATCTTACAGAAGGTTCCTTGTGTGGTTTCAGTTACTGTTCTCACCGTTGATGATGGACTTTCTGGGAAGCTTGAGCCAGGTGCTCCTGTTTCTTCTAGGCGAATTAAGGCAATAGAAACGTTGGTTACGGCGGGCATTCCCACTACCGTGAGAATTGATCCAGTTATTCCCTTTGTGAATGATGATTTGGCTGGGCTTATTGAAGCCGTTGCAGATTTAGGTGCTCTGCATGTCACCTGTTCAACATACAAAGTGAAGCCTGACAATTGGAGGAGATTTAGCGCAGTGTTTCCGGAAGCCGCAGAGAAATTGAAGCCACATTATTTCGGTGAGGGCGAGAGAATTGGGCGCTCAACATATTTGCCTAGGAACCTGCGGTTTGGTTTGATGAAGAAAGCGAAAGAGTTGGCTGAAGAATATGACTTGAAGTTTGGTTGTTGTAGAGAGGGATTCCGCCTGAATTCTGCTGTTTGCGATGGGTCATGGGCAATTCAGAAGCACAAATAGGAAACATTATGTAAATACTTCTTTGTTTTTCTGAAAAAACAGTTTTCAACCAGGTTAAAATAATCACATCCAAATCTTACGTTCTAATAATCAATACGTAAAGTGATTAGCAGCATTAAAAGTTACATAATGACAGGTTTTGACATAACAACAAAGATAATAGCATTAACACAGTTCTTTATTCAACTTGCCAAATAAGGCAAGTTACACCCTTTTTGTCCATGCAAAACATGCTTTTTTGGTATCTACAGGGTATTCTAAACAAATCGAAACGTCTCAAGACAAAGCGGCTCGAGATATGGTTTTTAGTATGAGAAAGACTATTCATGGTGATACAGAGTTAAAACCTGAAGAATTTCTAATGGCAGCTGCGACATAGAACTCTAGTTTGGGGTAACAGTTCGAGGAATCCATGGTTCTAGTTCATCTCCAAGAAACTTCGCAAACAGAAACGCTTCATTAAATAACAGTTCAATACTCTTAATTTTAGAGTTTTTTCTTCGCTTGATCTGTAGTTTTGTTGCTTCTTTGAGGTTTCTCAATAGATAGGGATATAATTAGTAGGTTAGATTTTGGAAAGATTGAAAGTTTCTTGTTTAGTTTCACTCTTCTCTCTCCCCGATGCTATAAGTCGTTTCAGCGCCAGCCTTATCTTAGAATTCCACAAACTGGACTAACATTAGGAGGAAAAATCCTTGAATAAAAATAACTACAAAGAAATTGTAATCAGAAGACTAAGTTACATCCAAATCCTCGCCGAAGAGGAAAGATACGAAGAAATCCAAAATCTTCTACAAACAGAATTTGTGCTGGTGGCTTAAAATGGCA
>SDBU01009610.1_pt1 | contig 10823 bp, 15 predicted proteins | sample 2277071 | NCBI WGS metagenome assembly SDBU01 (sample SAMN10397929, study PRJNA504765) | marine sediment metagenome | isolation source: marine sediment core GS08_GC12, 126 cmbsf | place: Arctic Ocean: Gakkel Ridge, Loki's castle | collected 2008
AGCCCGCCTTCGTCGTTGGCGTTAGGGCAAAGTCCTTAAACTCGTTCAGCGTCTCTGTAGCAGTAAAATCGCGACTGCCTATATCTGTCTGTTCACAATCGTTGGCCCCAAAGCCTCCAACCGTCTGCCAATTGTTACCAGTGCTGTAGATGTTCTGGGTAGACTCGCTCTCTACCCAAGCACGCTTTTGGCGATACACCCGAAAGGTGCGAGCATTAGTTGAGTAGTCATAATCGCAGTACAGCGAGAGTGTGGCAGAGGAGATCACGGCGTCGCCTGGCAGGCTAGACAGGTCGAACTTAATTAGCTGACGGAAGATAGCATCAAAACCCGCCAATTCCCCGATAACCAAATCATCGTTTGTACCATAATTCGTGGTAACGGCATCACTGTTAAGAAAAGTATCCAGCCCAGCCGCCGCATCAGGCTGGAGCGTCAGTGTCGGGTCCAACACCCACCCCGCCCAGTCCCCCTCTGGCAGCGTCACAGTCAGGATGGTCTTGCCACCCTGCTGCGTCACCACCCACTGCAATGGTACGTCGGCGAATCCAATCGGATCATGCAGGATTGGCTGCGAGATGCGGAAGTCCGCTGTCTCCAGCGTATCGGGGTCTAGACCCACGTGCTCGTCTACGCGGAAGGCGAATGTCTGAGGATGTCCCGTCCTTAGGATAACATCTTTCTGTAGCTTGTGCCCCGCGATAGTCAGCTTCAGGTCAGCATTATCCCATGCCCCAGGATAGGTGATGCTATTCCCATCCACTACGCCATCTACGTTGTTGGTGTCAAGCGGCGCGAACCTGACGTGCGTTTGCCCCTTGCCGAAGTGGATCACTGGCGACTCGCCCGTCAGTTTGTCCTTGACGCGGAATTGCACTAGTTCGTCCACGCCGATGGGGAAGGCCGGGTCGCCCGTAGTACCCAGAGCATTGGTGATTCGTGTCCAGACACCATTCTTCTGGTAAGCGATGGGCTTCTGATAGACAGTATGAACTACACTACCATCTGAGCCATATTCAATTTCAGAATTTCGGCCTAAAATAGCCATTGTTCTCTTATGTATCCTATCCTGCAGATGGCCCCGCTAGCTTCACCTGCATCCATCGCCAGGTCTTCGTTACAGCGCTCGTGTACGCTTCCCAGGACGGACTCGCTGCGTCCTGGGCAAAGGTAGTCGCTTGCCCTCTTATGTAAATAGCACCGATGCCGACGCCAGTTCCATAGCGGTCGGTACTGATCGTTATAACCTTGCTCAGAACGTTCCCTGTATCTATCACATCACTATGTCCAACATCCGTCGTCTCTAGCTTAATCCGTCCCCAGTCACTGTCATACTGAATCGTGGGACTCCCTGCTGCACCGTCGGACCATCCTGACCACTCCTTCGCTGTCTCACCCGCGACAGGGTTCTGCTCACCCCAGGCAAGACCCTCTGGACCAACAGTGGTCGTTGTAGAGGTAGAAGTAGAGGTTGATGTAGTAGTAGAGGTCGTTGTCGATGTACTGGTCGACGTTGTTGTTGAGGTAGAAGTAGATGTAGAGGTTGATGTTGTAGTAGTAGTAGAGGTAGATGTGCTAGTACTAGTGCTAGTCGTAGTCGTAGTCGAAGTAGATGTCGTTGTGGTACTCGTAGAGGTAGAGGTGCTAGTAGTCGTACTAGTGCTCGTCGACGTTGTAGTAGTGCTTGTACTCGTAGAGGTAGACGTCGTCGTAGTAGTACTGGTAGATGTAGTCGTAGTCGAAGTACTCGTACTAGTCGAGGTCGTAGTCGACGTAGAAGTTGACGTAGTAGTAGTAGAGGTAGATGTGCTAGTACTCGTAGAGGTTGACGTAGTAGTAGAAGTACTTGTTGTGGTGGTACTCGTAGAGGTAGACGTCGTCGTAGTAGACGTGGAAGTACTTGTACTAGTAGTCGTTGTAGTACTCGTGGATGTCGTTGGAGGCATAGTTAGTTACCCTTGTTAATCACCCTTGTTAATTACCCTTTGAGAATAAAAAAAGGGGACAGAGAGATCTCGTGATCTCAATGTCCCCTTAGGTTGGTCCGAAGGAAACGAGGGGTAGCGAACCCCTTATTCTTATGTTTGGTCACCCTCTATTATATCATAAGAGGTGGTCTGTGTCAAGGTAGCGGTTAGTACCCCCATTTGACATTTAGGACGAAAGCGAGTATAATTACCCTCGCCTAGCAACAATGTCGAGTAGAATCGGACTATTATGTAGACCTAAGCCCTTCGAGTAACTTGGCAGTTGCTAGGCAACAACTTCCGAACTCGAGGGGCTTTTATTTTAGAGAGGGACCCTATGGCTAAGTGTGGAATCTGTGAAGAAGAATTCAGATATGTAAGCTGGAAACACCTACGCTATAAGCACGACTTAAGTCTTGACGAGTACCGTGCTATGGGTCATCGAACTGGTGTTGAAAAGGATTGCCCCGTCTGCGACAAGATGTTTATTCCTGATAATAGGAAACAAATAACCTGTGGTGCAAAGTGCGGTTATACATATAAAAGCCAAGTGTATAGAGGTAAGAATCATCACGGGTGGGGTAAGTCACGCTCCCACACAGAAGAGGCTAAGCGCAAGATAAGTAAGAACAACGCACGCTACTGGCAGGGAAAGAAGCGTGGTCCTCGCAAACCAGAGGTGCGCCTCAAGATTAGTAAAACGATGAGCGAATATCTTGCTGGTTGTGCGACGCGCAACACGTATCCATACCAAGCAGGATACTACAAAAGTCCAATCGCAGGCCAAGTATGGCTACATAGCTCCTACGAGTTTCGGTTCGCTGCCGTGCTTGATAAGCTAGGATGGCAGTGGATGCGCAACGATAAGATCTTTGCATATCGAGACGCAAGCGGAACACCACGTCACTCTGTCCCTGACTTCAAAGTGCAGCATATTGAAACTGGTAAAGTTTACTATGAAACCAAGGGCTGGCTCAATAATAAAGAGTCTCATAAAGTTATGGAGTTGCAGAAACGGATTCCACTGGTTGTACTAACAGAAGATTTACTGAGAGTTTACGAGAGATTAGCTGGCTGCCCTCACGTATCCACTACGCACGGGGTATACCGTCAACTCACACTACTGTAACTACAGAGGAGCTCTGTAAGTTACAGGATCAACCCTGGTTGACCAGTCCTCGCCCCATACTGAGCAGTCAGGTGAAAACAAGCCACTGTCTCCGAACCCTTTTGTAGACAGACGGTTCCAGGGCGGCCTCGCCAGTGGCAGTGCAGTACTGAAGCCTCCAGGAGTATCTTTAGTTCTGCCCCAAAAGTGATTTACGTACGACCTCGACGTCGAGAGTGCTCGATATCCTCTACTGTAGCAATCATACATCCACGTGTAATCTTCTGAGCCTCCAGGAACAAAGCGCTCGTCGAACAGACCTATTTCTGTCAGCTTGTCTGCTCTGAACACTGAGCACCAGGCAGCGAAAGCGTCTACAACTGCCCAGTTCTTCTCTGTAATTAGCGCCTCGATATAAGAGGGATTATTAGACAGCTCTAAAACTAATGCTTCTAATTTATCCTGCGTCTCCTGAAACGCCTTCCTTGCTATGTCTAGCTCTATCTGTAATTTGCCAGCAGCCTGTACTGTAACGAGTGATCGTTGTCCCCACTGCGCCTGAAGCTCTTTCACGAGGAGCATTAGTCTGCGGTCCTCGTCGTATAGCGGCTTGATATGGGATGACATAAACGACTTAGGAATAAGGTATCTGTGTCCAGGTTCTCCCCACCCCCAGCCAGGCTCTTTCGGAGACTGAGGATTAACTGCAGCTGCTTTGGGAAATCTCTCAAAGGTCTCAAATATACCTCGGAGCCAGTCATCGTTACAGAATAAGACATCGTCATTCACTACTCCAACGTACGGCGTTGGCGACAGCCTCATCCCGAGGTTGGCTCCCTGAGCAAACCCGAAGTTATAATGAGGGCGAATTACAACATCGCACAAGCTATACAGAGCCTCCTCGAATTCACAGTTAGCGACACTCATGTTCACAACTACAGACTTATAAGAATAACTCTTCGTATGCTTATGCAAGCTTCGTAGCGCAGGTAAGATGTAGTCTTGTCTGACTATCGGGAAGCAGAGCGTTATGTCATCCATCACCGCCTTCCCCTTACTATCCGTCTTCACTGTCTTCCACTCTTTCACATTAAGTCTCCTATACCCCTTGCTATCTGTTTCCATCGTTACTCTCCTTTCTAGTAGCAGACACACTTCCTACGTGCGTGGTGCTTGTTACGACCGTCCCACCTAGGTCAACGAACGGCACAATGAGACTGTTAGGGTACAGAAAACGTAACTTGCCCACAAATAGCCAGTCGTTGTAGAATGACAACTTATCTGCCCTCCCCTTACTATCTGTCTTCACCGTCCCCCACCTACTCTTGTCAGTCACTTTCTTCCTCCTCGCAGATCCAGTCACACTTCAATTCCTCGCCCTCGAACCAGCACTTAGGCTGAAGTCTCTCTAGTCTATCGAGAATCTTCCGGTTCTCGTCTACAATGAACTGGATAGCCCGTGTCATAACACCCTCAGACCACTCTATTATCTCCTCTTTCTTACCGTACGGAAATAGATCGGGGTAGAGGTAGTCAATTAACCGATCCTCATTCTCCTTCGTCATCACTTTCCTCCTCGTCCTCTAGCATCCACTCAGGGACAACGTAATCTACCGCCAGGATTTTGTCCACAACATATATTGGTTCACCACCCTCAACTTCCGAGCGGCCTTCAACGGTGACAGCCATTCTCATGCCAAGCCATTTCCCAGCCAGTGATAGTGATTCTAATATCTCGCTAGTACGCCCAGGAAGCGCCCTGAACGTACCGCGAATAGCACCATCAGTGAATTCAACATCACCTATATGGCCACAGAGCTCGCTTATCATACGGCCCCGCATAGCGACTATCTCCTCGGCTGTTTGAAAACGGTTATAGACAGGCGTGCCATCGAACTTCTGCACTGCTTCCTTTAGTGCATCGGCGGAGTAGAAGTTGCCTGCTTCCGACAGACCTTCTGAAACAATCTTGACATCCACTACTTTGCTACCACTATCATTAATACGCATTTCGCCTATCTCTTTCTTTACTTTTCCTACCTCTCCCTTTTCAATCTCGTGTAAAGCGCCTCGCAGGATTGCGAGAGCTTCATTCAGCGCCTGCCTTGCATAGCAGCGAGGACACTTCTTGTAAGGCACGAATTCATCACAAGAGCTGTCACAAGAGTCATCGTTAGCGAGGAGCTCTAGCTCGCATTGCTCGTCACACGGAGTCCGTAGATCAGGATGCTCTTCTTGCCAAATCGTAATGCCATCGACGATAACCTTATGACGAGTTCTGCCAGAACTCGCAACGATCTCGTCGAACTTGTTATTATTGAGATACCAACACACGTGACGGTATCCTCGTGGCGAAGAATAAATCTTAAGCCACTCTCTGATCCAGTGTGGAATCTTATCAATCCTTCCATACTCTTCTAACTGGTTAAGAGTGGTATTATTTAGCCTGAAGGATATAAAGATTCTACCATCCCCGTAACGATTGCCACCGTATCCAGGGTATTTTAGCCATACACCTTTCCTCCGGATAGACTGTACTTCAAAGACTGTTCCACTCTTCAAACCACAGCCTGCACTAATGTCCTGCCAGTAAAGAATAGTATTACCCTCTGGAAACTTCAGCTTCGTTCCTATCTTCATCCTTGCCTCCCCTTTATACCTAACCTACTTCCCTGGATTATCTGACAATGTAGCTCGCCCTCACTATTCTTACTCATGAGGGCTCGCAACTCTCTAATACTATCCCCGTATGCATCCTTCGCCGTTCTTCGCCATACTCTTATCACCGCAACACGGTTCACCTCGTCCACGAACTCTATCTTCCCTGCTTTGATCTGATTCTCTGTAATCTCTTCATCTATACGAGCTCGCACCTCTTGTTCAAATACACCCATAGGGCTGTCTCCCTCCTTTCCCTCTGCTACTCCGTCGCACACCAGGAACAGATCCAGAGGAAGTCTGGCCTCTCTTCTAACAGAAGAGGCGAGACATCTACTTCATTGACTCCACACCTGGGGCATAGCACTTTCATTTCCTACACCTGAATAAGGGCCTCGGTCCATGATCCCTCGTGATGCCTAAGTATTCTACTTCAGAGAAGTCCGCTTCTAACCTCTCTCTATACGTATGTTCCTTGTCGGGTACATGACCTTCTAAGTAGAACACATCGTCACACATATCGATTATCCAGGGGTGATAACCAATCTGCATGACGGAGAGTGCGTAGACGATGTCGAAGGAGCCTAGACCGCAGGTACTCTTAATGGTTTCTATTTCCCTTCCCGTGGACTTCTTTGAGAACTTTATAGTGAGGAAGTCCATGTTCCAGCACTCGTGCCAGTTTGCAACTTCATAAGCGATGTCTGTCGCCTGCACCCTCCGCTCGATACCGATGGCTCTCTTAGCACCTCTCTGTAGAGCATCTTGGCAGAAGAGGCCGAGACTACAGCCGAGGTCGAGGACAGTCTTCCCTGTAAAGTCTACTTCATCGAGCTTCATCATCTCTACCCTTCGTTCCATATCCCTCTGGGAGGGTAAGCCGAAGGCACTCTGGTAGGGTAAGGGGTTACTTCCCCACGAAGCGTACTTGCCGATTCTCTCTCTCATACCCCCAATATATCTGGACAGTGACTTCCAGTGAAAGAGGCCGAAGTCTACGAACCAGCCATTGACCCAATTATCCTCGTTCATGTCCCACTCTGTAGTGACATAGAACTCTTTCAGGACTGCTTTGACTGCTGCTGTGCCAGTCTCTACCGTGGGAGAGCTAGTGTCCCCTCCTACGTAGTCCGTCACCTGTGCCCAAGAGGTCTCGTTGAGAAGGACAATGTCGTAGACAAATGGGGCTAGCCCTCGTAGAGCGAAGAGGTTCTGTACCTTCGTGCAAGAAGTTAACAAGTGATCCTTCTTAGGATGCCAAGGAAAGGTAGAGAGATCACTTACACTTGCCTTGAATACTTTGAGGCAGAGGTTGTGGCGACCGAAACGCTCGTGAAGAAAGGTCTCTAATTCGCTGCTGTACAGGATGTACGTACAGGAGCCTCCCCTTTTCCTCTCCTTTGCACTTGCTATAAGGTCGAGGGGTATAGATAATGGCTTTCCTATAGCTCGTGGGTTTTTCTTAACTTCATCCATAGTTTATATCCTCTCGGGGCTTATTTAGCCTATACACTCAGGGCAGCGCGGCAGATAGCAAGAGATACTGTTTCAGCCTGGGTACGTATTACAATGTCACCAAAGTGCAACCAGGCTTCCTCTATCTGGGCTAGATGTAGAAACAAATCTCTCGGCGGGTAATCAGTTGCTACACCTTGGTATAGCATACAAGTGGACAGGTTTCCACTGAACCCCTCGCAGACAACTACCTCTATTCCCTGACGTGATAGATGCTTTACCACTTCCCAGGTAGCAGCGATGTCGGTGGAGTAGTAGGGCAAAGTCCCACGAGGCACGCGCAGGTTAGCTACGGTACATTCAGTGACGAATATAGTGTGCACCCATTGCTTGCTGTCCATTTCATCAAAGTATGGGGGAACAAGGACTACAACATTATTGCGCGGCAGCCGACGCCAACCCATCGCTGCTTCTGCTATCCGCAAATCCATTTCTCTGCCCGCAGACATTCTATCTATATCCATTATCTCCTCAGTTCAGCCCACATATCTCATCCAGCATCTCCAGTCTACGTGAAAGCGGGTACCGCTCGGCAATGCAGGCTCTGTATGTTTCTGGCTGATAGGATTCTTTTAAGATCATATCGACAGCTTCATCCTGGGTCTGAAACACCCAGGAGGACGGCCATGTTGCTAGAGCTCCATTAGTCATCTGTACAAGAGGTTTAACTCCCTTGGCTGCTGACTCGACTACACAGTACCCCAGAGCTTCCTTAAACGACGTCTGAATTAGAAAAGATTTATTCTCCAACCACTCATTCAGATCATCTTGCCAAGGCACCCACTCGATCCTTCCCTTCAGTCTATCATTCGCCTCGATATAGGCATGTATGTGATTCCCCCACCATGCCTGCTTGAAGTGGGCAGGATCTGCCCTCAGGAACAGTTTCCATGGATTCCCTGGATCCACCTTCACAAGTTGATTGAATATCTGTATGGCACCGAAGATATTCTTCGCAATCCATTTTCTGCCTATCCATGCGACGTTGTAGCCACGGGAGGGATTCCTTCGATAGGTCCAGGTATCCAGGTCTACACCGCCAGGGACGATGTAGATAGGGAGGTCCTTCGGTATCTTGCTCCCTGCCTTCTTGAGGCCGTACTCCTTCATATGCATCGCCATAAAGACTAGGGCGGAGACGTATTCCCAGTTCACCCCGTTAAGGTTCCCTGCGTAGATATCTATATCGACTGCTTCGGCAACCACAAATCTATGTGGAGACGGTTCTTGCTTCCTCGATGCTTGCCTTAAATTGTTGTCAACTACGGGGAAGTAGCATACCCTTGAGTCCGCCGGAGTTCTATCCGGCCCCCAGTTCATATTCGTGAGGACATCGTGTCCCTTTCCTCGCCAGTAGTCTACAACGGGCTGGGAAAATTTAAAATTCCATGAGTCGATGACGCTGATTTTCATAGCTCTCTCCTTTCTACCACGTCCCAACCTGTGACGGTAGGTCGAGTAACCGCTGCTTCGTCCACCCCATAGGCAGTCCCTTAATTGGCCTATACATCATATTCGTCTCCTTACCATCCCTTGTCAGGGGAATGTACCCGAAGCCCTCGTAGAGCTTCAGGACAGAGGCCCAGAGAATAGATATGTCAAAGCTGTGCCTGAACATATACATTAAGCTTGTATCAATGAGGTGAGAAGCTATCCCATTCCTTCTATATAAAGGATCCACAGCCATCTTGCCAATGCCTCCAATAGTTACCCCTCGTGTCTCTTTTGCATATACACAGCCTCCACCTACGAGGTTACCTCCAGAGAGGAACCCGAACGTCTTGACTGGCTCGTAGTCGAGAGCACCGAGGTCCACGAACACGCTGTGATAGAGTATCTCTCTTGGAGCTGGATCGTCTGGACGAAATGCCTCCCACTCGCTCCAGCGATCAAGGTAGAACTCTAACTCTATCGCACAGATAAACATACCTGACTTGAATGATTTGCCTTTCTTACTCATCACTCCACCTCGGTACCTCTTGTAAGACGAATCCACCTATCCCCTCACTAGAGGGCGAAAGTGAAAATAACACTTCCAGAATGGGATAGTATTCGCCCTCAGCCACAACCCTGGCCCTCTTAGTAATCTCAATTGCTATCTCTACCAAAAGTGTGGGGCGTCCAAGCCGTAGCCGTGCGGTGCTGTCCTCCATCCTGAGTATCACTCCACGCTTTGCCACTGCATCTCCGGTTGGAGCAAAAAGTGCCTGCCTACATATAATTTGCCCCTCGTGGTGAAGCCACTCCCAATCAGGGGCAGCCTCACGGCAAGCCTTAATCAGAGCCCTAAAGGTATCTTCACTGCTATCCATTCTTACACTCCTTTCCATTCTCCTATCCTTGTCTCGAACCAAGGCACTTCCTGTAGCATCTCACGGATGCTTTCCTTCTCCTCCCAGGTGCTCCCCGAGATCTTATGCCAGTACATCCCGTCCTTATCAAAAGACGGTTCCCCAATAAGCTCCCCATGATCTGCACTTATGACAAGTCGTCTGCCAGAGAATAGCTCGACATAACTGTATAAGGAGTGGAGGGTTGCGACGAGGGACTCCTTGTAGCAATCACGTAGCTCTTCCCAATGACCTTTTCTTCCGTAATTCCTAATCGCTCTATAGATACCACCGTGATTGTAGAGACCGAGCCCTAGCTTAGAGAATAGTTCCTCCCCCTTCTCTCCTATAAAGGGTAAGTGGGGGGGGATAAGGTGAATGACATATCTCTTCCCTTCTTCTTTATATGCAGAGAAGCACTCTAAAGCGACCCCTGGGTGGAACACACCGAACCCACCACTACGACCGCACAGTGGCTGGATTCTCTCTCTTATCGCTTCATACCCCTTTACATCCTTCCCTTCTGGGTCTGCCCAGATAGCCTTACTGAATCTCTCGTGTGCCATATTGCTAGCACCGCCCTTGAACGCCCAGGGGTTAGCGGATATAAGAACAGCGTCCGTATCCTCTTTACTCCATTGATCTCTGTACCAGTAAGAAGTGTTAGTGGCACCTGAATCTACCTTGAGGAGCTTACCAGGGAGGTTGAGCTCGGATACTACCTCAGCGAAGACGTCGTAGCGGCAAGCATCGAGGATGATTAGGTAGTCCCAGCGCGAGAAGCGTCCCTTATGATAACTCTGGATTGGAGCAACCACTTTATTCTGCACTGTCCCTCCGATCTATCACTGGCGTGTTTGGCAATTCTAGGACCAGCTGCCTCTTAGCTTCTGGCGACAGCCTCAGATTAGTCGATAGCAAAGTCCCGATGTAGGCAGTCAATAAAGAAGGGAACCTGTCATCTTCCGTCTGGATAGTAGCTATTATCTGCCCGTCTTTCACCCTAACTGATTTCACGAAACCAATCGTTTTGATTTCTTTACTCGACATAACCAAGGGCCCTCAATCGTTGTTCTAAGACATCGTCTTTTAAGAATGACATAAGGGATTTGCCTGTAACCTGGGTAGGGATTGTTAGACCGAAGTGGTCAAGTAATGTAGGGAGAATATCCTCGTGACCGACGGCGCTCTCTACCACTTGTGGGGTGCCTCCTGGATAGTACCAGACGAAGGGTACTTCAGTAC
>SDBU01009611.1_pt1 | contig 10822 bp, 7 predicted proteins | sample 2277071 | NCBI WGS metagenome assembly SDBU01 (sample SAMN10397929, study PRJNA504765) | marine sediment metagenome | isolation source: marine sediment core GS08_GC12, 126 cmbsf | place: Arctic Ocean: Gakkel Ridge, Loki's castle | collected 2008
GTGAGGGTCCACTCGCGCACCGAGGTATCCACGCTGACGTGCGTGATGCGGGCGCCCTTGGGCGTGCCCGTCAGGTAGACGTCGCCGCAGAGGCCGCGCCGACCCATCCCGCGTCCAGGCGGGGCCTCGTCGTAGGGCAGGAAATCGCCCTTTGGTGAGATGGGCCTTGCGGCAACCAGGATGGCGAGCTGGTATGTCCGGCCGGGCCGGACGGCTCCGCTCAGGTCGCACTCGCCGCCGGGGAAGACCAACTCGCCCACGTCTCGCCCGTCCACCAGCACCCTGGCGTGGGAGTTGACCCACTCGGCCCACAGCGAGACGCGGCGGCCCTCCCACTCGGCTGGCACGGTGATCTCGCGAGCGTACCAGGCCATGTCCACCTCCGGGAGCCTGTCCTGCCAGCTCTGGGGTGCGTAGATCCGCTGGCTCCGGCCAGTCTCGCTCCTGCCCGGCTGCAGCGGCCACGCGCCCGGCACCTTGAAATAGCCCCACTCGCTGTCATCCCCTGGCAGCGGCTCGTCGGCGCTGGTGGCCGGCTGAAAACGCCACAGACCGTTGACGCATATACGTTCCCGCGTGCTGGTGGCCTCGCGATACGCTTTGTCGAGGTCCCACACGGCCTTCACGCCTTCGGGAAGTTCCATGTCCGCATCCCCCTATCTCCGCGCCAACTGATCGAGATCCTCCCCCGGCAGGAAGCCGCTCGCCCCGCCACGGCCGAGTCGCCAAGGACCGCGTGGCAGCCTGAGTTTACGGCGCCCCAGGGCTCTGGTCAACGGCACAGCCCTGCTGTGCTCCTGTGACAATGATGATTCCTCGGCGACGGCCTCACCGCGCATCCAGCCCGGAGTAGCCCCGATGAGCCGGCGAGGTATCTTGCAGCGTTTCACTGCTACTGGCCTTCGTTGTCTTCCTATTGGACTTGGCCCACAGGTATTGGGATCCACAGGAACTGGATGTAGCGCTTCCGGTTTACGCGCCCCCATCCGAGGATGCCGAACAATAGGATGGTCCCATCCTTCAAGTCGTACCGGACGTCTGACAGACCCACCGTCTTGTCCATGAGAGCATGCAAGCCAAGGCTGCCATCGGCGGCAACCGGTAGTATTCGGCGGTACCTCGTGTACCCCAGTCCATAGCCCAGGACAATGCTGGTCTTCTGGGCGGCAACCCTCTCGTCGGTGGAAGAATCGTATGCGTTGGCGGTATCCCCGGCCGCGAGCCAATCACCGAAGATCATGCCGCATCCCCACTCGCTCTCCGCGGCGCAGAACTCACGGTAATCCGGCCCCCCCGACTCGGGCACCGGTTCCTTGCCATACCATAAGACCCCTTGCCGCTTGGATGGAATGAAACGGCGCCAGTCCGGGAACGTCCATCTGACCTCAAGTCCCGGAGCCGGGGTGAACGGGATATTGTGAGGACTTCCAGGAATGTTGTGCGTGAAACGCCACGAATCTCCCGGTGCCCTGCATTCGCTGACCCATGTCTGCATATGCCACTCACGCTTCTGCTTCAGGTACTGTACCTGGTCACTGTCGGGCCTCGCGCCCTCCCGTATCCCGGCCCAATCTCCCAGTTCTTCACGCTTCAGCGGCTCGCCGCCCGAGCAGGCGAAGAACGTACAGCCCATCTGGGTCAGGGCCATTACCAGAACCGACGTCAATACGACAGCTCTCCTGCCTGCATCCACGGCTGCCCTCCTCCCGCCTGAAAGATCGAAGCTCTCGCCAAAGCTGTTGCCGGCCCCCTGCTTACCGCACAGAAGATCCGGAGCAATCGCACACGTGCGGCATCCATGCAGGGACCGAGAACAAAGGCCTAATACTATCACAACGAGGCCGATCGGGCCAAGCCTTCTCACCCCCTCTCCCCGTACCCACTCCAGTACGTCCGGCCCCAGGGGCTGGCCAAGTCGTCCCATTGGTCACGGAGCCGCATCAGCTCCTCGCGCATGCGCGCAAGGTCCAAGGCGTGAGCAGGATCGTCCGCCAGGTTGTGCATCTCCCACGGGTCCGCCTCCAGGTCGAACAGCTGCGTCATGGCGTGGCGCCCGCTGACGACGTACTCGAGGATCTTGAAGCGGTCGTCGCGTGCGGCCCGGTGTTTGTCCGTGTAGGCGAAGTAGAGGCACTCGCGCACGGGGGATGCTCCGGGGTCGACCATCGCGGGCAGCAGGGACACGCCCTCGACGCTGGGCGGCGCGTCGAGCCCAAGGAGGTCCTGTATTGTGGGAAACACGTCCAACAAGTAGACAAGAGCGTCGTTGCGGCAGCCCTGAGGGATGCCGGGCCCGGCGAAGACGAGCGGCACACGCACGCTGTGGTCGTAGCAGCTCTGCTTGCCCATCAGACCGTGCTGTCCCAGGGCCAGCCCGTTGTCGCCGGCGAAGACGATTATTGTCTCGTCGAGGATCCCTCTTGCCTGCAGGGAATCCAGGACCCGCCCGATCTGCGCGTCGAGATGGGTGATCATGGCGTAGTACTCTGCCAGGTGCCGCCGGATCTCGTTCTCTGTGCGCGGGAAGCCGGCCAGCAGTTCATCCCTGACCCGCAATTCGCCGTTGTCAAACGGGTGGCTGGCCATGAAGTTCGGGGGAAGCTGCATATCCTCCGGCTCGTACATCGCCAGGAACTCGCCGGGCATCGTCCTCGGATCGTGCGGGGCAAGGAACGAAACGTAGGCAAAGAAGGGAGCATCGCCCTCGTATCCCTGGATGAACCGGATGGCGGCGTCGGCAACGAGCTCGCTGGAGTGCTTGCCGGCCGTGACGTGATCGCATCGTCTCAGGCGGACGCAGTTGCTGCGCTGAGGTTCGTCCACGATCGGGCAGGTGGCATCGTACCTGCCACTGGGGTCGAAGTGGAAGGCCGGAACGTTCCAGTGATCGGCCATGCCACCGAAGAATATCTCGTCGCCGTCCGTAAAGCCCCTGTGGTAGCTGGCCCGCCCGTTGTGCCACTTGCCCGTACCGAAGGTGCGATAGCCGGCGGCTCGCAAGGCCTCGCCAAGGGTAGTGTGCTCCGGCGGGATCTCTGCGCCGGCTCCATGAATGTGGAACAGCGTGCGGCCCGTCAGCAGCATCGCGCGGCTGGGCATGCAGACGGCGGGGCTTGTGCCGCAAGGGATGTGGGCGCGTGTGAAGCACGTGCCGCGCCGCACCAGTCCGTCCAGGGCGGGTGTGTGGATAGCTTCGCAGCCCAGCGCGCGGATCGTGTCGAAGCGCTGGTCGTCCGCGAACAGGAATACGACGTTGGGGCTTCGTTCGGACATAACGCCTCCTCCTCGGTCTCACGTGTTGCCGGAACGAAGCATAAGTCGTATCATGGGCACCGGTTCGGGACAAGTGCAAACGCCGGTCGAAAAGCGTGGCGAGGGGCGGGCAAGAGGACCAAGGCCATCGAGACAGACCAACCCAACATCCTGTTGCTGTTCCCGGACCAGTGGCGGCATGACTGGACCGGCTTCAATGCCACGCTGCCGGTCCGGACACCGAACCTGGAGCGGCTGGCCGCGCGCGGGGTGCGCTTCACGAACGCCCTCACACCCTCCCCTCTCTGCGCGCCGTGCCGGGCAGCCCTGCTGAGCGGGAAGGAATACGAGCGCTGCCGTGTGCCCGGCAACGGCACCGACTACCCGATCGACCAACTCGGTTTCACCCACATGCTGCGCGACGCCGGCTACCGAGTGATGGGCTGCGGCAAGTTCGACCTGCACAAGGCCACGCTCGACTGGGGCCTGGATGGACGTCGCTGCATCGAGGACTGGGGTTTCACGGACGGGATCGACAACGAGGGCAAGTGGGATGGCGTGCGCAGCGGGCGGGACCGGCCGATGGGCCCCTACCTGCAATTCCTCGAGGAGCGTGGCCTGCGGCAGGTGCACCTGGACGACTTCGCCCGCCGCGGGCCGAAGGACGCCACATTCCCCACTGCGCTGCCCGACGAGGCCTACTGCGACAATTACGTCGGCCGCAACGGCCTCGAGCTGCTCCGCCGCACGACCCGTGGTCAGCCGTGGTTCCTGCAGGTGAACTTCACCGGGCCGCACGACCCGTGGGACATCACGCAGACGATGGCAGCCCTCTACCGCGACGCCCCCTTTCCACCGGCCGTGACCGAGGAGGGGCTGCCGCCCGACCGCCATGTGGCTGTGCGCCGGAACTACTCCGCCATGGTGGAGAACATCGACCGCTGGCTGGGCGTCTTCGTCGAGGAACTGCGAACGCGCGGCGAGCTGGAGCGCACCCTAATCGTCTTCAGCAGCGACCACGGCGAGATGCTCGGCGAGCACCGCCGCTGGGGGAAGTCGTGCCCGCAACAGCCGTCCGTGGGCGTGCCCCTGGCTGTCGCAGGTCCGGGCGTCCGCGAGGGCGGGGCCTGCGATCTTCCCACGACGATTCTCGACCTGACTGCCACTTTCCTGGAGGCCGCCGGCCTGTCCGTGCCCGGCGAGATGGACAGCCGTTCGCTGATGCCGCTGCTGTCCGGCGCGACGGACCGCCACCGCGCCCACGTGCGCTCCGCGCTCGGCAACTGGCGGATGGTCTTCGATGGGCGCTACAAGCTCGTCGACGGGTGGGGTGAGGGGCCGCTTCTGTTCGACCTGCGCGACGACCCCCACGAGCTGCGGAACGTGGCGGCGGAGCGGCCGGACCTCGCCGCGCGGCTGCGGACGGTGCTGGACGGCCAGCCCTCCGGAGGCGACGCGTAGGGCGGCCTGGCCAGGGCGTCGTAGACGCTCGGAGGTACGGTCGCACAGCAGCGTTGGTCAGGCGTGGGAGACCTTCGGCGGCAGCCACTCCTGGTTGCGTGCCACGGCATCCAGCAGTCGAGAAGTCAGGGCGACCTTCACGTCTGCCGGACAAGTTCTCCACAGATTCACGAACTCGTTTGGATCATTCTCCAGGTCGTAGATCTCGCCGTACTCCTCTCCGGCGTACCATGTGCACTTCCAGCGCTCCGTGACAACGGTGCGCAGGCGCAGGCCAAGCCTGTCCACGTCGTTCTCGATGTAGACCTCCTCGTGCGCCCGCGATGAACGTCCCGTGACCTGCTCCACCAGTGACTGGCCCTGCGTCCCTTCTGGAATGGGCACGCCGGCCAGTTCGAGAATCGTCGGGAACAGGTCAATGAGCCCGGCAAGCCCCTCCACGCTGTGCCCGGCGGGAATCAGTCCCGGACACTGCAGGATGAAGGGAACGCGGAGCACTCCCTCGTAGTGCATCGGGCCTTTGCAGATGAACCTGTGGTCCCCGAGGAACTCGCCGTGATCGGAGACGAAGAGCACAACCGTGTTCTCCTCGACGCCTTTGGCGCGCAAGGCGTCCAGCAGCCGGGCCACGTTGTCGTCAATCATCGCAACCATGCCATAGTATGCCGCCTTGATGAGGCGCAGGCGATCCTCCGTAAGGTGCTCGGAGCCCCGCAAGTAGCCGTCGGTGTCGTAGCCCTCGTATCGACCGTCGTGGAAGGCCCGGAAGTGCGGCGGCTTGTCGTCCAGCTCACCCTCGCGGTGGACAGGAAGCGGCATATCCCCGGGCTTGAACATGTCCCAGTAGTGCCCGGGCGGCTTGAACGGATGGTGTGGATCGTTGATGCCGCACCAGGCGAAGAAGGGCCCTTCGGTTCGCTCGATGAATTCCAATGTCCTGTCAACAACCCACGTCGTCGGGTAGAGATCTTCCGGGATGGCCGTCTTGTAGGTCTGGATCCCGCCGGGCCCGAGGAGCCATGGGTCCGGGGCGGCGAGCGCGTGCTTGGGGCCGCGTCTGGCGTAGACCTCCGGGAACTCCGCTCGCAGCCAGCGCGAATACACGCCGGGGGCAACGTCCCCGTGACCACAGCACAGGGCGGTGGATTGGAACCCCAGGTACGGAAGCGTCAGGTCCGCATCCGACCCAATTACCTCGCGGCTCTCCGGCCAGTAGCCCTGCGGCCCGCCGACGGCGGCCTGCGCGGGATGGTAGTGTATCTTGCCGAAGGCGCCGGTGCGGTAACCCGCCTCGGCCAGCAGCTCGGGCAGCAGCGGCAACCCATCCCGCGCGACGCAGCCGTTGGTGCGAACACCCGTGGCGCTGGGGTACCGGCCGGTAAGGATGCTTGCGCGAGACGGCATGCAGAGGGGATTGTTGCAGTAACCTCGGCGAAAGACCACGCCTTCCTCCACCATCCGATCGATGTTGGGGGTGGCATTCAGGGCGCACCCATAGGTCGCGAGCGTGTCCGCGCGCTGCTGATCCGTGATGATGAACAAGAAGTTCGGTCTGCCTGACTGCCCTGGCATGCTGGACCTCCCTACAGGTAACCATGCTGCACAAGGCCCCTGCTCTAGCGATACGGCTCAACCATCCGCACTGCCCGTTCGACACTGCGTTCGTCCTCGAACGAGGTCATCACGTAGAGCCCCTTCGGTCCGACCGCATCGAGCAGAGGCACGATCTCTTCCAGCTTGACGCTCGGGACCTGGACCGACTTGCCGGCATCGAGGATATGGCGGTACATGTCGTACCATGCGGGGCTGCCGCCCCGAGGCACCTGGGGATCGGGCGTCCACTCAATGGCATCCAGCGCCTCGATGGCCAGGAGGGTGTCAAGGTGACGCAGGCACTGATGTCCGTCGAGGTGGAACATGGAGTGGTCAAGCCATTCGCACTGGCGAGTCAGTGCGGGCAGCACGAAGCGTCGGAACATGGCGGGGGATATCATGGCCGAGGCGTCGGCTTGGACCTTGGCCGTCTTCCCCGGCCCCCAGAGGGAGAACGCCCCAAAGGTGCTGCTGCCGTCCTCCAGCTTGATGATGTCGTAAATCCGCTCGTACACGTCGAACCACACAAGGTTGATTTCCTCGATCTTGCGAACCACCCAATCCGGGCGGTCGACCATGTCGAGCAGCAGGCGTTCGGTGCCGCGCAGGGACGCGAGGATGTCGATGTTCTCCACCAGATCGGGGCATCCGACCATGTACTTGCCCCGCCCCAGGTCACAGCAGAGCCTGAGGGTCTCCTCCGTGATCCGCCACCAGCGGTTGTCCGGATCGAATACAAATGGGGGGCGTTCTTCCGGGTGGTCGTCTTCTTCCATCACGGACCCGAACCATACGGTATCCCTGGAGAAGACGGGCTGACTGCCGAGGTACAACGCGAAGCTGCCCGGGCCCGTGTCGCAGTTTGCCTTCGCCAATACGTCCGCCGAGAAGCACCCGCGGGAGAGCATCCAGTGGTTGGACTGTGCGCGCAACTGCGGATCGGTGTACCGCTCCTTGCTCCGCCCTGACGGTCCGGGGTCGGGCGTCTCCTCTCGGGCCGACCTGCCCGGCACGTGGGACCATGCGCCAAAGACAAAGCCATCGTGGTTCCACCAGTCGATGAAATGCGCCTTAGTCTCATCCCAGTTCTCCTTCCATGCACATTCCATCATCTTCCTCGTCCCCTGCTGGCCGGATCAGAGCAGGTCCGCGCTGACAATCGTCGGACACCAGGACTTCTCGATGAACCCGACGACCAGCCGCGTCCCCTCTTCATGGCTCACGTAGGGCGGCATGGCAGGATCATACATGCAGTCCGTCATGTCACCGACCAGCGCCACGTCCACGCCCCACCTGACCATCTGCTTGATGGCGAAGGATCGGTTCAGTATGCAGTGGTTGGTGTGGACCCCCATGATGATGAAGTTCCGGATGCCCCGTTCCTGCATGGCGTTGTAGACTTCGCGGCCATTGTCGGAGATGCCATCCCGCTCCTGGTCAATCTCGATGGCAGGATGCTGCCTCGTCTGCGGACGCGACTTCAGGGGATCGGCGGTATCGCAGTTGCCCTTCGACGTATCCATCGGTAGCGGCGGATCGGGAACGTCCAGGTCCGGAGGCGGATCAGTGGGCGCGGCGCTCTCCATCCTGCGACGGGCTGCAGTGCCTTCGTAGAACCCCATGGTGTCCGAAGGTGCATGGATGATGAACACCCCGCGGTCCCGCGCCGCCTTGACGACCTCGTTCATTCGAGGGGCCATCTCGGCCACACGCTCGGCAGCGCCCCGACACCTGTGGTCGTTCCACATGTCGCAGATCAGCAGGACCGTCTCAGCGGCCGGCACCTCCCTGCGCGTTGTTACGGGCTTCCAGCAATTGCGCCCCCTTTCGTCCCTTGTCAGCTCCTGCCTGCGCAGGTTGAGAACAAGCCCGGCTGCCTTGCTCATGCCCCATCCTCCCTGAGAATTGGTCTGCGCAAGAAGCATAGTCGGGACGGCGCCGTCGGTCAAGGTCGCGATGCCGACCAAGGTGCTTGTGACCTGTCTTGACGTCCCCGGGCAGCACGGTGGCAGGGCCTTATGCCGTTGTGGCCCTACCATGGTTGTGGTAAGACTAGGCGGCGCAACACAGTTTGGCCGCGCAACTGGCCGAGCCCAGCGGAAGCGGCCGCAGCAGCCCACTGACTGCGGGAGGATCGACAGACGATGGCGAAAAGCCGGCGAAGGAGCAAGACGGAGCGTGATCGCGCGCGCAGGATGAAATGGTGGCACCATGCCCGATTCGGAATGTTCGTTCACTGGGGACTGTACTCCCAGCTCGAGCGCGGCGAATGGGTGATGCACAGGGAAGGCATTCCCCTGCAGGAATACGAGAAGCTGGCAGGCACATGGCAGCCCAAACCCCGCGCGGCGGGCGATTGGGCTCGGCTGGCGAGGACGGCGGGCATGAAGTACATGGTGCTGACCACCAAGCACCACGACGGCTTTTGCCTGTGGGATACCCAACAGACGGACTACAACGCCGTGCGACGCGGGCCTGGGCGGGACCTTGTCCGGGAGTACGTGGAGGCGTGCCGTCGCGCCGGCCTTAGAGTCGGCTTCTACTACTCGCTGATGGACTTTCACCATCCGGACGGCTCGCGCTGTGCCCGCAACGAGAAAGCCAGGCGGCGCTTTATCGACTTCACGCATGGCTGCGTGCGGGAGCTCTGCTCCAACTACGGCAAGGTAGACGTGCTCTGGTACGACGTCCCCGCTCCGCTGGAGACAGCGGGATTATGGGAAAGCGCGAAGATGAACCGCATGGTGCGAAAGCTCCAGCCGGACATCATCATCAACGACCGTTCACGACTGCCCGAGGACTACGGAACGCCGGAAGAAAGCATCAGGCCAGCGGCCGGGGGACGGGCGTGGGAAGCATGCATGACATTCAACGGCACCGGCGTCTGGGGCTACCAGCCTGCGCCGCAGGAGGACTGGTGCTCCGTGCGGGAAGTGCTGAGCAGGCTGCGAAGGGTCACGGCCCGCGGGGGTAATCTGCTGCTGAACATCGGCCCCAAGGCCGACGGTTCGGTGCCCGAAGAAGCCGTCCAGCGGCTCGTGCAGGTCGGCAAGTGGCTGAAGGTGAACGGGGAGGCCGTCTATGGCGACGTGACGCGGACGGACTGGTGGACCACCGCGATGCACACGGGAGCCTGGACGCAGAAGGGCCGCACCGCCTATTTCTGGTGCACGTGCTGGCCGGGACGCGAGCTGTCCTTTGGGCGGGTTCACGGCACGGTTGAGCGGGCCCAGATTCTGTCCACAGGGCAGAAGGTCGAGTTCGAACAGACGCGCGAGCGCCTGCTGCTGAAGAACCTGCCGGCGCGATGCCCGGACCGGACGACCGGCGTAGCCGTCATCAAGCTCGAGGGCAAGTCGAAGCTGAGCCAGCGCATGGGCACGGGCTGGACGCTGGTGTGACGCCTCAGGAGGTCCCGTTGCCCTCAAGCCTCAGGCCTGTCCAGGGGCGCCGAAGCCAATGCGAAGGACGATGAGGGCCGTACGGCCCGCCGGCTGGCAGAAGGAAGGGGGGCGAACCGTGCGCGAGGCGATGCTGCAGCTCTTGAAGGGCCAACGGCCGGCGGCCGCCGTCTGGACGGCGGACCTGGGTTACTGGCTTCACGCGCGGGCGCAGGACGGGACGGGGAAGCCGGAGTGGATGACGACGGAGGGCCGCCTGCGCTTCTTGCAGGGACTCGGCATAATGCCCTACTACACATGCGGGCTCAGTTCGTGCCAGACGCGGTACGACGACACCGTAGAGATCTCGCAGGAGATAGCGGGGGCGAAGACGCTGACGCGGTACCGCACGCCCATCGGCACGTTGCTGAAGGAGGAGACCTACCTGCCCCAGAGCTTCTGCAAAGCCTTGACCCGGCATCCGGTGGGCTCCGAAAAGGACTTGGACGTTCTGCTGCACATCGTGGAGCACCGCCGGCTGGCGCCCGTTGACATGCAGGCCTACCGGGAGCGGGCCGAGACTGCGGCGCGCTACGACGGCATTCCAATCCTTGCGGCCCCGCGGTCGCCTGTGCCGGAGTTCTTCTACGACTGGGCCGGGGTCCAAGCTGCGGTGCTGCTCCTGGCGGACTGCGGGGACAAGGTCCGGCGGGTCCTGCAGGCCATGGAGCACCAGGGCGACGATGTGTTGGAGACAATCTGCGCCGCGCCGCCGCCGCTGGTCCATTTCTGCGACAACCTCACCAGCGCCAACTTCACCAGTCTCTATGACGAGTTTATGGCGCGCCCCTATGGCCGCCGCCTTGACCGCCTCCACGCGGCGGGCGTGAAGTGCGCCGTCCACCTTGACGGGACGGTACGGGGGCTATTGCCCAAGCTGGCGGCGACCGGCTTTGACGCGATTGAGTCGCTCACGCCCAAACCGGTTGGCGACATGGACCTGGCGGACATGCGGAAGCTCGCGGGCCGCGACTCCGTCATCCTCTGGGGAGGTGTTCCCGGGGCCATGTTCGCCCCGCCCTACGGGTGGGACGACATGCGGAAACACGTGACGCGGCTCCTGGATTGCTGGGGGG
>SDBU01009612.1_pt1 | contig 10822 bp, 12 predicted proteins | sample 2277071 | NCBI WGS metagenome assembly SDBU01 (sample SAMN10397929, study PRJNA504765) | marine sediment metagenome | isolation source: marine sediment core GS08_GC12, 126 cmbsf | place: Arctic Ocean: Gakkel Ridge, Loki's castle | collected 2008
GAGAATACTGCTACAGCCTGTACGGACGGCGTACTGATCACGTCAGACGGAGTAAACCTCGGTTTGACTGACGGTGTAGACGTGAGCGCGGCCAACATCCTCAATGCGGTTAACATCGGCGTCAATCCAATCCTTGGTTCCAATGGTGACTCCTTTACTGTTGGTGTGACGGACGATACTTTCATCTTCGCTCGTGAGGACAGCGGATCTGTAACCTACAGTTGTGCTGACGACAATGCTGTGGCTGACTGTGTTTACGATTCGGGTGGGGCCGCAACGGTTACGCTTGGATCTGCAGACACGACAAATGTTACGGTTAACTCGGATGTGGGCCTGACTTTTGCTGGTGGATCAGATTCCATCAACAACTTGGTCGATGATTTCTTCGACTTCACCCGGGATGATACGGGAATCGTCACCCTGGTTTGTAGTGATGACGACGGCATTGCCGGCTGTACCTACGACGCAGGGGGAGCAGCGCCAATCGTCATTGGCTCTGCCGACGTAACGGCTGTTTCAATCAACTCTGATTCTGGCCTAACGTTTGTCGATAATGGCGACTCCATCAACAACTTGGTCGATGACTTCTTCGACTTCGGTCGAGACGACACGGGTATCGTCACTCTGGTTTGTAGTGACGATGATGCTATTGCCGGCTGTACTTATGATGCTGGTGGAGCGTCCCCAATCGTAATCGGTTCCGATGATGTAACCTTTATCACGGTAAATTCCGACACTGGCCTAACCTTCAATGGCGGCGGCGATTCGATCAACAACTTGGTAGATGACGCCTTTGACTTCACCCGAGACGACGCAGGTGTGGTAACTTTCACATGCTCAGACGATGACGGGGTTGCGGGTTGCATCTACGATGCTGGTGGAGCTGCGCCAGTCGTAGTTGGGTCTGGTGATGTGACGGCGGTCACGCTGACAGCAGCCAACAGTGTGGCCACCCTGAGTGCGGCACCTAGTGCTGGCTCTGGTGGGGATCTCTTGGACCTGTCCGGAACCTTCGGCATAGCTAACGGGTCAGATGCAATGGTTGGGTTGGACGTAAATCTGACCGGCGCAAACCATACTGGAACAGACAACAGGACGATCGGCATTAGCATGACCATGACCACTCCGGACCCGCAGGTGGCAGAGAAGGCAATCTCAATTGGCGACGCCGACTGGGACTATGCTATCGATGTCGGCCCCCTGCCAATCTTTTCCAGCGCCCAAACTTGGATGGAAGACTTCTTTGGTGCTGCTATTCCAACGCCGACGGTGGTCGTCCTTCTGAACGGTACGGACCCACAGGCTCTCGATGCAGCGATTGCTCAAGGCCAATATGGTCTTGTCGAGATGGTCTCCGGGGACGCTGGTACGAATGCCGCGACCGATGGTTCAATACTAACACTTGGTCTACACTGGTCAGCAGATCAGGGCAGCCTGGTGTTTGAGACTCGGGTTCACGTCGATGACATAACTAACGCGGCGATGTGTGTCGGACTGAATGACGACATTGCTACTGTAGAGATTCCCTTTACGCTTACGGGCGACACTGACACTGGCGTTGCCGAAGACTTTATCGGCTTCTGCTTCGACACTGGCGCAACCACCGATGAATGGTGGTTCGTAGGGGTCAATGCTACAGCCGAGGCCACTGGCAATGCGGCAACGGGTGTGGCGCCAAGCAATGGTGCTTTTCAGGTGCTTCGCGTTGAGGTGGATGCAAACGGTGAGGATGCCCGTGGGTACATCAACGGTGCGCTGGTTGGGACGATAACGGCTAATTCTATCGATGAAGCAGCCTTGATTTCGCCGCACATCTCGGTGATGGGCCTGACGACAGCATCACGAACGCTGACGGTTGATTACATCTACGTGAGTGCTCAGAGACAATAACCATAGGAAAACGAATGCGCGTAATAGCGCTATCATGCCCGGAATTCGCCAAAGCGGCCGGGAAGGCGGCGGGGGTACCTCCTCTCCTCCCGCCCCTTCCCTTCCGCCTTCCGCCGTGCGATTTTCTCTACATCGACATGCACGGGGCACATGGGCATACGCGCTGGTACTGCGAGAGAGGACCGGCCATCTCAGCCTTGCAGGTGGCGGACTGGGATCTCGCGGGCACGGTCGTGTTCGCCGCCAATTGCTACCTGGCAGATGAGGGCAGCCCGATGCTTGACGCCCTGCTAGAAGCCGGGGCACGGTACGTGATAGCCGGCGAGGGTGTCAACTATGGCGGCCGCAAGGAGCTTATCGGCTCCGGCTTGCTGGCCCGATACGTTCGCAAACTAATGGCACTGGGAGTCGAGCCGATGATGGCGTTGGCGGTTGCCAAACATCGCATGTCATTCTCGCCGCTGGTGTGGCGAGTTCTGGGTCGCAAGGGCGCGGAAAAGGCCGCCCGCGACACGCTGAAATTTAGGGCATTCTATCGTGCGAAAACCAATGACTCTGACGGAATTGATCGAGGAGAGTAATGCCATGCAGCCAAGCATCAAACCACCGACACGCGTTGGCGGCCCAGAGGTCATCATTGTTCGGGGTGGCAAATATGCTGATTTCAATGACTCCCAGCGTCCCGGCCACATGAGCGGGCAGACACTAGAGGCTGGGACGGTCATTGGTTATCCCGGCTGGTATGGTGACAGCCTAGTTGAGGCGGGCCATGCCATGAATATCGCGGACGCCATCACTGAGGCAAAGGAATCTGGGTCGGCAATAAATGCGACCGATGCGGCCGTCAAGCTGGCCGAGGAACACGAGATCGACCTGGCCCGCGTAGAAGGTGGCGGCAAAGACGGCAGGATCATCATGTCGGACATCACGGAACTCATACGGGAGTAGAGCCATGCCAGCACCGAGACGGCCGTCAGTTGTAGCAAATCTGGGACTGGAGGGGGTTACCGCTTCGACGCCCTACGTGCTCATTGATCTATCAGACGCCGCCAACTTCCCGCACACCCCGACCAACTATATCGAGCTCCTTGCCCTTTTCCTGAACGCGGAGAAGGCCGGCAATGGGGTGTATGATCTCCGGGTTGGCGTAGTGACGGAGAATGACAACACCGACGGATCGACGAACTGGCTCCACGTTTTCCATCTGCAATACGATGGCAATGTGACCGACTCCACCGACAGATTCGCCCAGAATGTGGATTTCACCCTCGGCGGTGCCAATGTGGACGGTCTCCGATGCGAAATCAAAAACGGTGCCCAGGTCGGCTTCGTGGGCAACCAGGGCCAGGCCGATAGTGCGAACTGGGATGCCAACGTGAACCGCGTTGGCCCGGCCGGGAATGCGATGCCTGCAGTGGGCGACATCGTTGTCTGGGTCGAGGAGGTGTCAGGTGCCGGCACGCTCGACTTCTCCCTGACTGCCATCTATGAGGCGCATTAGAGGAGCGGCACATGCCAGCACCACGACGGTCGGCGCTTACGGTCAATCTGGGAGCGGAAGGGGTAGCGGATACCACGGCCTATGTGCTCGTGGATCTCTCCGATGCCGCCAACTATCCGCACACCGAAACTGGCTACATCAATCTGCTCGGGTTGAAATTGAATACCGAGAAGGCGGCCGATGGCGACTTTGACATCTGGGTCGGGGTTATCACCGAGGTGGACGCCAGCAACGGCTCAACCAATTGGCTCCATGCTTTCCATCTGCACCATCAGGGGAACGCAACTGACGACACCGATCGGTTTGTGAGCGAGATCGACTTTACTCTCGGTAGTGCGAATCCTGACGGTCTCCGATGCGAAATCAGCGGCGGCGCCCAGGTGGGATTCATCGGCAACCAGGGCGAAAGCGGAAACGCGCGATGGAAGACCGGCACCGGCCTAGCATCTCCAGTTGGTGCGGCCGGCGGCGCAACTGGCAAGCCAGGCGCTGGCGACTTGGTTGTACTGGTAGAGGAAGTGGCAGACGTGGGCACCCTGGATTTTTCAATCACCGCGATCTATGAGACGCACGCGAAATGAACGCGATAGAATTGGAAGAATTTGAGCCGCCGCTCGATGATGGCATTGATCTGGCTGTTAGGTTGCTTCGTAGCACTGGAATCGAAACCTACGAATCGTGTGAGGGCGGGGAAGGGCATTCATATCCAGAGCCGGCCATTCGCTTTGAGGGAGATCGCTCTGAGGGATTTAGGGCGCTGGCAGTCACATTGGGGCATGGTCTCCCGGTGTCTCGGCTTTCGCGCGTGTGGAGCATAGACGATGGTGAGCCAACTGGTCCAACTTGGGAACTTGTTTTCTGGCGAACAATGGATGAAAATGACATTGATCTGGGCCATGTCACAGCTCAGGCTGATTGGTTGAGGCGCACTACGCCAGAGGCGACACCAGGACAACCAAATCCAGCGGCTCCCGGGAGCACGGGGGTTTTAGATGAATGAGTACGGCTTGATGGCGGACCTGAAGCTGTTGATCCCGGACTATTCGGGCACCGACGACGATGGTGTGATGAACTCGATCTGCACGGCCGCCAGCCGGTGGTTGGACGCCAAGACGCACCGGTGGTTTTATCCGCTCATTGAGACGCGGTATTTTGACCATCCGGCCGATGCCACCCGGCTCTTGGTTGACAAGGACCTGTTAGAGATTTCCACATTCACCACCCAGAACACCGAAACTACTGTCACGTCGGACGAGTATTTCCTCATGTGCGCCGACAGCTACAACCTTACACCCTATGACCGGATCGTGCTCAAGACGGACGGGACCAGGACGCGGCTGCTGTTCTCGGGGACCATGCAGAAGGCCGATGCGGTGACGGGCACCTGGGGGTACCACGAGGATTGGAGCAACGCTTGGCAGAGTTCGGGCGATGCGATTGCGGACGTTGGCGGAATCAACGCCACCGTGGCGGCTGTCACAGTAGCCGACGCAGACGGAGCTGACATCTTTGGGGTGACGCCACGGTTCAAGATCGGGCAGACCCTCAAGGCGGACGATGAATTCATGTACTTGACGGCCATTTCATCCAATACTCTGACTGTCATTCGAGCCATCAACGGCTCAACGGCAGCGGCACACGATGCGGCCGTAGTGATCTATGTCTACCGGCCCATGAAGGACGTTGAGGACGCCTCCTTGTCCATGGCCAAATGGCTCTGGTCACGACAGCAATCGGAGGCGTTTGAGCGGATCATTGTGCCGGCGCCGGGCGTGGTTGACATACCGGCAGGCGTCCCGATCGAAATGCTGATGGCGATAATGAGATACCGGGCGACATGAGCATAACGACCGTCGTCGACCAGATAGCGTCCATCCAGAGAAACATCACCGGGGTGGAGAACGCCTATGGCCTCTCGGAGATCCCGAGTTCGCTATCGAGTACCATGTGCCCGGCGTGCATCACCATCCCCGGCGAGGCGATCTTTGAGTTCGACGGTTCGGACCAGGTGCGATCGACGCGAACCTACATTATGGAACTCTACATCACACCGTCCGCGAGTCCGTTGGCGTTTGCCAAAAAGATGGCTCTGGCCGAGGTGTTCCCGGCCCGGTTTGCGACCGCCTTCCTCGCACGGCAAACGCTGGAGGGGCTGGCGGGGATAGAGGATGCCCAATACCTACGAGATGGTGGGGTTATGACACTATCCTATTTTGGATCTAAGGCATCGTTCGTGGCCATGCAATGCTTCATCGAGGTGCGAGAGATCGAGAGGGTGACGCATGTTGATTACTAGGACATGCCCGTGGTGCGGAGAGGACCATCCGCTGGTGCCGAGCAAGACGCGGCCGGGACGGCTGATTGCCACCTGCTCGCTGTTGGGGCGGGCATATTACGAGTGCAACGACATGATTCCGGCCGAGATTGAATTGGACATTGAACCTGGAGAGGGAGAGGAATGATGGATACCGGCATTCGCCTGGACGTCGGGTGCGGCAAGAATTGCCCGCCTGGATGGACCGGCCTTGATATGCGCCCACTCGATGGGGTCGAGATCGTATGGGACGCAGAGGATGTACCCTGGCCCCTGGATGACGAGTCAGTCGTCGAGGCGCGGGCCATCCATCTAGTAGAGCATATCAACCCGGCCAAGTACGGATTCCTCAAGTTTATGGATGAGGTATGGCGAGTGCTGGCAGATGGCGGCGAATTTACAATCTCGTGCCCGCACGGCAACAGCGAGGCGTACATTCAGGACCCGACGCACGTCAATCCGATCAGCGAGATGACCTGGGCCTATTTTGACCCACTGGCGTCCAAGGAAGATGGGGGGTTGTATCAAATCTATAGCCCAAAACCGTGGCTGATCAAGCACCTGGAATGCTCCGCTGGCGGGGTTATCGACGTTATATTGACCAAGCGTCCCATCAGCGATAGCTATGAGGGACAGGAGAGTCCGGTGGTCCAGGTGGTCACCGCCCAGGGGAATGACGGCCTTTCTCTCGCGCAAGCCAGCAACACGGACCACGGGCTGACCAGCATCGTCATCCTGACCTACAACGGCCTAGAGCATACCCAGGCCTGTCTCGCCAGCATTGAGAGGCACACGCCCGGGGCGCATGAAATCATCATCATAGACAACAATAGCACCGACGATACGGTTGCATTCCTGCGCGAATATCAGGCGCTGCACGACAATGTGATCGTGGTTGAGAACGAGGAAAACATGGGCTTTGGTCATGGGTGCAATCAGGGCATGGCTCTGGCGCGTGGCGATACCGTCGTCCTGCTGAACAACGACACGATTGTATTTGACGGGTGGCTTTCGGGGATGCTCGATGTGCTTGCCGCGCATCCAGACTGCGGCCTCGTGGGGCCGATGTCAAACTATGTGTGCGGATACCAAAAGATTCTCCCAAGTCCCAGATGGGCAACGATGGATGATCTGGCCGATTTCTCAGCCCGACAGGCAAGAGCATTCGCTGGCCAAACGTCCGCGGTCTCCGTTTTGATTGGGTTCTGCCTGGCTATCAAGCGGGCGGTGATAGACAAGATCGGGGGACTCGATACGCAATGGTTCCCCGGCAACTACGAGGATTTCGATTATTGCTACCGGGCGATAGGCGCGGGATTTGAGTGCCGGATAGCTCGGCAGGTGTTCATTCATCACGTTGGCAGTGTCGCATTTGACAGCGACGATGCCATATCTGCGGTTGCGGCCGGCGAAACCAACAAAGACTCCTTCTGCTCCAAGTGGGGCTTGTCCGATGCCAGTCTGGCCGAAATCTTTGCCTTTGAGCCGCCGCCGTTTGACCCGGCGCATTGCGTGGCGCTTCCAGGAGTTGACGCGCCCGCGGTCGGCCGACGCATTGAGGGCGACAAGCTGACCAGCATCGTCATTCTGACCTACAACGGCTTGGAACACACGAAGCGTTGCCTGGCCAGTATCAAGAAGTGCACGCCGGAAGAGCACGAGTTGATCATCGTCGATAATGCCAGCACCGATGGCACGATAGAATTTCTACGCGGATACACCGAACAGAACGCGAGTGTGATTGCCAACAAACGCAACCGGGGATTCGCCGGCGGTATGAATCAGGGTATCGGCATGGCCCATGGCGGCGTGGTTGTACTGCTCAACAACGACATTGTTGTGACCGAGGGATGGTTGGCCAGGCTCCATGAGCCATTCCGGCAGTTCTCAAAGTGCGGCCTGGTGGGGCCAATGAGCAACTTTGTCAGCGGCGAGCAGTTGGTCAAGGATGTCCCGTATGCCACCGGCGACACCGAGGGGCTGCACAGGTTCGCCGAGCAGTGGGCGCGGGCGCACAAGGGGCAGACCGTCCCAACCATGCGCCTGGTGGGGTTCTGCCTGGCCATTCACCGAGAGGTGATAGACAAGATCGGGGGCTTTGACGAGCAGTTCTTCCCCGGAAATTATGAGGATGACGATTATTGCCTACGGGCCATCATCGCCGGATTCGAGGCGCGGATAGCCCGCGATGCGTTCATTCACCACGTAGGGCATGTTGGATTCGGCAGCGATGGGGTTGATCTGGGGACTGCGCTTTCTGACAATCGACGACGATTCCGGGTCAAGTGGGGGATCCCGGATGATGTGGAAAGCCCGCGGCCGGTGTCCTTTCCACCATTCGACCCTGGGCGCCACTTCCACCCGCTGCCGATCATAGGCCGGCGCCCAGAGAGATCGGAATTGAATTTTGAGGCGCCAGAACCCGTCAAGGAATGGCCGCCGATCTCCTTGATGATGATTGTGCGAGACGAAGAGGCCAATCTGGCCGACTGCCTCGTATCGGTCGGGGATCTGTGCAATGAAACCATCATCGTTGACACCGGGAGCGTTGACGGAACGGTGGCGATTGCCGAAGCGGCCGGCGCGACAGTGCTGCACTTCGAGTGGATTGACGACTTTGCGGCTGCCAGGAACTACGGCCTGGAACATGCGACCGGCGAATGGATATTCTGGATGGACGCCGACGACCGGCTAGACGACGCGAACCGCGAACGACTCAAGCTGGCGGCCGCCTCGGGTATGTCCGATGCGTTCTGCTGCCAGATCGAGAGCCTGGTCAACGGCTCAGTGACCCACACCATCCTCGGGATGCACACACGGCTATTCCGCAATAGGCCAGAGGTTCGATTCCGTTTTGCCATCCACGAGGATGCAACACCGGCCATCGTCCAGGCCGGCATGTCGCTGGCTTACACCAACATCCTCATTGAGCACACAGGCTATGCCAGCGGGATGGATATGCGGGTCGTGAAGGCGCGGAGAAACCGGGACATCCTACTGCGCGAGCTGGCAGATGACCCCGACAATGCGCGGTTCCGCTATCACCTCGGAGTATCATTGCAGGTCATGGGCGATTTTGCTGGCGCAATCGAGCACATGCGAATCGTGATCGACGCGAATGCGCCGGTACTGAACCGAGACCACGAACTGTACCAGGCGCACCTGCTACTCATCACAAGCCTGGCGGCCTTGGGCCATCAACAGGAATCATCCGACATGCTGGAGCGGGCGCTATTTGCCTACCCGGATAATCGACACCTGCTCACGTTAGCGGCGGCGCATTATATCAGCGACGGGCGCATCGACGATGCCCTGGCCGCCATTGACGAAGCGGAGGGGCTCCCAATGGGCGCGATGCGCTGGCCCGACGATACGCTTGACGAATATCGAAGAATCATTTCAGAAATTTCAGACTTGGAGCTATGTCCAGCTTAGGAGGCGACCATGGCAGCACCAGGAGTAGTTCGTAGTGGCGTTGGGTTTCGTCACTGTCAGGTTTTGGCGATTGCGGCCGATGGGTACCCAGCCGCAACCACTTCCCTCTTGTATGAGGGGGTCCAGATTTCGGGTGCCAAGACTCTCACGATCACCGACCCAGAGCCGCAGCGGTTCGGCCACAGCGGCGACGACCGAGTGTATCAGCAGGACGTGTTGCCGCCCACCGAACCTATGATCGGCACAATCACAACGTCCAAAACGAACGATACCCTGGACGCAGTTCTGACCGATAATCGCAGCTTCGACGTGGGCGAGGCCATGCTGTTTGGCATCGGGACAGACACGCGCGGCGACGAAAATCAGGTAATCGTCCTTGCCTATCGGCAGACATTGGATACCAGCGGTGGCGCATCAGACGGTGCCCGACGCTGGGAGTTCCGGCTGTTCCCGAAGGCGTTCGTGGTTCCGATCGCATCTGGATTTGAGGAATCAACGCCAGAGGCCAGGACGTATGGGCTATATCCTCAGTTTGTTGTCCAGCACGCATGGGGAGCCGACTTTTCCACAGCCAGCGGCGAAGAGGGATTCGATCGAGCGCAGGGGTTGCGCGGCATCAGTGTCTTTAAGCCCCGACTCGTTGCATTCAATGGCTTTTCCACGGATCAGACCTATGTTTTCAACACGTCCTACCCGGCGGCCGACACCAATAAAGTCATGGTCTGGATAGATGGCAGCCAAGAAGTGCCCGACACGGTGACTGTGACCCACTTCATCCTCAGCACAACCACGCCGGCAGATGACAGCAATGTGGTCTGCTTCTACGAGGTTGAGTAGTGCAAACTGAAACCGTCAAATATGGCGAGGGGGATTGGGACATTGAGGTCGTGGTCTCTGAGGCTACGGTGCTCATGGGCACCACGAAGACGCGCCTGATGATAGAGGGATTTGAGCAGGAGGACGGAGACAGTTTGGATCTCCGCCTCCTGCACCGGTTCGTCTATCCGGTATGTGTCGCTGGCACCATAGAGGCCGATGGTATCCCGTGGCCGTTGGCGTTTGAGGATGCTGAGGCAGAAATGGATTTCGTGCGGCTGCCGGACCTGTTCGCGCGAAATTGGGAAGCGGCCGTGCTACGGCTCAATCCCCACTGGAAACCGCAGGCGCGCTCAAAAAAAGACTAGCGGCGGAAACTGACGACTTAAATAAGCGCCTCCTCATGTGGCACCGGGCACAGCGGGAGGACTCTGCTGATGGCGACCGCCCAGACGTATACCTGCATGACCCGGAACTGGCTTGGCGGGCCTGGACGATGATACAGGCGACCGGCTGGAGATTCCTACCTTGCCCCGGTGGCCTCCTAGATCAACCCGAATCCCTCATGGATGACATCATGGCTATCGCAATCAGCAGCCAGCAAATAAAGAGCGACATGGACAATGGCTAACGTCGTCGAAATTCTTCTCCGCGCCCGCGGTTCGCAACAGGTCAAGCGCGAGCTTTCGACCACCGAGAAGGGTCTCGAGGGCATGTCGGCCGCGGCCGCCAAGCTGGGTCTTACGCTGGGCTTGGTAGGCGTCGCTGGCGCCCTCATTCGATTCTCTGCTGAATCCGCCAAAGCGGCCGCAAGGGCTGAACAGACCGAGGTCGTGTTCACCAACCTATCGGGCAGCGCAGAGGCG
>SDBU01009613.1_pt1 | contig 10822 bp, 9 predicted proteins | sample 2277071 | NCBI WGS metagenome assembly SDBU01 (sample SAMN10397929, study PRJNA504765) | marine sediment metagenome | isolation source: marine sediment core GS08_GC12, 126 cmbsf | place: Arctic Ocean: Gakkel Ridge, Loki's castle | collected 2008
GGGTCGGATAAATCCGAGCCATACAAAAAACAACACAAAAAACCAAAAAATGATTTTTCTATCTAAAACGAAAAATGATTAACCGAAAACTTTATCACGGCAACACCGTTTTGCTACAAATTATAATTAAAGTTTGCCAAAGGACCGTCCCTTGCCATATTAACTTATATGGTTAAAGCTTCCCTCTAGTATACTAGGTAGATCTTTGTGGGTAAAAAATAATAAATTTTGCTCCAAACACCCGTTACATTTAATCCGCAATTTTTTAGAAGAATAAGTTTTTGTTTAGTATTATGTCCTCCTATTTAGTAAAATATCTTTTCTACTTATTTAATATTTTGTAATCATCAATATTAATGTCTAATTCTTTTGCTGTTTTCCTTAAATCTTCTACCACTTCTTTAGCTATTGGAATACCGTCTCTTAAATTTTTTTCTTTATTTTTAAATTCAATTTCTCCTGGAAGAAATATTTGTTTTACTCCTTCTTTCTTAGAAGAATTTTTAATTTCTTTTATCCTTTTATCTATTCTACACTTAAATCTATCAATTGGTATAAAATTATCTATTTTTATTGCCATAAAAAAGTGTCCAGCTCCTAATTTTTTATCGGTATTCAAATTATACAAACTCTGCACTTCTATACCACCAATAGAATCGCTTAAAATACCAGAAAGTATATCGAGAACCAAAGCCATACCATAACCTTTGTGCTCTCCTATTGGAACTAGTGATCCGCCATCTTCAATGGCAGCGCATGAATCTGTGGTCGCATTTCCGTTTTTATCTAAAACCCATCCAAGAGGTATATTCTCACCTTTCTTCATTTTTAAAATAATCTTCCCTAGTGAAACAACCGAACAAGATATATCTAAAACTATTGGCAATTCTTCTCCAGCTGGAATAGCATAAGAAAAAGGATTATTGCCAATTATTTGCTCTGTGCCCCCCGTTGGAGCCATTCTACATGCCGCATTAGTTGTAGCAAAACCGATCATATCTTTCTCAACTGCCTGCAAAGCATAGGCTGCGGCAGCTCCAAAATGATTGCTATTTTTTACCACTATAACTCCAACAGAATATTTATCGGCCTTTTTTATTGCCATTTGCATAGCTTTTACGCTGCTTATTTGACCTAAACAATTATTTGCATCTAAAACCGCACTCGCATTATGATCCCTAACAATATCAATTTTTGATTTAGAGTTTATAAAACCAAGACCTATTCTTTTAGCATATATAGGTACCCTTATTACTCCATGACTATAAACTCCTCTTAGATCAGTTTCAACAAGAATTTCCGCAACTTTCTCAGCTTCTTCTTCTATCACTTCTAGCGAAATAAAAATATCTTTAATAAAAAATTTTAACTTCTCTGAATCAACCAATATTTCCTTTTCCCTCATTTAATTTTCCTCCTTAAAATACAGTTTCTTTCTAATACATCTCTGATTAAACTAAAAGTAATTTATAATCAATTTTTTAATCTTAAAATAGTGTCTATTTTTTGTAACTTATTCAAATTTATCTTTGCCTATTCTTCTATAAAAATACCTTAAAGCTCTCTATTTATTCTTAAAATACTCTATTCTTTTTATTTATATCTTAATAACAGAACTAGTACCTAACAATAATCTTTCTTGAAAACTCCCATTTCTTCAAGTACTTTCTTCAGTTTGATTTTATTATCTTCGGTCATCGGTTCTACCGGTTTAAAAGTGGAACCTGCATCAATCCCCATAAGCTTTAAACCTTCTTTCATAACCACTGGAAAACTGCCAAGACTAAATGCAAGACGGAGTGGAGCTAAATCATACTGAGCTTTAAGAGCTTCTTTAATATTTCCTTTAATATATTCTTCATAAATCTTAACTACAATCTTAGGTACAATATTAGCAGTTGCGGCAATAGCTCCCTTTCCTCCGTAAATTAAAGTACTCAATATTAAAGTATCTCGACCAGCCAAGACACTAAAATTATCATTGGTTCTACGAATATATTCTTCAGTCAATGTCATATCTCCACTACTATCTTTAATGCCTATTATATTGTCTATTTTACTCAGTCTTTCAACTAAATCAGCAGTTAGATTAATTCCTGTTTTTCCAGGATTATTATAAAGTAAAATTGGAATATCAACACTATTAGCAATATCGCAATAATGGTGATAAAGTTCTTGTTGATTAGGAGAAATAAACACTGGAGTAAGAATTGAAGCTGCGCTTACACCAACATCTTTAGCCATTTTAGTTAATATTACTGTCTCTTTAGTAGTTATGGCCCCAGTCCCAGCATAAATCGGAACTCTACCATTGGCCTCTTCAACAACTGTCTCAAAAATCTTTTTTTTCTGATTTATATCTAGTCCATACCATTCTCCGGTACTTCCCACAACAAATAATCCATGAACCTTTCCATTAATTAAATAATTAGTAAGTTTACGTAAAGTTCTTTCATTTACATTTCCATAATCATCCAGCGGAGTGACCATTGCTGGAATAATTCCTTTCGGTTTAAAAGTCATTCTAATATATACTCCTTCCTATTAATAAATCTTATAAAGCTCCAATGTAAATTTATTTTCTATTGTTTTGATTGTCCTGGCTTCAAGATGTAGTTACAAGTTGACATTCCAGAACCTCCCTAGTTTTGTTCTCTGTTTCACAGAATCATAAGCAAAAGTCAAATTTTCTTGCACCTCCTTTTCGCCCCTGATTGATTCTAACATTTTTATTTTACTAATTTATTTTTCTATATTCAAAATCTTCTGAAGGTGTGCCTCTGCTGGTATTCTATAGCCATTCTTTTTTTAGTTTGTAACCTTGATGTGTTCTTCGGTAGTTGTAATAATCCATAAAGTTATCCAGATCAATTTGCAACTCCTCAATACTCTCATACAGCTTCTTTCTTTAAGGCAACAGTAGAATTCGTCTAAGAGGGTTTTATTGAGCCTCTCTACGTAACCATTGGTGAAGGGGATGCTTTACCTTGGTAGTGGTGTGCTTTATCCCAAGTCTGTTACATGTCTTCAGAAGATTCGTGATTTGGTATTTCTTCCTCGTGACAGTATGTATGCATTAGTAGTGCCGTTGGCAATAATAATTATTCCTTATATTAAGAGCTCTTTAAAATATGGGTAACTTAATAACACCTTTAGCAATAATTCTTTTTGCCTGATATATATTTAATGTAAATAATGCTTTAACTTTATTTATTTCTCCTTACTTTAAATTTTCATCGCTTTATTATTAAAATGTAATAACAAAAAACTACTATCACTGGGAATTTTACGTGTAAAAATCGGTAGTACTTTTTACGCCTTTAAATGTTTACTCAATACCTCTTAGACATTTTACATTCATTCATGTTATACCTACCATTAACAGAATATTCTATTCTTTAATTTAGCAGATAACCCGGCGGCAAACCTGTGGTATTCTGTCCCCCAAGTTAGAAAAATTAACTACAAACTTTTCTGTATAATTTTGAACAAAAATAATATCCTTGAAAAATAATTTCATCAATCGGGATTGAATAATTGCCAAAATAATTTCCTTCATATTCTATAGAAAAAGCTCCGTTATAGTTAATTTCTTTTAAGGATTCGAATACCTCTTCGGATGGTATGCTTCCTTGCCCCAAAGGCGGAAAAGAAAAATTTTCTGGTTTTCCTTTAACATCTTTTAAATGGCCATGAATTATTTTATTCTTAAACTTCCTAATGATGGATATTAAATCCTCCTCATATAATTGAAAGTGACTTGGATTATAAACTGTACCAAGTTGATTATTAAAATTCTCAATTAATCTAGTCAAATCAACGCTTGTAGCAATTAATTGATTAACAACAACCGCTTCAAAGCCAGGCGAGCAATCAGCTATTTTGCAATATTCAATTAAATCCATCAATCCATCACACAGCCAATTCCATCCTATTTTCTCAACCCCTCTGGTTTTTTTCAAGTGCTTCCCAATTTCTAGACATCAGTATTTAGTCAGCACCTGTCTGTGCTAGATGAGTTACTATAACCCCTCCAAGACTTAGCGTTCCACCTGTAACCAGCGCTACTCTATCTTCTAAAGCCGCCCTGAGCATATTATAACCAACCTCCATTTTTTAGTAATAAAAATTTAAATAGTTAATAACTTAATTTTTGAATTAAAATTGCAGATCCCAACACTATGGTCTTTAAAGCATATTTAATTCGAATTTTTTGACATAAAAAATCGGGATAATCTCTTGTTTTTTAATAAAATATTTCTGTGGAAAACAATTCAAAACATAGGTGCTACCAAAAATGATTTTATACAAAGTTAAAAAAAATATAATAAGGATTATTTTACAATTTAGGAAGTATAATAGGGAGAAATAGACTCTCCCGTATTCTCTTCTGTTAAATCTTTATTTAAAGTATATAGTTAATCAATACAAAATATTACTTAACTTTGTTTTTCCGAACAGTAATGGGTCTCCCTAAAAATTTCTCATAGACCTTAACTATACAAGCAACATCTTCATTTTCGAGACCCCACGACTTAGCTAATAATCCAATTTGGTATACTGTTCCTGCCATGAACATCGGAAATTCTAAGTCTTTTCCAATGCTTTGAACAATAGCTGTATCCTTCATAAAAACTTTCAGTTCGCTATATTTAGGGAATTCTTGCTTGATCATCCGGGGAGCAAGTTTCATAAATGTACTTGAATTTCCGGTACCATGAGTTACCACATCATAAAGGGCATTTAGATCAACACAAGCTTTAGATCCTAAGGTTAACGCTTCTGCAGTAGCTACAGCATTTATATAATTTAACATTTGATTTATTGCCTTAACCATTTGCCCCGATCCAACTTTTTCTCCAACATGATAAATTTTTGCCCCTAGGGCATTAAATATATCGCGGTTATCCTCTAGTAAGGTTGCGGCTCCACCAACAATCATAGTTAGGGTGCCCTCTTCTGCTCCTTTGATACCCCCACTTACCGGTGAATCGATAACATGAACATACTTTTCTTGAGCAATTTCCGCGATTTCTTCAACTTCAGAAGGAGAGATAGTATTGGTAATAATTATTGTGGAACCTGACTTTATTGTAGAAAAAACTCCTCTGTTTCCACAAAGAACCTGTTTTGTTTGCTTATAGTCGAATACCATGATAATAATTACATCACAATGTAGACCTAACTCAGCTGGATTCGCAGCAGGCTTAACGCCAAATTTCTGTAAATCCTCAATCGGTTCCGTCCGGTAATCATACCCCCACGTTTCAAAACCATTTTTAACTAGTGTAATTGCCATAGGTTTACCCATTAAACCTAGTCCTATAATACCTATATTTTTCTTGCTCACTGCAAACACATCCTTTCTATAAAATTCTTAACAAGTTTTATTTTTAATACACACCATATTCTCTTAACGCTTCCCACATGGCTATGATGTTTTCAGGGGGCACATCAGCTTGGATATTATGAACAGTACTAAAAACAAATCCACCCCCAGGAGCCAAATCATCAATGCGCTTCTTTACTTCTTCACGGATTTCTTGTGGTGAACCAAATGGTAAAATTCTTTGAGTATCTATACCCCCGCCCCAAAACACTAAATCTTGTCCAAACTGCTGTTTTAAATATTTAGTACACATGCCATCAGCGTTCACTTGAATAGGATTAAGAATATCAACTCCAACATCGATAAAATCCGGAATCAACTCAAGGATACTACCGCACGAGTGAAAATAAATTTTAACATCTACCTTCTTCTTAATAAAATCAAAAAGAGCTTTTTGGCGTGGTTTAATGTATTTCCTATACATTTTCGGAGATATCAAAAGACCATTTTGAGTCCCTAAATCGTCTGCTTCTACCACAACATCTAAAAGATCACCCATGTTATCAAGAACTTGATTCCAAAATTTGAACTTTATTTCGGTAATTTTATCTAGAATTGTATCCACTCTACTTGGATTCAAAATCATATCTGTAAAAAAGTCTTCAAATCCCACCAAATGGGTCCCACTATGAAGAAAACCTCTTCCTATGCTCTGTCCAAAACATACCAAGTAACCAGCTTCGAGATGTTTTTTGGCAATAGGGCGCAAACCATTAATTCGACCAGGGTCATCACCGTCGGGCCACTTGTATCTTTCTAATGATCGATTATTACAATGAGCCAGCGGATGATAATACATATCATAGTAAAGACCGCCTTTTTTTGGCATACGCCACCCGATACCCCATTCATCATAAAATTTGAAGTACTTATCTTCTTCCTGTATTACTGTTTGAAAGTTACTTGGATTACGAGGTACCAAGCCCCTTGTATCAACCTCTAGTTTCAGTAATAAATCTTCATTAATATCTGCCAATTGACTTGCAAGGCTTTTTACCCTACATTCAGAATCTGGTAGTTCTAGATAATTACGTAAAGCATTATTAGCTTTAATAGAAATACCTGTTCCATTGCACGCACCTAAATCAAAAGGAACTCTATCGGCTTCCTTGTGATTAAGTGCTAACAAAATTCTATCTCTAGAATTCATCCTTCTTCACTCCTTATTACATAGATTATAAAGATTATTTTTCCTTAGACACCTGAGTTTTGTTATGTCTTCGATATAGCTGGATTATAAATATAAACGATACTAAAATTAAACCAAACGTATCTGATACTCTTTCGGCAAATAACAAACTTAAACTTCCTATAAATAGTATAACTCGCTGCCAAAAATACAGCCTACCAAGGAAATAAGCCTGTAACATTGCAGCCAGTGCAAAAATACCGACTATCGTAATCGTAACAGAAATGAAAATATTAGTTAGACTTCCTTGTGCAAGAAGCGCCGGATTAAGTGCAAACATAAATGGCAGAAGAAAACCTACTAGGCTAAGACGCCAAGCTGTGAATCCGGTTCGCATGGCGTCAGCTTCTGCTATTCCTGCTGCCGCATAAGCAGCAATAGCCACAGGAGGTGTCACATTAGCCATAATGCCAAAGTAAAAAACAAAAAAATGAGCAGCAATTTTTGATAAACCCATATCAACCAGAGCAGGAGCAACCAGTACTGCTAAGATGACATAGGCACCTGATGTTGGCATCCCCATACCCAATACAATCGAAGCGATCATAGTAAAAAAAAGTAAAATAAGGACGTTACCACCTGAAATAGCAATCAATACGCTTGAAAGTTTAAAGCCTAGGCCAGATAAAAATAATACGCCTATTAAAATTCCAGCACATGCTGTCGTAAGTGCAACACTAACTATCCCTTCGGATGCTTTTGAAAGACTATGAAGCATAAATTCAATACTCGGGCGCTTTTTGAGATGCACAAAAACAATAATTAGCAAAGTTATTATTGACCAGATTGCCGATTTTGGCGGGGAGTACTGCGCAATTACTAACATGTAAATAAGTACTACTATTGGGATAAGTAAATACCATCCTTGTAATAAGACTTTTGCCAAAACTGGAAGTTTACTTCTTTCAATACCCTTTAAGCCCGTCTTCGCTGCTTCTAAATCAATTATAATAAAAATGGCAACAAAGAATAATAGTGCAGGAATTATTCCAGACCGAAGAACCAACTGATAGGAACCCAGGATGTCAGCCATGATAAATGCAGCTGCGCCCATTACTGGAGGCATTAACTGCCCACCCCCAGATGCAGCCGCCTCAACTGCAGCAGCAAAGTGTGGTTTGAAACCTGTCTTTTTCATTAAAGGAATAGTGAAGGCTCCAGTTGCTACGGTATTGGCTATTGCACTTCCAGAGATCGTTCCAAACAAAGCACTTGCTAACACCGCTACTTTAGCAGCACCACCTCGTGACCAGCCAATAATAGCTTGCGTAGCATCAATAAAGACCTTTCCGGCACCAAAGGCATCAAAAATAGCGGCAAAGATAACAAAAATAGCAATATATGTTGAAGATACCCCTAATGGTGTTCCGAATATTCCACTGGTACCCAAGAACATCATATCAATTATCCTGGCAAAATCATAACCTCGATGAGCAATAATCCCTGGCATGACTTGACCGAAAACGGCATAAATTATAGAGAGGATAGCTAAAATGGGAAGAGGCCATCCAACCATTCTTCGAGTACTATCTATAAGAAAAAAAATAAGTAGTCCACCAACAATCAAGTCTAATAGTCTTGGTTCTGCAGCTCGTAGCCAGAGCGTTGAAAACAGATTAAAACCATAGAAACCTATACCAAGCATGACAAAAACCATAGTGAGAGCTAAAGGAAAACCAAACAGTTTACGGATTGGTACCACTGGTTTAAGTAATGATGCCATTGCTAAGGCAAAAGATAGATGAATCACCCGTTGTTGATAGGCTGGAAATGGCCCTTGTAAAGCTGTGTACATATGAAAGAGAGTATAAGTTAATCCAAGCACAAAAAGAGATATAGAAAATAACTTGTTTTTATTTTCATCTATTAATGTCGATTTCATGTAAACATCCTCCTGGCTGGAAAGTAGATAGTGACCCTAAGAGCCTGGCCACTATCTACTTTTATGTGTTCTACTTACAAAACGCCTATTTCCTTGAAATATTTTTCAGCACCAGGATGCAAGGATAATACTCCCTCAATACCTCTTAAAGCATTCTCCAGAGTCCATTCTGCTCCAGAACTATGAGCTTCTACTAACTCATCAGAGTGCTCCACCAACGCCTTGGTAACATTATAGACTATTTCATCGGAAACATTTTTATTGGTTATCATTACCGTCGCGACGCCAAAAATATTAGTAACCTCATCATCAACACCTCTGTAAACACCAGCGGGGATAGATCCCTTCACCCAGTATGGATTCTTAACTAATAATTCTTTCAATTTATCTTCTTCTAAACTTAGAATTTTGATGTCATGGGTAGTAGAAAACATGACTACAGGCGATGTAGGTACTGTACTAATGATGACAACAGCATCCACATTACCATCTTTGAGTGCCTCGGCTCCATCGGAATGACCTAGATACTCAGGAAACCAATCTTCATTCATAGTAAATCCATAAACATCCATCAATATGTCCATTACTGCATTTACAATGCTGCCAGGCGCTCCAATAGATATTCTTTTACCTTTTAGGTCATAAACAGAGTCAATGCCTGATTTTTGATGTGTATAAATATGTAAGATATTCATGGCTCCACCCATGACACCTCTCACGTCTGGCATCTTATCATTCTCAAACCGCTGGATACCCCTAGCAGCTTCATAGAGAATGTCTGATGCCGATAATGCAAACTCTATTCTGCCTTTTCCGACGAGTAAAGCATTTTCTGAAGACCCACCTGTTAATTCGATGTTAGTTTTAAGGCCTATGTCACTGGTATTAATGATATTTGCCATGGCCATTCCAATAATATTCATTGTACCTCCTACCGTTGATGTTCCGATTGAAATGAATTCATCTGCGCTTACAAATGAACCCATTCCTAGTGATAGAAGAATTACCATTATACTAATAAAAATAATATACTTTTTCATATTTTAGAATCTCCTTTATTTTTAATCTTACGATATTACAGTTGTAACCACCAAGACTCATCTTTCTAGATAACGTAACTTATTCAAGTATTATAAAAATATTCACCTCCAATCATTTTATTATTCAAACAAGTAGGGCATCACCACCTCTCGTATCCATGGAAAAATAAATCTCATCACCCAAGGTATTTACCTTGCCTTCAATGAATAAAGTGCCTCCCGTATGACCAGAACCGGCAGCGGTAATGGCCACCATACTGTAGGCTCTCCTCATCTCTTGGGCTTTTTCTATTAATTATTTAATAGTGTATTCTTTTCTAATTTTATTGGTTTTGGAATTATAATGGACATTGATTTTCTCCTCTGCATCAATACTATAACCTATAATATAATTACTAATAATTCTCTGAAATAACCAATCAAAGGTAAAGAAGTTTCCTAGTTATCTGGTTATTAAAGAATTAAGATCTTATAATATTTATTTTAAATTTTTGTCCAGGCTTCTCTTAACACACGCTTAGCATTGGCAATAACCACTTCTGAGGATTCACCAGCAAGGGGTTTTACCTCAAAACTTACGATGGGCGGATTTTGTGGATTCAAGAATCTAATATTCAATAAAACTTTTAAGTATTCGGTTAATTCCTTGACATCATTTTCCCCACCTTTAATGCCAAACCTGGGGTGTTGATCTCCATAGGCAGGATGTTTTTTATCTTTTAATAGACAATTGCCAATATGCGCATGGACAAGGTAGTCTTTAACGGGCATAATGGCCTGAGCAGGAGTCTCACCTAAAAGGGGAAGATGGGATAAATCAACCATCAATCCAAAGTTATCGAATTCCTCTCTTACTTCCTCTGCCACTCTCCTGGCGTCTTTGGTCGGCCCGATTAAGCATTTTTTATCAATTTCCTGATCAAAAACCTCCAGGGTGATTCCCAGGTCTCCCTTGGATTTAGTATAATCGCATATTTCCTTAGCGGAAGAGATTAATAACTTTAAAGCCTGTTTTCTTTCCTCTCCTCCGGGGTCCTTACCACTCAAAAAAGCAAGGCCCTTTGCCCCTATCTCATAAGCTTCGTCAACTCCTGCTTTAACCTCATTTACTGCCTCTTTTCGCTCTACTTCATCCAAAGAATTAAGATTTAATTTTTTAACCAATAAACGGGGTTGAGCGCCATAAGCAACGGTTAAATGACTCACTTCCAAAAGTTTTTTTGCTTTTTCTCTTACTTTCGCATCCTTGATCCAGGAAACTTCTACCGCAGTAAAGAAATCATCTTCCGCTATTTTCTGTAAGGTCTCGAGAATCGGTCCTT
>SDBU01009614.1_pt1 | contig 10822 bp, 9 predicted proteins | sample 2277071 | NCBI WGS metagenome assembly SDBU01 (sample SAMN10397929, study PRJNA504765) | marine sediment metagenome | isolation source: marine sediment core GS08_GC12, 126 cmbsf | place: Arctic Ocean: Gakkel Ridge, Loki's castle | collected 2008
GCCCCTGTCAGGCCGGTATTCAATAATCTTCGACGGCCTTCAAGATATCATCCGAGAGTTCTCGCCGGATGTCATTGCCGTCGAGAGCTCTTTCTACCTCAAGAACATGTCCTCGGCGATGAAACTCAGCCAGGTCAGAGGCGTCATCTTGCTTGCCGCGTCGAAGTCCGGGATTGATATCTACGAATACGCGCCGCGAAGGATCAAACAGGCCGTCTGTGGCAGGGGAGGTGCGACAAAGCAGCAGGTGCAGAGAATGGTTCAGTCGCTCCTCTCGCTCGACGTGCCGCCCGAGCCTGTCGATGCCAGCGATGCACTGGCAATAGCGATATGCCATCTTCAGTCGATCGACAGCCCGAAACCGGCGGGGAAACAGACATAATGATTACACAGCTTCGGGGCAAGATCGTAAAATCGAAGGTAACAAACGTTGTCATCGACGTGGCCGGTGTAGGTTACGAGGTGCTTGTGCCGCTGAGTACCTTCGACAGGCTGCCGCCCGAGGGCGAGGATGTCACGGTTCTAACTCACCTGCACCACACCGAGAACAACATGGCCCTTTACGGTTTCTACACCGAGGCCGAGAGGGAGCTTTTCAAGATGCTGCTGACCGTTTCGGGGATCGGCCCGCGCGTGGCCCTCGGCGCGTTGAGCGGCACTTCCGTGGATAATCTGAGAGCCGCTATCTCGCGGGGCGACGTGAAGCTGATAAAATCCATCCATGGCATCGGCCCGAAGACTGCCCAGCGTATTGTCGTCGAGCTTAAGGAAAAAGTCGGCATCCTGCCATCTTACGAAGAGATTTCCAAACAGCTCGAGCGAAGTCCCGAGGAGAAGATGATTTCCGATGCCGTCCTCGCCCTCATATCGCTCGGCTACAACCAATCCACAGCTCACAGGGCTGTCAGAAGTGTCCTCGAAAAACATCCGGAAACCACCGACGCCGAACAGGTAATCAAGCTCTCCCTGAAATACCTGTGATACCGTCGGGTTTGCCACCCCCAGTCCGTGTTTTGCCTTCTGATTCCGCTAATAGATGTAGATTGAGAACTCTTTTGTAACGTGATTCGGCGGCGAAGCGCTGTCCGTAACGCGGATTTCGAAGTCGAATGCTCCGGTTAACAGGGGAATACCGTATATCACCCCCGTATCCGGATCGAGCTCGAGCGTTACGGGAAGGTAGCCGGACTCGAGCTCCCAAGTGTACGGCGGAACGCCCCCTTCGGCCGTGACCGAGTTGTCGTAGTAGTCCTCGAAATACTCCCCGTCGCCGTACTCGCCGATTATTTTCAACTCCTCTATTTCTACCTCTACGTAGACGCGATAATACTTCTCGCCCGTCGGGGTACTCGGGTCGGTGTCCGTCCATGAAGTTGAAGCGCCGCCGCTCGCGACACCGGTGGCCTCGCCTGTCCACAGCATGCTGCTCTCGGTGTCATACGGGCCAAAGCTTGATTCGACGGTGTAAGCATCGTCTGTTCTGGACCACCATTCCATTTCGATATCGCCAGACGCATTTCGCTCTATCCTTTTGAATTTCGGCTGCCAGGCGAGCACTTCGATCGAGAATTGCTTCTCATCCGATTGAGGTACAGGTTGGGTCGAGTCCTGAACTTCAACGGTAAAAGTGTATACTCCGACCGTAGTAGGCGTACCGGATATGATGCCCAGGACGTAGTCGGGCGGACCCTCGTTTGCGAGAGACAGGCCCGGAGGGAGCTCCCCACTGGTAACTGACCACATATATGGCGGCAATCCCGCCGATGCCTCTAAAGTCGTCGAGTAGGGGATCTCCACTATCGCATCCGGAAGGTCCGATGTGATGATCTCGAAGCCACTGACATGGGCGCACCAGAACGCTGAAAAACAGCTGACGAACAAGATCGCGATTCCTTTCGCACGAGAATTCATGGCAAGTCTCTCCTCGACATTTAAGAGTTACAGCTCTAATGAGAGCCGAAGAATTTGAGATGGATCAAGTTATAATCAATCGCTTTCCTGCAATTATGCACATTCCTGCAAAAATGTCAAGAAGAGAAAACGACCCGGATTCTCTGATGATGGGTTGGCGCTGGGGATTTCGAAGGATTCCTTGCTGGTGATCCATGGGAGCTGCGGGTTCCTGGTAACGGGAAGGTGAGCTCCGACCATTTTGTGCTGCAGGAAGCGGCTGCATACCGCTTTTCGGCAAAGTCTCTCCACGGGATTGGATGTATTCCTCAGATCCGCCGTGGGTCTGAGACTTGTGAACCACCTTTCCCGGTAGCGACTTGAGTGCTACAACGACTTTGCCAGAGTGACCGCTTCTGAGACTACCAGCTCATGCGCGCGGGAGCTTATGGGCGTTAATAGTGAAGCAAACCAGCGGCATGCGTCGTTCGGGCCATAACCTCCCTGTTCCTTCGCCCACGTCGTTGGAAGGTAACCGATAAGCCCGTTCGCATAACCGACAAAGATCGTCCTGTGCGGTCTGAGCTTCGCTTTGATGTCGAGACCTATGCCGCTGTAGATCTCGAAGGGCATCGCAACGATTCGCAAGTCGTTCATCCTGACAGCAACTATCTCGGACGGTACCGTGTCAGGAACAGCGTTATCTTCGAGAGCGCGCTCAAGGTTGACAGCCCACTCAAGCATTGCCAGGGCGATCTGCTCAGCGACGGGATCTTGTGCGGACAGAGCTCTTCCATGTTCTTTCTCGAACTCGGCTTTGATTTTCGAGAGCTCTTCGGACGAGGGCGGCGGGTCCAATGGAATATCGATTACCTTTCTCGCGACGTGTATCATGACCTCGTCGGTTGCCTGTACATGTTGAAGTGTTTCGACCGCCTTGTCTGCTAATTGCTCGCCAACTTCCCTTGCGTCATCGAAAGTGCCTTTGCCCCATCCGCGCTTGAGCTGCACGACCGGTTCAGCATCGCCGCTCGCGCCCTGCAGGTAAAAGCCGATCCCTCCGCGCAACTTTTGGAGACGACGCGCTGCGGCTCCGGGGAAATCCCCTGAGAATTCGAGGTTGCGTGGCCCCAGCACGACTGCATGGGTGGCGTAATTCATGAGCGTGGCTATTGGAGAGCCGTCGGGTGAATCTATTGCGATGGCGGCGAGCTCTTCATCGATGGGCTGTGACTCGTCCTGCCGGTTAAACCCTATTCCGGAGACATTGGTCGAAGAATAGACCAGCCGTGCCGGTTTGAGTTTCGAAGGGAGTGTGGTGACCAGTTCGACGATTCTTGATTCAGCGCCGGCAGTCCATTTCTCATCAATATGACCCATTGCGCCGCGGAAGCGCATTGAGGCCGGACCTGAATGCGTATGGGTGCAGCATATGAGAACGTTCCCTTTCGGAATGGAAGTGTTTTCGGCGATGCGGCGTCGGATACTCGCGGCCGTTGAAGGGTCCAAACCAATGAGGTCGCAGGAGATTATGGCGAGTTTCGTTTCACCCTCGTCGAGCAGAACAGCTCGCGCCATAATGGGATCGTGAACTCCTCTGGACGGCGTGATCCTGTTGCCGTAGCCGGTCATCCATGTGCCGGTAGATGGGGCAATATCGATCTCGCCTGCCGATGCCTTCAGCCTGCCCATCTAAAGCAGCTCCCCCGCATTCTCACAGACTTTACTGATTGCCGCTACGATAGAACGTATTGAATCTCTATCAGCGAGCAGCACGTTGTGAAATATCCAGACCGTGTCAGTGAGAATCTCCTCGCAGACCGGGCACGAGACTTTCGTGTAATCGACCTTTTTCCCATAATACGGGCACGAGATCGGACAGTGTTCGGGCCCCTCGCCGGTCCGTTCGAAGAGCGGGTTTCGATACAGGGGCCGGTCATAGCCTTCGCTTGCCGGCACGCCTTCTGCGTTAAGCGCCTCGATGAACCTCTCGCGAGTTATTCCCAAGCTATCCATTTCAATACGGAACGGGTAGAAGTGATAAGCCCGGCGGGTGATTCGCGGATCATTTTCGATTGTGATTATTCCGGGAATATCCTTTAGACCCTCGTTGAGGATTCCCGCATTGGCCTCTCGCGTTCGTGTCTGTTCCTCGAGCCTGCTTAGCTGCGCCAGGAGGAGCGCGCCCTGAAATTCAGTCAGCCTGAGGTTGCTGCCAAGGAGGTAATGTTCGTACCACGGCTTGTCCTTTCCTCGGCCGCAGTTCGTGTAGCTGCGGCACTGTTCAGCCAGTCCTTCGTCGTCGGTAAGAATTATGCCGCCCTCTGCGCTGTTGAGGTTCTTTGATGCCTGGAAGCTGAATGCCCCGCACTTTCCCAATGCCCCCGTGCCTTTTCCCTTCCACATGCCGCCCCACGAATGACAGGCATCCTCAAGAACAGCCAGACCGTGTTTTTCCGCGATCTCATTCAGCCGGTCCATGTCCGCGATGTAACCCGCGAGGTGGACGGGAATGACAGCTTTTGTCTTATCGGTGATTTTTCGTTCAACGTCGTCGGGATCGATGCAAAGGGTATGGGCCTGTATGTCGGCAAACACGGGAACCGCGTTGACTCTGAGCACGGCGCTCGCCGTCGCCATGAACGTGTACGGAGGAACGATTACTTCATCTCCCGCGCCGACTCCGAGGGCCAGCAGTGCAGCCTCCAGGCCCGTCGTCCCGCTCGAACAGCTCACGCCGTACTTCGCATTCTGGAACTCAGCGAACTTCTCCTCAAATTCTCTTACCTTTTTGCCGTACCACCACTCGCCGGACTCGAGCACGCCCAGCAGTGCCTTCCGTTCCTCATCGCCCCATATGGGCCATTTCGGCCACTCGCAGTTACATGATTTCTTGCCGCCGTTAATCGCCAGCTTTGCCATACGGACCTTCCGTTCTGCGTCGTATGCTTCTGCACACGCCCTTCCACCGGGCAAGCCAATGTACTACCGCCTCCCTCCTCCTGTCAATCGCTTCCCGAGCAGGATCGTCATTAACGTTATCAGGTTCGCAAGCGTGTGGCGGTTCGCGAAGAACTTGAAGAAGGACTTCATTTCATGGTCTTCTTTCGGCTGACGTGAGTTGGTCGGTCCTCGAAGGATTAACAGAAATAAATCAGCATTTCGAACCGGCTTTCCTAATCTTCTTTGCGAAGTCTTTTGTCTCTTCGAGTGTGCGCGTTGCGCTTGTACCGATGCACACAGTCTTCCTGAGTATGCCAAGTGTCATGGGGCACATGTCTTTAGAGTACTCGACCTTTACATCGGGCGAATTGTATGGGTTCCGCGCGGGATGATGTGCACCGGCTTTGTCCATTATCACATCCCAGTTCTCATAAACGTGACGCCCGCTGTCAATAAGGATTCCCGCGCTAATGCCGTCCTCGTTTGCCAGTTCACAGAATGATTTGGCCCTATCGGCCGATTCAAACAGCAGCATCAGTGCTGTCGAGCAATCGCCCTCGCTGTCGTTTACGGGATTGAAAGTGAAGGCCCCTACGTCCCGTAGCTCCTCCATCAGCATTTTCTTCTCTGCACGAAGCGATTCAAGTATCCCATCGAGCCTCTTGGCCTGAACGCGGAGGATTGCTGTCAGAATTTCGTTCATGCGGAAGTTCCACCCCGAGAAAAAAGGCGCTTTTATTCCCTGGGCGTAGTCGCGGAATATACAAGCGCTGTCATGGTGGATCAATGCCCGCTCATAGACATCTCTGTTATCGGTGCAAAGCGCGCCGCCCTCGCCGCAGGTTATTATCTTCCAGTAATTGAAAGAAAAGGCACCTGCTTCGCCGATTGAACCAAGCCGTTTCCCTTTATAGGAACCGCCGTTGGCTTGGGCAACATCCTCGAGAACAGCGATGTCGTGTTTTTGCGCCACTTCCATGACCCCGTCCATATTGCACGGCAGGCCGTTCATATGTACGGGGATGATCGCTCTCGTACGGGGAGTGATCTTGCGCTCCATATCGTCAATATCTATTGTCAATGATTCGTCGATTTCAGCAATTACAGGAATTGCCCCAACGGCAAGCGGAGCCATCGCTGACGCCATGAAAGTGTACCCGGGCACAATAACCTCGTCGCCGGGGCCGATGTTCAGCCCCACCATGCCGCATATCAGGGCGGCGGTGCCGCTGGTCACAACGACGGTATACTTTACGCCGATTTTCTCAGACCATTCCTTCTCGAAAAGTTCGCTTTCCCGCTCTTCGCCGCCCAGATATCTAAACAGTTTGCCCGACTTGATGACTCGGGCGGCGGCTTCCGCTTCCTCTTTGCCCATTATGTACACTGTCTTTCCTCCCTATTTCATGCGTGACGCACACATTTCATTGTAGAAGTCTGTCACGGTCTGGAACTCGATGCCGATCCCCTTCGCGTATTTGATGATCTCTCTATACCACGTGCCTTTCTTCTCAAAACCTTCCCTCGTCGCGCACCAATGGTCATGCGAGGCCATGCTCCATACAAGGTCCTTCGCGGCCACCTCGTCGGCGAGTGTCTTCAGGTAGTCGAAATAGGTCCCGCCCATGTCGGGTTTGCCGATCATCTCCCAATAGAAATCATCCTGGAAGCCGTGGACCATGCAGTCGAGAATGTGCGGGAATCCCTGCACGTCGTGGAAGAACGGCTGCCATTCAATCGGCACCGGGTTGCAGTCGTTCTCATCGCGTGCGAAGGACCTGATCACCTTGAAGCCGTGCTTGTCCACGATCCTTAGCAGGTCGGGCCGGTCCGCCAGGCCGCGATAATAGCCCCACGGCGTTGTCAGGCCGATGGGCCTCCTGCCGAGTAGATTCTCGAAAACCTTCTGGCACCTTCCGAGGTCCTCATCGACAACTTCTATCGCCGAGCCCTCCTTGATGAACCAATCCGTCTTGTCGTGTATCGTTTTTCCCTGCGGTACTTTGATTAGGACCGTCTTGAACAGGATGTGGTCGTAGGTGTGCGCCTGGATATCTATGAAGCCGTTCTTTTCAATACCGGAGTCAAGCGCTTTGAACTCCTCGGGGAACATTTCAAGCGTCTTCCCCGTTAAGTACCAAGTGACGGGGCATTCGAGTTCGTTGAAGAGCTGTGCCCCGTATTGTGTGAAGCCTCTGGAATCCTCGGACGCGCTTTCCACGTCAATGCCGAATATGATCGTACCAGGCATCATATACCCCCTGAGAGTACGTATGATTACGGACTCTTTGGATGGGGATTATACAGAATGCTTAGGGCTTTTCGAGGGGGAATCGCGCGATCTGCTCTGTTCAAGTCGGGACATCGCTTGATTGCGGTCCGCTCTGCCGGCGTGTGTGAAAATCCTTATTCCGACTCCTCCTCCATGAGGATGATGATCGTGAGGTTTCGCGGAACGGCCACAGCCTGTTTTGCCTCAGTTTTACTGAGCTTCCTCTCCGGTTCACGGTTGTGGGCGGAGAGCTTCTTATATAGCGAGTTGAAATGCTTCTTGTCCGCCTTCACGACAATGGACTGCTCCTTACCATTCAGGTCCGATTGCTCATATCCGTAAGAGGAACGAATCACCGTTCCCTGCTCTTGCTCTATTATCGCGTTGACGGCTCTCAAGTCCTCTTTGTAGTTCTTTATGGGCACGTCGATTCTCAGCTTGTCATAAGACAATTCCTGGCCGGTCTCACCGGCTTTCCTCGAGCCAAAACCGGCGCCGACGACCAGCACATTCGTCTTCGCCTGTCCTTCTGCCGCGTCGGAAAAACCTCCCACGTCCTTATCCCTATCCATGGCTAATTCGGAAAGAGACTCTTTCTCTCCGGCCTCTGCACTCTCTCGACGTCTCTTTTCCATATTATCAGCTTCCCCGCCGCGTCCTGCTTTTTGAACGCCGGCGATAACAGCAGGCACCTGTTCTTTGGATTTCGCCGGCGTGGAAGCCGCTTCCTCGGTCTCCTCTTCTGTTTCTGCATTTCTGATCGATACGTCACGGTCCATCCTTCTGGATTGCCTCTCCAGGGACTCCGCCACAGCCAGCGTGTCAGCTTCTCCTTTTTCTCTTGCTTCGTCGGTTATCAGATCGTCGGCCGTCACGTCGGATTTCTTGTTGATCCATCCTCTTTGACCGAGCTTCCCCTCGCCCGGTGTACCGGGCTCTGTAACCAAGTCTGCTTCGCCGTAGTCTCGAGAGGTTTCTTTCTTGAGGGCAATCTTTTTATTTTCCGAGAAGAGGTCGTGACTTCTCTTATCCCTCCCTGTGCCCCCGGCAAAAGGGCCATTCAGGATGGGTCCTCCTCCGGCAGCAACTCCCTTCTCATCTGAATAAACGCCTTCTGTGATCCCGTCCAACTCGACACCAGTCGTTATTCCCTTCCTCCCATAAAAGGCTTCGGAGGACTCCTCGGCACGTTTCTCGACCATTGCAATCCGTTCTGGACTCGGTTTACTCTCCAATGAGAGTTCCTTATCAACCCCCGGACCCAACTCCCTCAAGTTCATCCAGACGAAAAAGCCGAGGAACACGACTATTATCGCCAGGATGCCGAAGGAGTGGCTCACCCTCAGCGGACGGGCCCACAGCACACTTATCCTCTCCCGGAATGTGCGTCTTGCTTCGAGCTTTGACCGAACGCCCTGGAGGAAATCACTCGGCACAGGCTCTTCCTCGACCGACGAGAGGAGGTGTGTCAAACTCCTCAACTCGTCAAGCTCCTCTCGGCAGCCGTCGCACGTTTCCACGTGCTTCTCTACTATTTCCCGCTCTTCAGGAGCAAGCTCTCCTTCGAGATACTTCTGTAAGAGCGGTTCAATCCCATTGCAACTCATTTTATTCACCCTATAAATAAAGCCCCATTAATACTATCGTTGAGTCTATGAGTTTTCTTTATTCCTATAACAACTCTCTCAGGTGCTCTCGCAGTTCCTGCCTCGCCCTGTGCAGTCGCGACTTTATCGTACCCTCAGCGCATCCGAGTATCTCCGACATCTCCGTATACGAGAGACCCTCGATATGCCGAAGGACGACCACCTGCCTGTGCTCCAAACATATCCTGCCCAGCGCATCCTGTATGTGCCGCCGGATCTCCTTGCTCATCATGTCGCGCTCGGGACTGAGCCTCTCATCGGCGACTTCCCGACTGCTCTCTCCATCCTCGTGCATCAGCGGGTTGTCGAGGGATACATTCTTGTCCTCTCCGCGGCGTTTCATCTTGCGATACCTGTTCCTCGCCAGGTTGAGGACTATCTTGTAGAGCCACGTCTGAAAAGACGAATGACCCCTGAACTTGTGGAGGTTCCGGTATACCCGCACAAAAGCGTCCTGTGCCACTTCTTTTGCATCTTCATGATTGCCAAGGAACCTGAAGGCAATATTGTATGCCTTCTGCTGGTGTGTCAGAACCAGCCGGTTAAACGCTTCCTCCCTGCCCTCAAGGAAAAGCCTTATCAGTTCGCCGTCCGTACACGAGCTTACCCTCTCGGGTACCTGGACGACCTTTTCTATGTTCGTCTCTTTAGACACCGTCATCAGACATATGTTCCAGAAGTCTGCTTTCTCGTGCGTTGGGAGCTCAGCTTATTCCAACTCCCTTGAAAATGGTCCATTCGACCACTCCGAACATCGTTTGGAATAGTATCCTGAAAGCGCCAAGCCAAAGCAGCCCTATAAGTATGAATAACCCGTAAGGACGCATCACACGGTTATAGCTTTCAGCGGCTTCTCTCGAGAGGAAAAGCTGCAATACGTGTGATCCATCAAGTGGTGGTATGGGAATCAGGTTGAAGATAAAGAGGACAGAGTTCAATACAGCAAAAAAGAAGACAAACGAGAAAAACGGGTTCTGCAATGCCGCCAAAAGCGGTTCCGGTTCTTTCAGTACTTCAACAGGGAGAAGGAACATAACGAGCATCCTGCATGCAAATGCGCCGCCGGCAAGAAGCATGAGATTTGAGAAGGGTCCCGCCAGTGAAACAAGAAGCTCACCTTTATGATATTCCCTGAAGTTTAGTGGATTTACCGGCACAGGTTTTGCCCAGCCAAGAAGAAAAGGCAGACGGGTTCCCATCAGATTCGTCAATATCATAATCCCCGGTAAAAGAAGTGTGCCTACCGGATCGATATGCACTATCGGGTTGAGCGTCATCCTGCCCATCAGCCTCGCTGTGTCGTCACCGCACTTGTGAGCTATAAACGCGTGTGCCGCTTCATGGAAACTCAACGAAAACAGCAGAATTACCATGAACTGGACTGCATAAATCAACATCTCGGGTATAGATACTTGTTGAGCTGCAAAGAATATTTCCATAGTTAAACCCGCTATAGATTTGTATCAGATTATTTCATCCATTATATCAGACGACGACTCGCTGTCAAAGGTGCCGGAGTGGGAAGGGAAAAGAGTCAGGGCAATCCCTGCGAAAAACAGGATAATCGAGCCGACGATATACACTACGGGAATTTCGCCTGAACCCGAAATCCATTCAGCGGTTTTCAGCCCTATCAGCACTGCAATAGTACCGTTGTAGATAAGATGCATAAGAATGCCGGTGAAAATCGAGCCGGATCGATACACAACATACGACAGGATGATTCCCAAAAATATGTGCGTAACGGGGATGATTCTAAAGAGCAAAACCATGATGTGGAAGAAGCCGAAGAGAATTCCCGTGAATAATATCGCTTTCCACGCCCTCATTTTGCTCGACAGGGCGCTGAGTATAAATCCGCGGAATAATGTTTCCTCACACAACGCCGGCAGCAGGGCGATGATAACCAGCCTCAGTGGAAGCCCCATTTCGATAAATGTAATGTCCTCAATTATGTTCTCAAAAACTTTTGACGGGTCGTAAAGGATCCTTTGAATGCTGTCGATTACTGATGCAACTACAACCGAGGAGAAACCGAGCAGAATACATCCAATGAAATGGGCTAAACCAG
>SDBU01009615.1_pt1 | contig 10821 bp, 11 predicted proteins | sample 2277071 | NCBI WGS metagenome assembly SDBU01 (sample SAMN10397929, study PRJNA504765) | marine sediment metagenome | isolation source: marine sediment core GS08_GC12, 126 cmbsf | place: Arctic Ocean: Gakkel Ridge, Loki's castle | collected 2008
TCGGCCAATCCTCTCGGCTGCTGGTAATATGCCATCGGCAAGCACATCCCCGAAGCCTTCTCTATGGACTATCTTCTTAAGCATGCCTATGATTGCCTCCCGGCTTCCCCACTCCATAGGGATGCCATCAGTGTCTTTGGCTGTAATCACACCTTTCTCGTATAACTCCATTACCCAGCCTATTATCTTCATTGACGAGATAATATCCACGCCATACCTTTGAGCCAGGAGGCCACGCTCTAATTGTACGTCTTCGTCAACATTTCCAACTAGGAAAACACTTGGAACATAGAATACACAAGAGATCACACCGCCCCCTTTAGACTCCACCGGATATAGGTCCATACACTGCACCGGGCAACCGGGGCATCCTGTTCTTCCTGGCTTGTACTTCAAATAGACATCATACCCCGTTACTTCGCCTTGTTGCTCCGACCCACCGGTAAGAGGTCCTATACTATCTTGTCGAGCCATACCTTGCTGCTGCCTCTCCTGGATGGCAGTATTGCTCCTCATTTCCTTGTGCAGTTCCTCAGCAACTGACAGGTACTTCTCAGGGTCGGCCAGAGCAACCCCTTTTGTCCCCCGGACAACTATCGCCTTGAGGTTCTTCGAACCCATCACCGCTCCCAGACCGGTACGACCGGCTCCATGCCCTAATTCATGCTGCACAGTGGCAAAACGGACCAGGTTCTCTCCAGCCGGTCCAATGCAGGCAATCTTGGCTTCGCTGTCTACATCAGCGCGGATAATTGCCTGTGTTTCATAGCTATCTTTGCCCCAGAGGTGAGAGGCATCCCTTATCTCTACCTGTTCATTGTAAATCCAGATGTAAACTGGTTTATTAGCCCTGCCGGTAATGGCAATGTGGTCGTAGCCAGCAAATTTGAGCTCCGGGCCAAAGTAACCACCAAAGTTGGAACTACCTAAAAAGCCAGTCTCCGGCGATTTAGCGGTAACCTCGGTACGACTGGCAGAAACTGGAGTGCCACACAGAGGCCCCATGCCAAAGATAAGAAGATTGGCCGGGTCAAGGGGGTCAGTCCCAGGTGGTACCCCCTCGTAGAGAAGTTTAATATTAATCCCCCGCCCACCCAGAAAATCACCTGAATAGGAACTTGTCGGCTCTTTAGATATTTTGCCTTCACTAAGGTTAACTAGCAGAATAGTCCCGCCATACATATAGGCCATCATATACCTCCTTATCCCAACTTATCCTGAAGGTGTCGAAGAGAGCTTAAGAAACTCCAGTAACTTATCCGTACGGGCTCTCCTTAGCCTGATACTGACCTCATCGCTCCTAATGTACTGGAGAGCTCCAAAGGGACACCATCGGGCACAGAGCGGGTCGCCATCACACAGGTCACAAATAAAGGCGGTCCCCACCGAGCGGTCAAGGACTGCCGCCCCGAAGGGGCAGGCATACACGCAAGCACTACAGCCGATGCATTTTCCCTTGTCTATCACTCTGGCTCCAGTTGCCGGGTTAGAAGAGATGGCACCGGTAGGGCAGATAGCTTCGCAGATAGGCTTTTCGCACTGCATGCACCTGGCAGGGATGGAGATAATGCTTGCCTCCTCTTTTACTTTGACAATGCGGACCATCGCTTTCTGCGGGTTGGGCCCCAGCCCGAGGTGCATCGAGCATACTCCCTCACAAATACTACACCCGGTGCACTTATCATAGTTAACAACCAGCTCATATTCTGCCATCTGATGCCTCCTTCTTACGTTCTATATCCCCTTACTTAAAAAAAGGATGCTAGTCTTCATATGGTTGAGCTTAAAGATTGGTTATTTTTCGACCCGCCTGAAAAAGGTTACCACGCTATCCGCCACTACCCTTTTATCATAAGGTCAGGGAGCCATAAGGCCAACTGAGGTATCATTATAATTAAGACCAAAGCAATTACTATCATGGCAACGAATGGTATGATACCGCGATAAATGTCGCCCATAGTTATACCTGGGGGAGCGACGCCTTTCATGTAAAACAGACTAAAGCCAAAGGGTGGAGTTAGGTAAGCTGCCTGCAGGTTGACCAGGTAAAGAACGCCAAACCATAATCTGCTGATACCCAGCATATCAATTATAGGGAAATAGATGGGAAGGGTAATCATCATCATGGTTATTTCGTCCAGGAAGCATCCCATGAAGAGGTAACCTACCTGCATTATTATGACAATGGCTAGCGGGGATACCTCGAGACCCTCAACAAAACCTCTTACCAAGGGCGGGCCTCCGGTGGCCGTAAAGACGGCACTGTAGCACATGGCTCCCACCAGTATCCACATAACCATGGCGTTGATGCTGAAAGCTCGATAGGCTGATTCTTTGACCAATCTCCAGCTAAATTTCCGGTTGATGGCGGCACATATAAGGGCACCAATAGCCCCTACGGCGGCAGCCTCGGTCGGGGAAGCCAATCCCATAAAGATACTCCCCAGAACCGCTATGATAAGAAACCCAGGTAGAATCAAGCCTCTTAAGGAGACTACCATCTCCCTGAGCGCAGGTCTTTCCTCAGGGGGCACTGCTGGACCAAGATGTGGCTGGAAGTGGCACCTTATACCTACGTAGACTATGTAAAAACCAGCCAGGATAAGACCGGGGACCATTCCTCCTATAAACAGCTTCCCGATTGATACCTTGGCCATCATGCCATAGATAATAAAGGAAATACTGGGCGGAATAAGGATTCCCAGGGTTCCACCAGCCATGACCAGGCCTAACGATAGTCTCTTATCATACTTCCGCTTGAGCATTTCAGGAAGAGCAACGATGCCCATCATTACTACACCCGCACCGGCCAAACCGGACATGGCGGCAATCACGGTGCAGATAAGTATCACTCCCATACCCAAACCCCCTCTAATCCGGCCAAGCCACTTGTGCATTGCCGTAAAGAGAGCATCAGCCACACCAGACTTCTCCAGTACCACAGCCATAAAGATGAACATTGGCATGGCAATAAGAGTTATTGCGTTGAGTGCCTGATAGGGACGCACCGCCATTACCGATAGCTTGCCGGCACCCCAGAAAATAAGGGTAAACACTATGGCTAGACCACCCATGGTGAAGGCCACCGGCAGCCCGGTTAGCAGACACGCTATGAGCGTAATAAACATTATCGCCATAAGCACTACTGGGCTCATACCAACTCCCTCCCGGTAACAACAAAGTAGAGGTCACGGATGAACTTAGACACGCCCATTAAGAGCACGAGAAAAGCTCCAACAGGAAGAGTTAGCTTAAACGGCCAGATGGGGACACCCCAGGGATGAAAGGTAGGTTCAAGGCGCAGTATCGACGGCCAGGCCAAGTCCACCCACGAATACCACACAAACATAACCACGAATAAGAAAAAGAGAATAGAAGTAATTAGGTCTACTATCACTTGGGTCCTCGGCTGTAATCGCGCCCAGATGATGTCTACCCTGACATGTTCGCGATGCAGAAGAACATATCCACCCCCCAGGACGCTGCTGGCACCAAACAGGTACAGAGACAAATTATGAGCCCATATCGTGGGGGCTCTAAAGAAATACCGCATTATAACTTCATAAAATATGGCCAGTATCATGGCCACAATCATAAAGCTAACAATCTTGCCGAATCTTTCAGTAAACCAGTCAAGGGCAAATACAACTCGTTTAAGAATTCTCATTATCTAACTTCTACTACCTTATCGTTAGTTAGACTTGCGGCCTTAACTTTTTTCCTCCAACTTCCCACCACAACTAAAAGGGGTATCTTTATCTAAGGTTTACCCCCTCACACTTTGTTTCAGCCTGGATTCTCTCTTTATGAGGGGAGAGGCCATTTTCATCTGACCTCTCCCCCCATTCACCTACCGAGTATGAACAGCTAAAACCCGGCAATTAACCGCCGTTCTCCTAGTCCCTATCTATATCCCATCATTGTCTGTATGCTTAATATGATGTCTAGTAGTTGGGCGGTTCGAGGGCTGGCACCACGCTGCGCTTCGGCCCATTCCATCGAGGCTTCGGTATACTTGTTGATACTGTCCTCCGGCCAGGTAATTAATGTTATTCCGTGCTCCGCCTCAACCAGCTTCAGGGTTTCTTGCTCTCCGATTAGGCTATCGGCATATGTTGTATCGGAGTAAGCGAAGAGAGTCTCCTGAATTATTGCCTGGTAGGCCGGGGGTAAAGCGTTCCAGGCATCCAGGTTTATGATGACAGGAAAATGGCAGGCAGGGTGCAAATGGTTGGTTGTCCAGTAGCTAGTGACCTCGGCAAAGCCATACTGATAAGCGTCCAGTGCCCCGGCATACTGGACTGCGTCTACTGCCCCGGTGGCCAGCAGGGTATATATCTCGCCACCAGGCACCCAGGTAAGTCCAGCCCCGTACTTACCTAAAACATACGAGTGCTCTTCAGAAGCCCGGAACATTACTCCCTCAACATCTTCGAGCTTGTAGATCGGCACCTTCGAGGTAAAGACGAGAGTGGTAATGGCTACGTTACCGGCAACTATTACATTGTGCTCCGCCGCTGCCGCGTTGATAATATCCAGACCTCCAAGGGTATAAAAATAGGCATACATTTCGCCCAGGCTTCTCAACGTCATGGCAATATCCCCAACACAAAACTCGGGGAATTGCTCGATGAAGTAGCTTGGCCAAGCAATCCCGCCATCAAGCACGCCTGTGCCTACAGCGGAGAGCTCTTCCACTGTGGGGGCTAGTGCCCCGGTGGGCAGGATTTCTATCTCAAGACCCCCATCGGTCATCTCCTTGACTCTATCTGCCCATATGAAGCCATTGTCCCATATTGGCCCGGTAGTCATTAGATTGTAGAATGTCCACTTTATTGGCTCAACTGGTTCCTTCAGCCCAGTTATTTCTTTCTCCAGGTCAGCTATATCTCCCTGCAGCCCAGTAACCCTTGCCTTCTCCGCAGCTAACGCCGCCTCTAACTCTTCACTCCCCACTGGTGCTGGTGCCGCACAGCCAACCACAACTAAGCCAATAGCCAACAGCAGTGACAGCGAAAGCAGCACTATCTTGTTTCTCTTGTTCCTCATTAATTTACCTCCTGAATTTTAAATTCCCAGCTCTTTTCCTTGTCTACATTACCCACCCATATATCAGCACCTCCTCACCTTACTCTCTTCCGGAGATTCTGGTTGTCTACTAAATATAAAGATTTGATAACCTCTGAAATATCTTATCTTTCCCTCGGGTTTTCTCCTCAGGAAGGAGCCTTAGTTCACAGTATATCCCCTTTTCAAAATTTGTCAACACTACGGCTGCGCTCAAAAGTTGGTTATTCTTCAGCACAGCTAAAGTTCATAACTTATAGCACTACTTTCGCCATTTGTCAAGTAGGTGAATTGTCTCATAATTATTCCTACCCAGGAAGGAGAGGAAGGGGATAGGGTTATTAAATAGTCTTCTTGTTCAACTTGCCTTAGGCTTGCTATAATGAAGCAAAACTAGGATAGTAGTAAATGGCTAAAACTAAAAGTAAAGAAGCTAACTTAAAGTCTCCAACTTTGTCATACCACCGAATAATAGTCAAGCTTGGCACCAGTCTACTCACCGGCGGCACTAACCAGTTGAATCAGGATATAATGTCAAGCTTGGTTGCCCAGGTGGCATCGCTACATAAGCAGGGCCTGGAGCTGCTCGTCGTCTCTTCCGGGGCTATAGCCGCCGGCAGGTATAAGTTGGGGTTGACCGAGGGGCTTAGAGGCATCCCTTCCAAGCAGGTATTCTCTTCAGTAGGGCAGAATCGCCTGATGTACATCTATGAGCAACTATTCAGTCAACATAATATAACTGTGGCTCAGGCTTTGCTCACCAAAGCTGACCTGTCCGACCGGGCTGGTTATCTGAATACCCGTAATACCCTTTTAGCTCTACTAGACCTTCGGGTGTTGTGCATTGTCAATGAAAACGATGTGGTAGCGGTAGATGAGATTCAGGAGGCTAAATTTGGCGATAATGACAATCTATCGGCTATGGTAGCTAATCTGGTTGATGCTGACCTGCTGTTGATTCTTACTGATACTGCCGGGTTATATACTGCCGACCCGCACCGTGACCCCAATGCCCATCCCATTTCACAGGTGGACAGGATAGATTCAGAGATTGAACGCCTAGCCGCAGATATACCTGGTGGTCTAGGGACTGGAGGTATGATTACCAAGATAGAAGCAGCCAAGCTGGCTACTGCCTCAGGGGTAACTACGGTCATAGCTGATGGCAGGGAGCCAGATATTATTTTAAGGCTAGCCGCTGGTAAGGCTATAGGCACCCGTTTCTCACCAACTACCAGCAAGCGGGAGAGCCGCAAGCGCTGGATGCTCAGTGGTCTCTCTACCAAAGGTAGGCTGATAGTAGATTCCGGAGCAGCCGTGGCGCTAAGGAAGCAGAAACGGAGCCTGCTAGCCGCTGGCATTAGGCAGATTGACGGTGAGTTTCAGCGGGGTGACATAGTCAATATTCATGGTCCCGAGGGGACTCAAATTGGCTGTGGTATAACCAATTATAGCTCGGCAGACATTGTCATTATCAAGGGAGTGCACTCCAGAAAAATTGCCACCCTACTTGGCTACGACTACGGCTCAGAGGTAGTGCATAGGAATAACTTGGTGGTATTATAGGAAGCTAATCAATGGTAATGTATGCTTATATAGCTGGAATTAAATATGAGGAGTTAAGTGGTTATCTAAACTACATCCAAGGCCAGTCAGACTGCGAAATTAGAAAAGGCTGCATCTTGGCAGTCAAGCCTAAACCTGAACCGCAATCTAACTTGCTGCAACTTGCGGATTAGTACCGCCTACGGTTACATTTCTTTAATGACACAACAACATGAAGTTGGCTTACCTGCTTAAATGATTTGATACGTAGCGATAATTATGAAGCTGACAAATAATCTATACTTTTACCCCGAAAAGGGAATGTTAGACTGCAATACCTATGTGATTAGGGATGACCTCAGCATTATTATAGACCCCGGCTCCACTCAGTTCCTCCCCGGGCTAATACAGGATTTGGCCAAAGATGGCATTGAACCTAAAGATATTGATATTATCACCAATACCCACCTCCATGCTGACCACTACTGGGCAAACGAAGCCTTCAAGGCAATCTCTGGAGCTAAAATCCTTTCCCACCCGCTGCACAAGGAGTTCTATGACATAACTGTTATCAGGACATCAGAATTCTTTGGTCTTAAAGCTGTGGAGTTTAAAGAAGACGGCTACCTGGATAATAGCCGACTGAATAGTGGAGATATGGAACTTGAGTTTATCCGCTCCCCGGGACACTCTCCTGATAGTATCTGCTTCTACTGCAAGAAGGGGGAAATCTTGGTTTGTGGAGATGTCATTTTCAATGAAAATACAGGCAGGGTTGACCTGCCTGGTGGCAATGCTGATGAACTTAAGCACTCCATAGAGGAGCTATCGCAACTGGAAATTGAGTACCTACTTCCTGGGCACATGGATATTGTAACTAGCACTGAAAAGGTAAAGCGCAACTTCGAATTCGTTAAAACATATGTATTCAAATGGCTATAGAGGAGAATAATGACATATTCTTTTGAGCTAGGACCAATTAGACCCCCGAGCGAGGCTTATTCCCTGCTTATTAGGGTAACCATGAACTGCCCCTGGAACCGGTGTAAGTTTTGTCCTACTTACAAAGGGGAAAAATTTCAGCTCAGGTCGGTGGAAAATATAAAGCAAGATATAAAAACAGCCAAGTCTATACAAGATAAGATAAAGGAGCTGTCATGGAAATCTGGCTATGGAGGCAGAGTAAAAGAGATAGCCGCTTCAGTGTTCAATAATCCACCAAACGAGGCCTTTCGCAATGTAGCCCTATGGCTATATACCGGTGGTGAGAGTGCCTTCCTGCAGGATGCCAACAGCTTAATTATGAGGACTAATGAGCTGGCTGAGGTAATAAGGTTTTTACGAGAAACCCTGCCCAGCATTAAACGGGTAACTAGTTACGGTAGGTCAAAGACGGCAGCCAAAAAGAAACCAGAGGAGCTAACTGAGCTATACGAGGCTGGGCTTTCTCGGTTGCATATCGGGCTGGAATCAGGCTATGACCCTCTACTCCAGTATATGGACAAGGGGGCTACCGCTGCTGAACATATCAAAGGTGGACGGAATATAGTAGAATCAGGAATCTCACTGTGTGAATATGTTATCTTGGGTCTGGGGGGCAAGGAAATGTGGCGGGAGCACGCCATTGAAACAGCCAGGGTGTTGAATGAAATAGACCCTGACTTCATCAGAGTCAGAACCTTAGCTGTTCATAATAAGATGCCTTTGTATAATGAGATAGAGAATGGCAATTTTATCCAAGCAACAGATGAGGAGATTGTGGAGGAAGAAAAACTGTTTATTGAGCACTTGGAATGCCACTCAAACTATGTTAGTGACCATATTACCAACCTGCTACAGGAGATTGAAGGCAAATTACCCCAGGAAAAGGAAAAGATGCTGGCTTCTATAGATAGATTCCAGTCCCTACCTCCTGAGGAAAAAACCAACTTCAGAGTGGGCAGAAGGGTTGGTATATATAGCCACCTGGATGACCTCTACGATTTGTGCAAGCATCAGGCAGTTGAGCAGGCTATACAACAACTTGGTCAAGGTAACAACCAGATAAACGAAGAAGCAATACACACCTTGATGGGAAGGTTTATAGTATAAGTCATGACTGGTCTAGCACAAGAGGTCGGAAATCTGCTTCGCCAGAAAGGGCTAACCCTGGGGATAGTGGAATCAGCCACTGGAGGGCTAATATCTCACCTGATAACCAACGTCCCCGGTAGCTCGGATTATTATAAAGGGTCGGTTACCGCCTATAGTAATGAGGTCAAGATTAAAGTAGTCGGGGTAAAAGAAGGCACCATCAATAAATACGGTGCCGTAAGCTATCAGGTAGCCGAGGAGATGGCACAGGATGGCAAAAAAATACTAGCCGCAGATATATGCCTAGCTGATACTGGCATCGCCGGACCCACCGGTGTTACCGCAGAAAAACCGATAGGGCTATTCTACATTGGATTATCACATCAAGCTGGAACCTATAGCCAGAAACACAATTTCCATGGAAACCGAGAGCAAAACAAACGAGACGCGGCTAAAGCAGCCTTGAGCTGGTTAAGAGAATATCTGATAAGCCTAAAATAGACTGAAGTAATAGGCTATGCTCCAGGAAAAACAGGTTGTTACCTGCTTTCTTGAATCGGAAAACAAGATACTAATTTTGCGGCGCAGTGAGCGTGTTTGTAGCTGCTCAATGCTCTCTGCCTAGCTCTGCTCAGCAACACTTTTCAGGACATTTACTGCCTGCCTCGCCAACTGGCTGGCACCATGAATCCTGTCATCCCTGACTTCGTCTATCAGGCCAATAATTTCAGAGGTGATGTTCATGATGGCTATTTTACCCCTTAGTCAGCTAAAGCATACATAATCTTCCAGCCTCTCTTGTCGCTTGTAGACGATATCTAAGGAAATAGCCTCCATAAATTACTAGCCCAGTAGCTAGTATCGTACCAATGGTATTCAATATACTGTCCATCTTGACCTCCGCTGCAGTGCCTTACTAATAAGAGCATACAACTTGGTCACCTATTAAGAAATGGGTGTTTAAGAGGAGCGTTAGCCCCTCTTTTATTATCTCCCCCTCTCATTTTTAGGTTCACTGAAATCTAACAATCAAGATTACTTTTTACAAAATCTTAACGAAACCTTTATGCCTATATTTATATTCGTATGGCAGTCTTAAATAGATAAATCATATGGCATTAGAGAAATAGCTGATGGGGCTTAGTGAGCCGGTCTTTCAGAAGAGGTGAATAAAATAGAACGCAAAGAGGAAAGGGAAAAGGTATTAGTTCCAGTTCGTCACCGCAAGACTATTCAGGAAAAGAAGCTTCCAAGAGAACTAGATGAGGTGAAAGTACGGGAGATACCACGAAGGTGGCACGTCTACTAATAATGAAACGTCAGCCCCTCTTCTATATATCTTGTTTTCCCTCTCTCCTTCAAAGGAGAGAAAGAGGGAGTGAGGTAGATAAATACTCTCAAAATTGCCCTTATCCTCCCGTTAATGCTATACGCCAACACAAGTTGGGAGATTTTAGGTGAAAAGGGCTGACGGGCGTGCCTGGGATGAGCTGCGGCCGGTAAAAATTACACCCGGATATCAGAGCTTTGCCGAGGGCTCGGTACTAATGGAATTGGGGAAGCCCGGGTGCTGTGCTCGGTGAGTGTTGAGTAAAGGGTGTCTGACTTTCTCGGGGGCGGAGGCGACGGCTGGATTACAGTATAGGGCTGGCTGCCCCGGAGCTGCTTTTGGGCTTGTTAGAAGCCTTGACAGCCAGCGAGCAGGGGGGTAAAATAGCCACAGTAGTTGATTTGGGAAATCCCAACTATATATCAGATACCCCCGAGGGATTAGCCTCGACACTAGAACATTGTTCTAGATCGCAATATCTTCCTAAGATCTGTAAAGAAGACTATACTTACCTTAGGTTGTTTGAATTAAAGTTCTTATTTTCTTAACCTAATAGAGCAGATAATAGCTTTTGGAAGTTTGCAAGTAATAGCAAATCTTTAAAGGCACTTCTAAACGAGATTTTCTACAGTGATATTGGAGAAGCGAAAAAAAGTTTCTATATGGCAGAGGGCTTGGGAAAGAACTCCGAAGCGTGTCGTGGTAATCTTGCTTATCGCTACTTTTGTCCTTTCCTCCTGCTCATCTGGCCAAAGGGATTTTCCTGCCTTTGTATATAATTCTGCCCAAGTGCTACAGGCCTACGA
>SDBU01009616.1_pt1 | contig 10821 bp, 7 predicted proteins | sample 2277071 | NCBI WGS metagenome assembly SDBU01 (sample SAMN10397929, study PRJNA504765) | marine sediment metagenome | isolation source: marine sediment core GS08_GC12, 126 cmbsf | place: Arctic Ocean: Gakkel Ridge, Loki's castle | collected 2008
TTAGATTCATCAGCCTATGCCGCCTATGCTACGCTGGGAGACCATACTGTGGAGGTGGAAGTAAGTGACGGCATAAATCCACCGGTTACTCACGATTGGTTGCTGCATGTTATACAAACCGGGGTAAACAATCCGCCTACTATAGATTCATATTCTCCGATTGAGACAACTTTGGATTTGACTGTCGAAGATTCGCAAGAATTCAGCATAATCGCTTCTGACCTTGATGGCGACATATTAACTTATAGCTGGACAGTTGATAGTACGGCAGTAGGCCCTAATTCAAATTCTTATACATATGATGCCACCCAGGCCGGTCAGTTTGCAATCAAAGTGACAGTTACTGACGGCAAGGTGCCGATACCACCGGAGCAGGAATGGACGGTTAATGTTCAGTCGGAACCTGTCCAAGAAACCCTGGAAGATATGCTTAATAGCACATTTGGTTATTTCTGGAACGAGACAGATAACCCGTCTACCGGTTTAGTGCGGGATAGACTCTTGGCTAATGTTCCGGATCCATCAATAGACCCTCACTATAATAAAGCAAGTATCGCTGCAACCGGATTTGGATTGGCGGGTATGTGTGTTGCCGCAGAAAAATACGGCGACGGCACAGATCCTGATTGGCAGACTACGCCAGCAGAACTTGCGGCAAGGGCGGAACTCATTTTAGATACATTATTAACCATTCAGGCCAATCAAGATCCGGCCGGCGATGCAACCTGGGGCAAAGACGGATTCTTTTATCATTTTTTAGATATAGAGACAGCAGAACGCTGGTCCTCCAGCACCGAAGTTTCCTCTATTGATACCGCAATTCTTGTGGCAGGGGTTCTTACTGCCGGTGAATATTTTGAATCCATAAATCCTGATCTAAATACCAAGGCAAAACAGATATACGCCAATGTAAACTGGAGTTCATTTATTGACAATACTCCCGACGAAAATTACAGACAATTATATAAACAATGGATGCCTGGCGGAACAGGGTATAGCAACGGGCATTGGGATTATAATGACGAATCTTTGCTTTTGTATCTATTAGCCATCGGTTCGCCCAATCCTGAATATGCGATTGATCCGGAGTGTTATCATTCTCCGAGAAGAGAACTGGGGAGTTATGGGGTAGATGGAAAAGCGATGGTACAAACGTGGTTTGGGTCGCTTTTTGCCTACCAATATACCCATACCTTCTTCGATTTAAGGAATGTGCATGACGAAAGAAACATCGATTGGTGGCAAAATTCTATAGACGCCACAATAGCGAATAGACAATTCTGCCTGGACCAGAACAGCTCATACGGTTATAATCAGTATGTCTGGGGTTTGAGTTCAGCTTATGGAGAAGGGGCTTCTTATCTGGGAGAATTAGGCGCTCCTCCTTTGAAGAATGCGACTGGGCCAGTCCACAATGGATTTGTAAATCCGAGCGCAGCGGCTTGTTCGATAGGTATGTTACCAACAGAAGTCGGTGAAACCCTGGTTTCGATGAAAAGTGACCCCAATTTATGGTATGGCGAGGAATATGGCTTTGTGGACTCTTTCAAAAACAGCGATCCTCGTATCTATGCAGATTACTTTGTAGGCATAGACCTGGGCTCTTCGTTTGCAATGATATCCAATTACACCGATTCAGGCCTGATCTGGAACAATTTCATGAATGCCGAGACCCGTTATGGAACAATGCAAGATTTGCTTACCCATCTTAATTTCCGTTCCAATAGCGACACGAAATTCTACATCGATTTAGATGACATAAGCGCTAAGAGCCAGTTTGCTTATGGATTTATGGATTCAGTGAATACTACTTTTCAAATAAATTTTAATTTAACAGACATTATACAGGATAGCGGGTATCTCCTGGCAATTCATACATTCATGAATGATTTCCTCGGAGACTACCAGGTTGAAATAAATGTCAGCGTGAATGGTACTGATGAAGGTAATCAAATATTCTCTCATTTAGAAAACGAAGAAGATTTTATAAAATATATCGAGATAGATAGCTCAAATCTTCAAGTCGGTGAGAATTTAATTACTCTGACCTGGCAGAGCGGGGCAAGCTGGCTTGCCTGGAAGAATCTCGAACTTTCATCACCCATCACAACTAACGAGTGGACTATTACGAGGTCAGAATATGCAAATGAATATAGAATTGATGATACTTATTATACCGGCCACGCTGATCCGTCGAAATACGGCACCGAGGCCTATAAGACATTTGAACAGGCACTGAATTTTAGTACAGATCCTTATACTGAAATTCTGTTCTACATGGATGATTTGGGTCATGATAGAAAAATTACATTACAAGACCTTTTCTCTGACGGCACCGTATATGTGGATTTGATAGTGAATGGCCAACTCGCCGCTGATGACGTAGCTATGAATTCAAGTCAGCAAGTCACAATACCTGCCGGCCTTTTACAGGATGGTTGGAATTCCATAAGGCTCCGGATAGATGAGCAGGGCGGCGAGTGGATTGTATGGGATACCCTACAACTGGAATTGGGAGAAGAGGTTGTCGTAGTAGTTCCTCAAGGATTAGCTTGCGCCTCATTCGGTCCTGATAAGGTAAATTTAAGATGGGAGAGCGTAAGCGGAACAAATATTAGATATAATCTTTATCGAAGCCAAACCCAAGGCGGGCTATATGCAAAAGTAAATGTTTCCGATATAGTTTCTACAGAGTATCAGGATACAGGACTTCAAGATAGCGCAACGTATTACTATGTAGTTAGTGCCTTTGAAGAATCCAATCCTTTGGATGAAAGCGAATATTCTGGTGAAATCGTAGTTACCACCGGAGATTGGGAACTCGATTATGGCGATGGAAAAGACCCTAATGTGTTCGGTGGGACTAATGGAACAGGGGTTTCTTATGAAGGGTCAAGCCTGCCCGGCGGTTCCACCGGTTTCATAAGAAAAGTGACTTTAAGCAGCACAGCCGTTATTGGATTAAATTCAGTGGATTTAAGTCAGGCCACCAAGCTTTCAATGTGGATTAAAGGTGATAGCGGTGATGAAGCCTTCCAAATCGGATTAAAAGACGGTTCAAGCAATGAGGCCTATATTGACTTTAGTAATCCTTCCACTGATTGGAGCGAAGTCGAAATAGATTTGAGTGAATTCAGCGGTGTATCAACTTCCAATTTAGGCCAGCTGATTATCTCTTCTCCGGGATCGGCCACACTTTATCTATATGATATAAAATTTAAAGAGGAAGCGATATCCACTTATCTTGAGATAGAACCGCGCAATATAAGCGACCAGACTTTAAGCACCGGTATTCATTTCAGCAACTTAGATTTGACTCAACCTACCCAATATAATTTATCCGATCAACTTATAGAGGTCGACTATAATCCACCCAGTACCGGTGAGGGAGATATAGTAATCTGGAAGATAAGAATTTATACTGATAACGACGATGCGGATATGGAGGCGCTGCCCTATCAGAGAAACGGCCTTTTAAATCAGAATAAAAAATCTACTATTCCAGTCAAGTGGAAGGCCTATAATAATACCCAAGGCGTAGAATTTACAGAAGGAACTGCCGATAATTGGGCCTATATAAAGGATAAGAATGACGAGGATATTCCGGGGACCCCATACGATGAAAGCTGGGAGGCGGCTAATATACCCGGACAGGAATATACTGTAGTCGCTTTCGGAAGCAATAATGCATGGGAGCCCTGGTCCAGATTAGCCGACGGAACACCTTGCGCATCACCGATTTATGTATACATAGGAGGCATATTTAAAGGCGCTATAGGTGAAACTCCCTTTGTAGCGGCAGCGGGCGAGTATCACACAACGATATATTTTGATTTATACCATGAATAATTGTAAAATATAGGGGATTGCAAAGATGAAAGCGATTTTGAGAACAACTTTAATTTTAGCTACAATTATCGTAACCACGGTAATAGCAGCCAGGGTGTGCCTGGCAGCGGTTGTAGATGAGACCGCTTCCATAACTGCAACTGCATCCAAAGAAGAGGATATTGATCCTACCAGCCCCATTCTCGATGATTTTAATGATGGAGGCATAACAAATCATTGGGGAGGCGAGACAGGCACATTTGATAACGGCGGAAATGGAAGTTGCGGCATGTCAAATGATTCAGGGTCTCCTTCCGAAGGAGATTTTTGTTTAAAATTGGATTATGATGTATCTACCGCGGAGGGTTTTTCGGGTTATTTTAGCAAACTGCAATCAAAGAATTTAAGTAGTTATACTTCCATCTCTTTCTATGTCAAAGGCGCTTCTGGTGAAGAATTTTTTAAGATAGAACTTAAGAATAATAGCGGAGACGCTAACCGTAACCATGCAGCGGTTTATATAACCGATTATTTAGACGGTGGTGTGACCACTAATTGGCAAAAGGTCACCATTCCATTTCATAATTTTGCTAACATAAGTGATTGGTCTTCGATGAAGGAATTTGTGATTGTGTTTGAGAATGTTCAGAGTAATATTAATGGAAGCCCAAAACAGGGGACTATTTATATTGATAAGATTACATTTAGCAATCCGACCGTTAATATTGTGCGAATAGACCATTATGGGGATAAATTGGGAGTTGGCGCCTTAGGTGGAAGTATGGGGGATATGGGAAGCGGTACATCAAATGTACATTCATTCTCTTCGACCGCAGGAACCTTTCATAATAGCCCTAATGGATTAAAGATAGATTATACTGTTAATATTATGTGGAGTTACGGTGCCACCTTTACCATTTTTGGTGGAGGCGATAATGGTTGGACTAAAATTGCTCACGATTTCAGTAACTATAATTATATCTCTTTTTGGATAAAAGCTGAGTCTGATACTAAGAATCCACAGGGCATAAAGATAGAACTGCATGACTTTGTAGGCGGATCAGAACCTTTCTATGTAATAGACTGGTGGGGTGCGAATCCTATTACAACAGAATGGAAGCAATATATAATAGCGCTCGAGGACTTTAAAGATTGGGAAGACAACGCGCTCGATAAAAGCCGCATAAGTGAATTGGTATTTACTTTTGAGTGGGCGAATAGTGCCGATTCAATAGGCACAGTTTACATCGACGACGTGCAATTTACGAAAGAATAGGGAGGAAGGCATGAATAGGTTTTTCATTACATTGGTTGTTTTGGTAATTTGTTTAAAAATAATAAACTCGGGGGAATGTCAGGAAGAGAAGCAAGGAATTATAAAAGACCTTAATTACAGTCAAAAAGAGTTTTATAACCAATGGAAATATTTAAGTAATAGAGAAAAAAAATTCGCTCAAGAATTGAATGAAGAGGTTGAATTATATAACCGGAGGCCCTCGTTTAAATCTTTAAAGAAAATCGAAGATTTGAAAATTCAAATCATAGACAATTTACAAAATCAGATAAGAAGCGATAGAGGCTATATCGCATATTTAGAGCCGAAATTATCTGAGTTATTAGATTATAAATTTAGCCCCCTCAGGTTTGAAGAAGATACCGATGTAATTCAAGAAGCCGTTAAAGAACTGACAGAGGAGGAGGATGTTGCTCCGCTTGGCCTTGAAGAAGAAGCCGATAAAATTGAAGCGACCGCTAAAAGATTATTAAAGGAAATCGCTCAAGAAAAAGGGGAAAGATATCATGAAGAATATGAATAAAATAATTCTGATTCTCCTGGTAATGGTATGTATAATTTCTGTTTCAAGCGCGGTCTTTTTCTTTGCTGAAAGACAGAAAATAAAAAAAGACAGAACGTCACTTCATGAAAAATTCCAGGAGTTGTCACTGAAAAAAAGTGAGCTTGCAAAAGTTGTAAAAGAATTTGAAGAATCAAAGAAAACTATGGAACAGAAATTTAGAAATTCCGAAAAAAACATAAAAAACTTTTCTTCTCAGTTTAAAGAAGAGGAAAACAAAAATATCCGATTATCTGAGGAAATCAGACAGAAAGAAGATGAGATTAAAGAATTAAAGGCCGATTTTGCAAAGCTCCAAAAAAAGAACAGAGAATTGTTAAAACTCCTTAAATCATTGAATAAAGCCTTTGGTGATATGAAAGTAGAATTCGGGGAGTTGGTTACTGTGAAAAGGCAATCGGAAGAAAGAATAAAAGAATTGAATAAAAAAATAGAAGGCCTATCAGAAAAAGAAGACGCCACTTCGCTCGGAACAATAATAATCAAAAGATAAGAACCCGCTTATTCCTAAAGATATTGACATAATATTTCAATATGTTATTATATCATCCGTTATGAACTACGTCAAAACAGGTATTTTATTGGTGGTTCTTACGCTTATCCTGATTTGGATAGGTGGCATAGTAGGTGGGCCCCGAGGGGCTATGATCGCCTTCATAGTCGCCCTTGTTATAAACGGCATAAGCTTTTGGTTCAGCGATAAAATCGTACTCAAAATGTACAAAGCCTATGAAGTGCCAAAGGCGCAGTATTATCATCTTTACAGATTAGTAGAAGAGCTTGCTGCCAGCGCGAAATTGCCTATGCCGCGCCTCTTTATGATTGAGAATGATTCACCAAATGCTTTTGCAACCGGCAGGGATCCAGAACGCGCCTGTCTTTGCGTTACTAAGGGACTTTTAAGGATGTTAGAAGAGAATGAGCTCAAGGGCGTGCTTGCCCACGAATTGGCTCATGTGAAAAATAACGATACGCTTATCATGACCGTTACCGCCGCAATTGCAGGCGCAATAATGATACTCGCGAATATAGCGCGGTGGGCGGCAATATTCGGAGGTGGTTCAAGGAGTCGCAGGGGTTCGGGTAATCTATTTGGTTTAATAGCGATATCGATAATCGCGCCTATAGCGGCGATAATCGTGCAGCTCGCGATATCACGTTCGCGTGAATATGGCGCCGATGCACGAGGCGCATACATAGCAAAGGATTCAAGAGGCCTTGCCTCTGCTTTAGATAAATTAAATCAGGCACAAAGGCATCATAGGTTGCAGGCAAGTCCGCAGACCGCGCATCTTTTCATAGTAAGTCCGTTCAGAGGCAATTTTATTGCGAAACTTTTCTCTACTCATCCTCCGGTTAAAGAACGCATCACACGCCTTAACGCGATAAGGTTATAAATAGTCCATGGTCCATAGTCGATAGTTAATAGTAGGATGAGTTAAAATGAACGACTTCAATTTCTCCAAAACCTGTATCGGCAGTGTTCCGCATAATGAAGCCGGCAATATAGTAAAAGAAATAGTTAGCAGCTTCAAAGAAATCCCTTTTTGGCCGCAATTACCCAAAAAGGCCTTCCTACAAAATATGTATGCGCAATATTCAGAAAACATTCCCGGCATTGTCATTGATAAACAATCCAAGAAAATCTTCGTTGATACAAAACAAGACCTTTCAGGCGATATAGAAAAGGTCCTGCAGAAATACCTCGATAATGATTTAGAGTTTTTTTCTATGGGAGAAGAATATACCGAAGGGCTATATAAATTTTTAGATATGAAAAAAACTTTATCGGCCAACCCGGATTTAAAGTTTTTAAAGGGCCAGATTACCGGCCCGGTTAGTTTTGGTTTGACCGTAAAAGATACTTCCGGAAAATCAATAATGTATTTAAAGGAATTTGAGGAATTGATTCCAAAATTCCTCGGCATGAAGGCAAGATGGCAGATAACCAGATTAAAAGAAATCCATGATAAAGTCATAATATTTATTGACGAGCCCTACCTCACATCAATAGGTTCTAGTTACGTCAGCATAAACAAAGACAAGGCCCTGGCGGCAATAAATGAAATGGTTTCTTTAATAAAGCAGGAGGGGGCTATTTCGGGGTTACATTGTTGCGGCAACACCGAATGGGATTTTCTCCTTAAAAGCGATATCGACATTTTAAGCTTCGATGCCTATAATTATATGAAAGAATTTCTGCTTTACGCAGAGGATATTAAGAATTTTTTGAATCAGGGAAAGTCTATTGCCTGGGGGATAGTTCCGACGAATCAAGAAGGCCTTAAGAAAGAGGACGCTAAATCACTAATCAGTAAGATGATAGAAAGCATGGATAAACTTAAAGAAAAGGGTATCAATGCTAAATTGCTTTCTCGATCATCAATTATTACTCCCAGCTGTGGTTGCGGGACTTTAACAGTAGAAGAATGCGAGAAGGTTTTCGATATTTTAGATAGCGTGTCTAAGGAACTAAAGAATTTTTGCAAAAAATAAACCTACCGAATACAATCAAAAAATCTATTCTAGCGTGTGGAGCGGATACGAAAGGGGCTTTTGCGCTTGCAAAGGATGGCTGCGCCTATATCTACCAGGGATACAGTGATTTGGCGAACGTCGATAATTTTAGAAGGTATAAAAAGGATATAGCCAGTGCTATAAAGCGCTTAAAAATTAAGCCACACATTATTGCCTGTGATTTACATCCAAATTATTTCTCCACCAACTTTGCAAAAGAATTTTCCCAACTATACACTATGCACTATACGCTATACGCTATCCAGCACCACAAAGCCCACATAGCAAGCGCCATTGCTGAGAACGCTATAAGAGGCAGAGTTATAGGTGTCGCTTTCGACGGCACAGGATATGGCGAAGACGGCAGCATCTGGGGTGGAGAGTTTTTCGCAGGAGGATTGAAGAACTTAAACAGGGTTGCGCATCTGGATTACGTAAGAATGCCGGGGGGAGAATCATCCATAAAAAACCCATGGCAGATGGCGGTTTCGTATCTATATAAAGCATTTGGCAGAAATTTAAATTCGCTGAAGTTGCCATTTTTTAAAAATATAAAAAAAGAAGATATGAATATCATCATAAAGATGATTGATAAAAATTTTAATTGTCCTCAAACCTCAAGCATGGGAAGACTTTTCGATGCCGTATCAAGCCTCCTTGGATTGGTTTATAAATGCGGCTTTGAGGCGGAAGGGCCTATAAAATTACAAAATCTGGCTACGGAAGATACGGATGATTATTATAATTTTAAAGTAGAAAAAAAGAATCGACATATGATAAATACAGATGATATTATAAAGGGGATTGTGAAAGATATAAGTTCTAAGAAGGAGGATTCTTATATCTCGACAAAATTTCATAATACGGTTGCTCGTATAATATTAAAGGTGTGTAAACTTTATTCCGCGAAGACTAAAACAGCGGTATTATCAGGGGGCGTATTTCTGAATAATGTTTTGGTGGATAAGGCGGGATACTTACTTAAAAAACATGGATTTAAAGTATATACACAAAGTAAGGATACTACCACAGATGCGGGAATACCGATAGGACAAATCGCATTATCAGCATTTTAAACGCAGATATTCGCAGATTACACACAGATGGTCGCAGATTTATCTGCGTAAATCTGCGTTTGATTTGCGAGAATCTGCGTTAAGAATTAAAGAAGAATAGTAATATGTGTTTAGCGATTCCGATGAGGGTGATAAAAAAAGATAAAGATAAAGCCATAGTCGAATCTAACGGCTTAAGAAGAGGTATAAATATTTCTCTTTTGAAACAGGTAAAAGTCGGAGATTACGTTATAGTGCACGCGGGATTCGCTATTGAAAAACTGGATGAGAAAAGGGCAAAAGAAACCTTAAGTTTATTTCGACAGATGAAGATATAAAGTGAACGCAGATAAACGCAGATTGCACGCAGATAGTCGCAGATTTAAGATTGCTTCGTCGCTTCGCTCCTCGCAATGACATCTGCGTAAATCTGCGTTAGATTTGCGAGAATCTGCGTTAAAATAATGAATGACTATATATGAAATACATTGATGAATTTAGAAAGAAAGATATTTTGAAAAAACTTTCTTCAGAAATAAAGAAGACAGTAGATAAGAGAGATACCTATAATTTCATGGAGGTGTGCGGCACGCATACTATGAATATATTCAGATTCGGGCTTAAAGAAATGCTTCCGGAGAATATAAGATTGATTTCCGGGCCGGGTTGCCCCGTCTGCGTTACGCCTATAAAATCTATTGATAGGATACTGGCTTACAGCGAATTAAAAGATACAATAATCGTTACTTTCGGCGATATGGTCAGGGTGCCCGGTTCAAAGATGAGCCTCGTTAACAAAAAGGCCGAAGGCGCCAAAGTTAAGGTTGTCTATTCGCCCGAAGAAGCCATTAAAATAGCGGATTTAAATCCGAAGAAGACTATTGTATTGATAGGGATTGGCTTTGAAACAACCGCTCCGCTTTTCGCTAAAATTTTGTTAGAAATAAAAAAAAAGAATATTAATAATTTATTTGTTTTATCCTTGCATAGAACTCTACCTGAAGCGCTTCTCGCCCTTTTACAGGATGAAGATATTGAAATAGACGGATTTATATTGCCCGGCCATGTCAGCACTATCATTGGCAGCAGGCCCTATGAATTTATTCCTAAAGAATTTGGTGTAAGATGTGTTATAGCGGGTTTTGAGCCGGTTGATATAATGCAGGGATTGCTGGATTTAATAAAGCAAAAAACTCCCAGAGTCGAGATTCAATATAGCCGCATAGTAAAAAAAGACGGCAACAAACTTGCCAGAACCGTAATGAATAGAGTCTTTGAGAAATGCGATTCTGAATGGCGCGGATTGGGTATTATAAAAAACAGCGGATTGAAGATAAGGAAGGAATTTGGGAAGTTTGACGCGGAAAGAAAGTTTAAGTCCATAGCCCCTAGTCCACAGTCCACAGTCAAAGGCAAATTGCAGGATAAATGTATTTGTGGAGAAGTGCTGAAAGGGAAGAAGGATCCGACGGATTGTACATTATTCGGTAAGGTTTGCACGCCAATGAAACCCGTTGGCGCGTGTATGGTATCTTCTGAAGGCACGTGCGCCGCATATTATAAGT
>SDBU01009617.1_pt1 | contig 10820 bp, 8 predicted proteins | sample 2277071 | NCBI WGS metagenome assembly SDBU01 (sample SAMN10397929, study PRJNA504765) | marine sediment metagenome | isolation source: marine sediment core GS08_GC12, 126 cmbsf | place: Arctic Ocean: Gakkel Ridge, Loki's castle | collected 2008
AGACTTTTTTAGAAGATTCTAAAAAAGCTCTAAACTGTGAAGCAGGAACTTAGCTTGTAGCTAGGGAATCCTCTTCCTTTAGGGAGAGGAGGATGTCAATACAAATTGAATTGAAGCTTAAACTAATAATTAATTTTAAGTAGCGCTCTCTTCAAGAATAGCTTTTTGAGTAACTTTGGTTTTTTCCTCGAATCTCTTAGATAGTCTGTTTATAGAAATAATCCAAACAGGGAATATAAAAATAATTACTCCAAAGATAATAGGGGATGCACTCAGAGTTGTTGTAAAGAACATAAGAAGAATTTGAAGTATTAAAGAGCTTCCTGATTTTCCAAGTCTCGATCCTATGCCATCGATAGCGGATTTTCCTTGCAGTTTTTCTTCAGCAGATAAAGGGATAAAAGCCATCTCTTTTGTTTCATCGAATACGGTATATTTTAATGATCTAGAAAAAACATCTTGAACAGCACCAAACATAACAGCTAGTACGAGAGGAGATAAACCGAAAATGGAAATAGCTACATTTGAATTCATTGCATATTTTTTCATAAAGATAAAATAAAAAAATCCAAAACCAGATAACATTAAGGCCAAAGGTGTGATAAGAGCTGTAAATCTCCAGCCGAGTCTTCTAATTGAATTACCAGATATGAAAAGAGAAGAGAAAACAGCAACTGCGCCAGTAATAATAGTTATTTTACTTGTGAAGGCTGTAAAAGCTGAAGATGAAGGATATAACTCTTTTATTTGAGATTTCCAAAGAACTTCAACTAAATTAATTAGTATGTTGTAACACAGAACGATCAGAGCAATGAATAAAACATATTTTGATTTAACAGCGTATGTAATGCTTTTTATAAAAGATATTTTTTGTTTACCTTTTTTATTTATATCCCCACCGAGAAGATATCTTTTTGGATAAAAATATATGTGCAGGTATCGATATAAAGACATTATTAGAAGACCACAAATTATAGCTATTACAATAAAAATTAAAAGAGCTTGATCCCAGGGGGTTTTAGATCCACAGAATTTTGCAAGAGAACGTACAGAAGCGGTGGAAAGAGCTTGAGTTGCTAAATATTGTCCTAAAAAGCCGGATATAATTCCAGCTGAGTTTCTTGCGACTCCAAGCAAAGAATAATATCTTTTAGCCTCATTTATAGAGAGAACATCTACAACAAAAATCCAAAGCAGCAAAGATAGCATAATAGTAGACCAAGACTCTGCCATGATATAAAATAAAGAGAAATGCCAATATCTAATCATTGAAATAAATCCTTTAAAACCAAGGGGTAGCTTACCTGCCAAAAGATCTGCAGTAGAATTTAAATTAAAGGTTTTTGCATTTGGGTATATCACGAATATAAATAATGCAAAAAACCCTAAAAATATACTCATTATTACATAAAAAATATTTTCTCTATTAAATTTGGAAGAGAGCTTTGTAAATAAAAAAGTAAGTAAAATTGCAGAGGGTAGAATTGCCCAGACCTTCAAAAAAGGAATTGCTTCTGCTCCGGACTGAGGCGCTGTAACTATTAAGGTATCTTTTAATATTTTGAATATATGGTAGTTAAAAGCGATTAAAAAGAAAAGAAACATCATCGGTACGAACTTTGTTAGTTCGTTTTGCCTAATCGGCCAGAGAAGTGATCGAATTTTGCCAAAATCCGAGTCCATCCTACCTTAGCCTTATATTTGCGTTTGCCAAACTCGTGGGTTTGATTTTAGGTTTAATAAATGCCCCCTTAGATATATTTGCTTTATATTCCCGCAATAAAGTTAACTCCTTTTATATTATTGGTCAATAATAAAAAATTATTTTAATTATAAAAAATTTATATTATTGAAAATATATAGATAGGGAAGTTAAAATATTGCTTTGAGATGAGCATTTGTAAGCTTCTTATAAACCCTCTATAAAATAGGGAGGCTATTATGAAATTACCTTTTAAATTCAAAAAAATTGGCATTATTATATTAAATATTTCTTTAATTGTTTTTTCTTCTTATTTCATCCTTCACTCTGAAAGGCTTCAAGAAAAGATCTCTCCTCAAAAATTTTGGCAAAAAAAAATTAATACTTTGAGTACTGAATTAAAAAATGATGATATTAAAATAAAAAGTTTAAAACTAGATTTAGAAAAAGAATTAGCGCTTAGTACATACACAGAAAAACAAGCTGAAATTAAAGCAGAAGAGATAAATGAAAATCCCCATGATATCTATTTTGAAATGCAAGATGAACAGTTAAAAAAGGTCTCTGAAATAAAAAATCAAATAAATCTTTTAACAAAAGATGAAAAGAAGATTAAAACTGATTTAGAAAATGCTTATAGTAGAGTGAATTCATTAAAATAAGAAAAGATTATTGAATTAAATCTTCAAAGGCCTTTGTGATCTCAGATTCGATATTTTCTTCACCTATATTTTTATAATCATCGACTTCGAATCTCATGTTTTTATTTGGGCTATTTATTTTGCCAAAGAGTTTGGTTTCATTTTTGGTGATTAAAAATTCGTTTGGTGTGAAATTCCCTCTTTGATTAGCAGAGATTATGTATGGAGATCTGTTTTCATTAAAAATAGATGTTCCATCATAAAAATGATCGAAATTTTCATTTGGGAAAATTTGAGAAAAGATCGTTGGAAAAATATCAATATGAGTTGTTACTTGAGTTGGGGTTTTGTCATTTTTTATTAGTTTATAAATTATGGGGATTTGAAGCTGATAATCACTTAAATGAGAGCCGTGAAATAAAGCTCCATCTTCAAAAAACTCTTCTCCGTGATCTGCGGTAAATACAATTAGGCTATCATCGTATAGGTTGTTGTTTTTCAAAGTAGTTAAAAATTTGTTAAAAAGATGATCTACAAAGCCGATAGCATTTTTATATCTATTTTTAATTAGATCTAAATCATTTCTCAAATGTGACAAACTGAGGTAATTTATGCTTTCAGCATAGGGTAAAAATTTAGGTTTATAATCATTTGTCCAACTATATTCAGAGTGGGTAGAGTCAAAAAATATAATAAAAACATTAGATGACTCATTATCTTTATTATTTAAATCTTTTAATAGAGTATCGATTGCCATGCCATCTCTTATAGACGGATTAGAAGATGTATGAGAATAATCATTAAGATTATCGATTAGCTCAAGATTATTACCAAAAATTAGCTTGTCTAAATTAAAGTATTGAAGCTCTGCTGATGAATAAACGTTTATTTTATAGCCAACTTTTTTTAAGAGATTTAAAGGAATAGAACCAAACTCTAGAGTATGTTGGGCATTTGACCAGTAAATTGGGTGGTTAGAATGGAAAATAGAATACCATGAAATAAATGTTGCATTTGCTGCTGAATAGGAGGTTTTAAAGCTGATGTTTTTTTCAGAAAAATTAAAAATATTTGGAGCTATATCTTGAGTGATATAGTCTTTTCTTAAGGCTTCAGTAATAAAGATAAAGATATTGGGTTTTTTATCTATTGAAAGTTCTTTTTGATTTATTTCAGCTAAAAGTTTTTTCTCATCTCTAATAGGTTTTAAAGTGGAGTTTAGATTAATTAGTTTTTTTGTGGGGGAGATAAAGGTAAATCCGAGTGGTAACCGTTTTTGATTTTTGTAGAAATAGTCATTATTTTTAAATTTTAAGCTTACGTCTATTAGAAAAAGAGTCATCAGCGCAATAGAAAATAGTGAAAAAAGATGCTTTTTTTTCAAATGAAGAGGTTTTTTCAAACAAATTTTATCTGTTATATAATATAAAAAGATACCTGATAAGGGGAGTACTATGATTGCAAGAATTATTATAAGATACATAGTAAAATTTAAATTTATAGCTCTGAGTGTTACAAATAAATTTCCAAATCCCCCTGATAAAAATATATTTAATCCAAAAAATAAAGATTGATTTATCAATCCAACTAAAATGAAATTTACTATGTAGGCGAGCAGAACAAAAAAACTTATTCCAACAAATAATTTTTTAAAAAAATTAGATTGTATTTTATTAAGAGTGAAAACACACGCTATAAGAAGAGCAAAAGCTTGTAAAAAGGAATAAAAGCCAAATAAAAAAGATGTTTGATAGGTGGAACAAAAAGTAATGATAAATAAAAAAAATGAAAAGAAAATATAATTTATATATATAGATTTTTCTAAAAACCTTAGTGTAAAATCTTTTATTTGCTTAAACAAAATTTTTATCATCTTCTTTATTTTTGCTCATATAATAACCTATTTTTTTTGTTTAAACAAGTAGCTTTTTATGATACAATAAGATTAGATCTAGATAAATAATAGGGGTCCATAAATATGCAAAAGGTCCATTACATGAAAAAGCAGATAGTAAAAATTATAACATCCGTTATGTTAATGTTTTCAATAACTTCTTTTGTATCTCCAGATGAGATTAAAAAACATGAGATTGTCAAAGAAAATGAATATGATGTAGTAATTTTAGGTGGAGGAATTGGAGCTCTAACCTCTGGAATATATCTTGCAAGAGCAGGATATAAACCTCTTATTATTGAAGGAGACTTGCCAGGTGGACTCATTACTCAATCACATTCTGTAGAAAATTGGCCGGGGGAGATTCAAATAACAGGAAATGACTTGGTTAATAAAATAAAAGATCAGGCTATAAAAAATGGCTGCACTATTTTATCAAATGAAGTTATAGATGTAGATTTTTCTAAAAAGCCGATTAGTATAACCCTAAAAGATCTATATTCCAATAAAACTCAAAAAATCAAAGCTTTTTCTTGTATTATTGCAATGGGAACATCTTCAAATTATTTAAATATTAAGGGTGAAAAAGATTATTGGGGAAGAGGAGTATCTAATTGCGCAGTTTGTGATGGCTCATTTTATAAAGATAAAAAAGTTGCGATAGTAGGTGGTGGCGATGCGGCTGTTGTGGAAGCGAACTATTTATCTAATCTAGCGAGCCAAGTTTATATCATCGTTAGAAAAGATAAAATGAGAGCAAAGGATAAAGAAAAGATTAAAGCTTTGGCACAAAAGAAAAACATAAAAATTATATATAATACAAATATTACAGCAATTAACGGGGATGACAAAAACGTTATCTCTGTAGATATATTGGATAATAAGAATCAAAAAAAATACAAAATGACTTTAGATGGAGTATTTTTAGCAATTGGTTCAACTCCTAATAGCAAAGTTTTTCAAAATAAAATAAAATTAGATGGTTTTGGATACATTAAAGTTTTTGATGGACTTACAACTTCTATAGATGGAGTTTATGCAATTGGTGATATTATCGATCCTGTATATAAACAAGCGATAACAGCTGCAGGAGATGGAGCTAAAGCTGCAATTTCTTGTCAAAAATATTTAGAAGAAAACTCTTATCAGAGCATACAAAATAGTGTGAAATTAGCATCCGATTCTTCTCAGGTATTTTCATCTAAAGTAGTAGAAATTACATCTTTAAAAGAGTTTGAAAAAGAGTTAAAATCTAGTGATATTCCGGTTATTGTAGATTTTTATGCATCTTGGTGTAGACCATGTCAAAGAATTGCTCCTTTATTAGAGAATGGAGCTAAAAATTTATCTGGTAAGGTAAAGATCTTGAAGGTTAATGTTGATAAGCTAAGAGAGTTATCTTCTAAATATCAGATAAGATCTATGCCGACAATCATTGTTTTTGATAGGGATCAAAACCAAATTTTTTCAAAGATGGGAACAAATAGTATCTCTGAAGTTATAAACTCATTAGATAAAATCAAAGACAAACCGGTTAATGAAATAGATAGTTATCTTAAAAATTTTGATAAATAAATTATTTATTGAAATATTTTTTGAGAGCTTCTTCTAAATTTTTTGCAGATTCTTCGTTAGATGAGATATCTATTTCATTATCTTCAGAATCCTTTAAAGATAAAATCTCTAAATACTGTTTTCTAAAAATCTTTTTTTTCTTTGTAAATCTAAGGGTTAATTTTTTGTTTTTATTGTGAATAAAAAACTCAGATGGTGCTCTAGATGCATTATATCTTGCAGTTATTACAAAAGGAAATTTAGTTTTTTCAAAGATAGATGTTCCTTTCAAACAGTCTTTAAATTGATTTTTATCAAAGATGTAATCAAAAAGGCTCGGAAAAACATCCATATGACAAATCAAATCTCTTTTAGGAATTTTTCTTATATTTTTACCAAACTTTAAATAGATTGGAACATTTGTTTGCTGAGAAGATAGATGAGATGCATGAAACAGATGCCCCTCTTCATAAAACTCTTCTCCATGATCACCAGTTAGGATTATTATTGAATCATCAAATAAGTTTTTCTCTTTTAAAGTATCTATGAATTTACCGATTAAAAAATCAACAAAGTATATTGAGTTTTTATATCTATTTTTTAGAAGATCTATGTTATCTTTGGAAGCATATACATTAAATGTGTCTATCTCAGATACAGGTTTAAATTTAGTCTCAAAATCTTTTGGCCAGCTATATAAAAAGTGAGTAGAATCTAAAAAAGCGATGTATACATTTGAATTATCTTTTAAAGATTTTTCCATATGAGACATAACCATTTTATCAGAGTCGCAAGCTTCAACGGGGAGGTAGTGAGGAAATAGTTTAAAAGTATCTAAAAGATACTCATCTTTACCAAAAAGAGCCTCTTTCATTGAGTAGTATTTAAGCTCAGGCGCTGAAAAAACATTAATTTTGTATCCCATTTTTTTCAAAATGTATAAACCTGTAGAACCAGAACTCCAATTTCTATTCTGGTAATCTTTCCAATGAAAAGGATAGTTAGAATAGAAAAAAGAAAACCATGATTTATGAGTGCCATTTGCGTTAGAGAGTGATCTTTCAAAACTAACATTTTCATTTTTGAAAGCTGCCATATTGGGAGCTGTCTCAGATGTAATATAATCATTTCTTAAACTCTCAATTACAAAAATAAAGATGTTTGGTTTTTTCTCAGTTTTTAAATCTTTTTTATCGATTAAAGCTAATATATCTTTTTCATTTTTTGGTTTTTTTAAAGCTAGTCTTGCTTCAGTTTTTAAAATGTCTGGCTGCATAAAGGTAAGTTTCCATGGAAGGGCTCTAGAATTTGAATCATAAATATTAGCACTAATTGATCTAGACGCTTTAAAATCCCAAATAAATAAAGCTAAAGGAACACATAAAAATATCTGAATAAAATGTTCATGGTATAGAGGTATCTTTCTTTTTTTAGAGAAAATGTTTGTAATTTTGTAGATAAAAATCCCTAAAAAAGGAAGAGAAAAAATTAGAACTCCAAAAATTATCCAAGCAAAAAAAGGAATGCCCGTAGTATGGAGCATTTCAATAAAATTTTCTAAATTTTCATCTAAAGCAATTGAAACTCCATCCCAAATAGTCATATCCATAATTTTCAAAAGCACTAAATCGATAATATGAGATATAAAAAAAATAAATGTAAATGCGATAAAAATAGTAAAAACTATTTTTGGCAAATACTTTTTTATAATTATTGAAAAAATTGCTAAAGTAGCAATTTCTAAAATGGTCTGTCCATATGCGTATACTAGAAAAAATGCTTTTGAGTAGTTAGATGTATTTTGAACCTCCAAAATTCCTAGAGTTGATATAATAATACCAACAATCAAGAAAATCCCAAAATACAGATAATTTATGTTTATGAGATGTTTTCTTTCCATACTATCTTTTATATAATACTTTTTTATTTAAGAAAAAATAAATTAACTCTTTTCAAATTATATTGTATGAATTTGCAATCGAAGATTTGTTTGATTTTTTTTAAAAAGAGGTGTAACATTATCTATTAGTTCTTATTAATATACATTTTTTTTGAGAGGAAAAATGAAGTGGGTTAATGATTTTCAGCTTTTTTTATTTGATTTAGATGGACTTCTAGTAAATACCGAAAATATTCACTATCAAGCATATATTGATATGTTACAAAGAAGAGGATTTAATTTAGATTGGTCTTTTTTGAAATTCTGCACTGTCGCACATTTTGATGACAATAGTTTAAAAGAGGGGATATATGCTTTTTTTCCAGATCTTTTTGATGAGGAGCCAAATTGGGATAAATTAAGAAAAGAAAAAAATGTAATTTATATAGGTCTTTTAAAATCTTCTAAAATAGATCTAATGCCAGGTGTTGAAAAACTACTTAGTGAGATTGAAAAACAAAATATTAAAAGATGTGTTGTTACAAATTCATCAAAACCGATGACGGATATGATTATAGCGAAACAGCCTCTTTTAAAAAGTATAAATCACTGGATAACAAGAGAAGATTATGAAAAGCCAAAACCTGATCCAGGCGGTTATTTAAGAGCTATCACTCTTTTTGGTGAAAAAGGTGATAGAATAATTGGATTTGAAGATTCTGTTCGTGGTATTAAAGCTTTAGAAAAGACTCCTGCTCAAAGTGTATTAATAGGACCTGTTTTGGATCCTAAAGCTAATAGTATAATTGCAAAGGATGTTTTGCATTTTCAATCTTTTGAAGATATACCTGATAAGTTAATATAGTGGATATGTTTTAAATTAAAAAAAGAATTGGTATTATGAAATTTTTAAAATTTTTTTTGTTATTTTTAGTTATACTCCAAATAAAGCCTATAAAATCAAAAGCTGAAGATATGAACTCAAAAGCTGAAGATAAAAATCAAAAAAAACAAACACTTGTCTGTGTGCATGGTTTTTTTAGAACGAAATTAAATATGTATTTAATTGAAAAAAGTTTAAAAAAAGATAATTTTGAAGTTTTTAATTGGAGATACAAAAGTAGAGATAAATATATAAATGAACATGCAGAAGATCTAGTAAAAGAGCTAATTGAAATAGCTAAAAAAAATCCATCAAAGCCAATTAATTTTGTAACCCATTCTATGGGAGGTCTAGTTCTAAGAAGCGCTCTCAATCATCCAATATGTCCAGTGGAAGCTAAAATGGGAAAAGCTATCTTAATTGCTGCTCCAAATCAGGGATCTATAGTAGCTCAAAAGCTTGCATCATCAAAGCTTGCGAGATTTCTTTTTAAAGATAAAGCAGGATCTGAGCTAATGGCAAAAAAGGATTTTGAGGATTTAGGTGTTTTCCCGCCTGATATGGATGTTTTACAAATAGTTGGTACATTGGGAGTCAACCCATGGATTAATGAGAAAAATGATGGCAAAGTGGCCGTCTCAGAGACAAAATTAAATAGTCCTTATAAACAAATTGATGTAAAAGCATCACATAGCTGGATTTGTTACTCTCCAAAAGTGATTAGATATCTGAAAGAATTTTTAAAAGAAACTTCTAGTATAGACCCTGTTTTCTAAAATTTAGTATAGAACTTTTACTAAAAAGAGCCCTTGCGCTTCAGCTGGTTTTGAAGCTTTTTTTCTATCTTTAGCTTTTATTATTTTTTCAATCATCTCTAAAGGCATTTTTTTATTTGCGACATCTAAAAGAGTGCCTACGATATTTCTAACCATTTTGTATAAAAAGCCATCTGCTTCAAACTCTAAAATTATTTCATTTTTTCTCTTTTTAATATCTATTCGTTTGATTGTTTTTATAGGTTTGTTGGCAGCAGAGCCTCTATATTGTTTATTTGCAAAAGATGAAAAATTATGAGTTCCTAAAAAATAAATGCTCGCCTTTTTCAAAAGATCTAAATCAAATTTAAATTCTGGTTTATATGAGTACATTCTAGAAAATGGATCTTGTATATCTCCTATAAAAATATGGTAGCGATAGATTTTTGATTTAGCTGAAAACCTTGCATGAAAATTTGAATCTACTTGCATGATTTTTTTGATTCTAATGTCATCGGAAAGTAAAGAATTTAAAGAAAACAAAACTTTTTTGAGATCTAACTTTTTGTTATAACTAAAATGTGCTACTTGCTCTAGTGCGTGCACTTTTGCATCAGTTCGTCCAGCTCCAATAAGTTTAATATTTTTTTTTAGAATTTTAGAAAGCTCTTTTTGAATAGCTTCTTGAATAGTTAACTTATTTTTTTGGATTTGCCAACCAAAGTAGTTTGTTCCATCATAGGAAATGAGCATTTTATATTTGTATTCTTTCATATGTATATTTTTTTTTAAATATTTTTAATTATTTGAAAAGTATAGCAAAAAAGAGCTTTTATATTTGATTAGATTAGATTAGATTTAAAACATATTTTTTTCAATTATTATCTATCTCTTCTTTTTCTTTTTACTGTTTTGGTATCTTTTAATTTAATATTTATACTACCTTCAGTTTGAGTTTCTATTTCTATTAAAGGTTCATTATTTGAAATCCATTCCAATACAAGATTCCGCATTATATTATTATCAGCCATGTTGTGAGATGCTCTTCCACAAATAATTTGAAGGGATTTCAACTCATATAATTTATGAATAATATACTCATTTAAAAAACATCTAGCTGCTCCATGAGATAATCCATGTAAATCAAATTGATATTTATTTTTTTGTCTCATTAAAAGGTAATTTAATAAATAATTTGTAAAAATTTCTTTTGATAGATCTAGATTCTCTCTTATTGTTTTACCAGAGATATATAAAACATTTATATAGATATTATAAGTGACGACATCTGCAAGTCTATTACTTTTAGCCTCTTCAAAAGCATCTTTAGCCTCTCGAAACTCACCATTTTTACCAGCAGCATTGATAAAGCTTGTATAAGTGACGACATCTGCAAATCTATTTCTTTTAGCCTCTTCAAAAGCAACTTTAGCCTCTCGAAACTCACCATTTTTACCAGCAGCATCGATAAAGGCATTATAAGTGACGACATTAGCAAAGCTATTTCTTTTA
>SDBU01009618.1_pt1 | contig 10818 bp, 9 predicted proteins | sample 2277071 | NCBI WGS metagenome assembly SDBU01 (sample SAMN10397929, study PRJNA504765) | marine sediment metagenome | isolation source: marine sediment core GS08_GC12, 126 cmbsf | place: Arctic Ocean: Gakkel Ridge, Loki's castle | collected 2008
TGCACGGTAATATTTGCTAAACGCATGGTCAGGACTCCGTTTTTGAGCTGCAACTCACAGGGCGGGACGGAAGAATTGCCGGGGAGCAGAATCGAACTGCTGACACGCGGATTTTCAGTCCGCTGCTCTACCAACTGAGCTACCCCGGCTTTTGTGAAGGCTCTCTACATACTCGATAGGGATCTTGAAGTCAATCCTTTTCGACAAGTGCCGGGGCAGCGCGGCAGCCGCCCTTTCGAAAATATTGTTTGACATCCCTCTTCCGCTTCTCTTAGCATCGGCCCGCGAAGGTCGTGGAAGAACGTCTGCACGCACCTTCTCGAGAAGGAGGGAAGTGTCCTATAGGTTATCGGCAGGAGAATCCGAAGAACTTAGAAACCATTTGATGGCATGAACCAAGGAGAGAATGATGAGAAGTATAAGAGCTGTTCTCGTTCTCGTGACAATCATGGCTCTGACAATTCTTTGTGCGAACGCTAACGCTCAGCTCCTCAAGAAGATCATCAAGAGGGAGGGTGGCGGCGGAAGCGACGTTGTTGATCTGATCTCGAATATCCCGGATGGAGCGCAGATACTGCTGTCGGTAAACTGGGAAAACCTCGCCGAAACGGAATTGTTTGAGACGGGGAAACAGGCTCTCGGGGAGGATTTTGAGATCATTGAGCAGATGGGGATTGATGTTGAAAAAGATATCAAACACCTCATTCTTGCGATCACGTTTGAAGAGGAACCCGAAGTCTATGGTGTGCTTGCCGGCAATTTCGACTCCAAGAAAATACTCGGGCTTATCGAGGAGTCCGGAGGGGAGGTCGACAAGACGAAAATGGGGCCGCATACGGTGTATTCCATCGAGGATCTCTTCCTGACCTTTACGGATACGGGAGTGTTTTTTGCCGGTTCGGAAGGTGACGGTGAGGAAGCTATGGAGAAGATGCTCAGGGCCGGCAGGAATAACCTCGCCAACAACAAAGAGATGGTAGATCTCGTTGAAGATGTCGATACAAGCGCCACTGCGTGGGGAGCTCTCATCATCACGGACGAGATCCGCGAAGAAATGGCGGCTGACGCGGACGATGAGGTGCCCTTCGATATAGACACCCTGCGAATGGCCAGCATATCGATTGATTACGGAAGGACGATAACGCTGAAAGCCGCGGTATATTTCAGCAAGTCGAGCGAGGGCAAGAAACTCGTACAATTCTTGAAAGACCAGATCGCGGCGGTAACGGAGTCTGCTGACCTTCCATCCAACGTCAAAGCCATGTTGAATGAGCTAAAGCTCTCGACGGAAGGGAAGGTTGCCCGCGGTTCGTTATCTATGGGAGCGGACGAATTTCAGGAGGCGATGAAGCAGTTGGTGGGCGAGATGATGGGCGGCGCAATGGAAGAAGAGTGGGGCGAAGAGGAGGAAGACGAAGGTTGGGACGACGATGACGACGATTGGGGTGACGATGACGATGATGAGGATGACGATGATGATGATGATGATGATGACGATGATTGGGATGACGATGACGATGACGACGATGACGATGATTGGGATGACGATGACGACGATGATGACTGGGACTGAGCGAAGAATTGGGATATGGGACATCAAAGGTGATATCTGAAAAGGCAGGATTGACACAAAGAAGACAAAGGTTTTGGAAAATATTAGCCAGTTCGGCCTGAGCGGGCGCTGGTCAGATCAGGCTGTCTTGAGCGGAATAATCAGAAGCCCTCTTTCTTGATCTGGAAGGGGGTTTTTGCATCTGCTGACGGCAACCAGGGATTCGATGACGATTATTTGCCGAGAACCTTAGCTGCAGTTTCCCCTATTACGGCGGGAGTCTCGGCGAGGTGAATCCCGTTCTCACGGAACGCTTGGATTTTTTCTGCGGCTGTACCCTTACCACCGGCTATGATTGCGCCGGCGTGTCCCATCCGCTTGCCCGGGGGAGCGGTCTGGCCGGAAATGAAGCCGACAACAGGTTTTGTGACGTTGTTGCTGACAAATTCCGCCGCCTCCTCTTCGGCAGTTCCTCCGATTTCGCCTATTAGGATGATGAGGTCCGTGTCCTTGTCTTGTTCGAAAAGGCTGATGAGGTCAATGAAGTTCGAGCCGACGATAGGGTCGCCCCCCATACCTATGCACGTGGACTGCCCTATCCCAAGCTTCGTGCACTGGTAGACTGCTTCGTAGGTTAGTGTACCGCTTCTCGATATTATTCCGACGGATCCCTGCTTGTGAATGTAGCCGGGCATGATGCCTATCTTGCATTTGCCGGGCGAGATTATTCCGGGACAGTTCGGTCCTATCAGCCTGCAGTTCTTTTTCCTCAAGTAGGTTTTTGCTCTGACCATGTCGAGGGTGGGAATGCCCTCCGTTATGCAGACTATCAGTTTGATTCCAGCATCGGCTGCTTCATAAATAGCGTCGGCACAGAAAGGTGCAGGGACATAGATTACTGAAGCGTTCGCCCCGGTGTTTTCGACTGCATCATCGACTGTGTTGAATACCGGGACACCATGCACTTTCTGACCGGCCTTGCCGGGTGAAACGCCGCCGACCATCTTCGTGCCGTATTCCAGCATCTGTTGTGTGTGAAATGCCCCGGCATTACCCGTTATTCCCTGGCAGATGACTCTGGTGCCTTTGTCTACGAGGATGCTCATGATTTTTTCCCACTGGATATGAGATCAACTATTTTCTCGGCCGCCTCCGACATGGTCTTTGCCGTCGTGATTTTGAGATCGGACTCCTCGAGCATTTTCATAGCGATATCAACGTTGGTACCCTCAAGCCGCACAACGAGCGGCACTTTGATATCAATTTCATTTACCGCCTGTATCACGGCGCTGGCGATAATGTCGCATTTCATTATTCCGCCGAAGATGTTCACAAGTATGCCCTCGACGCGCGGGTCTGCGAGGATCAGCTTGAATGTCTCGGCAACGACTTCCTTAGAGGCGGAGCCGCCGACGTCGAGGAAGTTTGCGGGACTCGCACCGTAATACTTTATTATGTCCATTGTCGCCATTGCCAAGCCGGCACCATTGACAAGGCAACCGACGTTGCCATCGAGGTTGACGTAACTCAGGCCGGAGCCCTTCGTTGTGATCTCGACAGTACCTTCATCCCCGGTTTTACGGTCAGAGATGTCGCCGAGTCCAAATCCTCCCGCCCTGAGCTCCATAGGGTCTTCTTCTGCGAGATCGCGCAGTCGGGCAATGTCGGTGTGGCGGTAGAGCGCGTTGTTATCGAAGTTTATCTTGGCATCAAGGGCGCGAAGCCGGCTGTCCGGTGTCAATATCAACGGATTGATTTCGAGAAGGGAACAATCCTTTTCGATGAAAAGACGATACGAACTCAGAGCTATTTTCACAAAAGATCTGATGTGCTCAGCCGGGATGTGGAGCTTGAAAGCGAGCTTGCGCGCCTGGTTGGCCTGGAGGCCTATGGAAGGGTCCGCCCACTCCTTGAAAATCTTCTCGGGCGTCTTTGCCGCTACCTCTTCGATATCAACGCCGCCCTCGCTGCTGCACATTATGACGGGACATTCGGCATTTCTGTCGACGATAATTCCGAAATAGTACTCCTTGTCAATGTCCGATGATTTCTCAATGTAGACGCGCTGGACTGTCTTGCCCTCGGGTCCCGTCTGGTGGGTGATGAGCTTCATACCGAACATCTTTTCGGCGCTATCTCGGACCTCATCAACGGATTTCACGAGTTTTATGCCGCCGGCTTTCCCCCTGCCACCGGCGTGGACCTGGGCCTTGACGGCGTACATGGGTGAGTTGAGTTCCCGAGCGACCTTGACAGCTTCGTCTACGTTAAAGGCTATGCCGCCGGGTGAGACAGGTATTCCGTAATTCCTGAAGAGCTCTTTTGCCTGATACTCGTGAATGAGCATTTTGTTATGCCAGACTCCTCTTTGCTTGTGCTTAGAAATAGCCGATTATTTTTTTGCGGGGAGAATATCGAATCACCTGCGTAAGTGCAAGCAAAATGCGGTCAGTGCGGTCAAATCGCGAGTGCTGAATGATTCGTTACTCGCCGATGGCTTTTATGATGACGCGTTTGCGGCGTTGGCCGTCGAACTCGGCATAGTATATCTGCTGCCAGGGGCCGAAATCGAGCCTGCCGTCGGTTACGGGTACTATTACCTCGTGATGTATCAGGAGGCTTTTGAGGTGGGCGTCGCCGTTGACCTCGCCGGTGCGATGGTGGCGGTAATCAGGCCCTTTGGGTGCCAAGTTATCCAGCCAGTCGTCTATGTCCTGGATGATACCCGGTTCGGCGTCGTTGATGTATATGCCCGCGGTGATGTGCATCGCGGAGACGAGCACAAGACCCTCTTTGATGCCGCTTTTTCCGAGAACCTTTTCGACCTCCGGCGTGATATTGATGTATTCGCGCTGTTTTTTTGTGTTGAAAACCAGGTATTCGGTCATTGATTTCATTCTCTTCACCTCAGGAATACGGGTGTGTCGTAGTTAGAGATTCTTGGCGGATATTAGCATAGATGATGGGGGCGCCACAATGCAGGGGATAGAGATTGTCGACCAAAGTACATTCACCAATGGCTGAAGCCTCTGATCGAGAAGGCACCAGAAGGTGCGCTCCATATTGCTGAAGCAGGCTTTGAGAAATCAGGATACAGCTTGACCACCGACTAAAGCCGGTGGCAAAAGGGGAGCCGGCTAAAGCCCGGTTGAGGGGAAAGGCCCTGAAGAGGCTGAATGGAATTTAGATATTAGGCTCGTTTTTGAAATACTCGATTGTCTTTCTGAGGCCTTCTTCGAGCAAGACCTTCGGTTCCCATCCGAGTTCTGTTTTTGCCTTGGTTATGTCGGGCTGACGGACTTTCGGATCGTTAACCGGCAGCGGCCTGTACGTGAGCTTGCTCTTGGAACCGATGAGCTCTATTATCTTCTCAGCGAACTGGATGATAGTCATCTCGGTGGGGTTGCCCACGTTTACGGGATCATTTATTTTTGACTGGCTTAGACGGTAGATGCCGTCGATCAGGTCGTCTACGAAGCAGAAGCTCCTTGTCTGGGCGCCGTCGCCGAAGATTGTGAGGTCTTCTCCCCTGAGGGCCTGGCATATGAATGCGGGAACGACCCTGCCGTCGTGAGCGCGCATTCGCGGGCCATATGTGTTGAAGATGCGCGCTATCTTGGTATCGAGGCCGTGGTAGCGGTGATATGCCATCACCATCGCCTCGGCGAAGCGCTTGGCCTCGTCATAGACGCCGCGGGGACCTATGGGGTTCACGTTGCCCCAATAGTCCTCATTCTGCGGATGTATCAGGGGGTCGCCATAGACTTCCGATGTCGATGCGAGTAGATATGCGGCATTCTTTTCTTTCGCGAGGCCAAGTGTTTTATGGCTCCCGAGTGCGCCTACTTTGAGTGTTGGTATCGGGTGCTCGATATAGTCTATGGGGCTTGCAGGGGAAGCGAAGTGGAAGATTATGTCTACATCGCCCGGGATGTAGAGGTATTCGGTGACATCCTGCTTGATGAAGCTGAAGTTCTCGTTACCAGCGAGGTGTTGGATGTTCTCGGTTCTGCCTGTGATGAGGTTATCCAGGCAATATACCCGGTATCCTTCCGCGATCAATCTGTCGCAGAGATGTGAGCCGAGAAAGCCCGCTCCGCCTGTTACAACTGCAGTTCTCACGCCACAATCCCCTATTTTTCAGATGAGGTTTATTTCGCTCCTCTTCCAAGCAGGACAATCGGAATGGTCTTGAGGAGGATTTTCATGTCGAGCCAGAGCGACCAATTGTCGATGTACTGCAGGTCGAGTTTCATCCAGTCCTCGAACAGGACCTTGTTACGCCCCTGAATCTGCCAGAGGCATGTCAGGCCGGGCTTCAAGCTGAGGCGTCTACGCTGCCATATTTTGAATTCGTCGACCTCGTACTGGGCGAGCGGCCTGGGCCCAACGATGCTCATGCTGCCGGCGATTACGTTGATGAGCTGAGGAAGCTCGTCGATGCTCAGTCTTCTCAGCCAGTATCCAAGGCGCGTGATTCTGGGATCGTTTGTCATCTTGAAAGCTGCGCCATCCATCTCGTTGTATTCCTGCAGCTCCTTTTTCATCGCGGCGGCGTCCTGGACCATCGTCCTGAACTTGTACATCGTGAATTCTTTGCCTCTGAGGCCGTTTCGTTTCTGCTTGAAGAAGACCGGGCCTTTGGAAGTGGCCTTTATCAGGATGGGCACAACAATGAAGAAAGGCAGTGAGAGGATGAAGAGCAACAGGCCGAATACGCGGTCAAAAATGGTCTTGAGAAGTGTTTGCCAGGAGTACTCAGGCGTCATTCTGAAAAGCATGATCGGCAGGTTGAAGAACTGGTCGAAGTTGATCTTGGCGATCTTTATATCGAAGTAGTCGGGTATCATCCACGTGTCGACGCCCTGGGTTTCGCAGGCGTAGATGGCGACTTCGGCCTCGGCGATGTAACGTTTGTCGACCGCGAAGAACGCGAGGTCAGGCTGATGTGTCCGGAGCACTTCCGCCATGTCATCGTAGATCCCCAGTGATGGGTAGCCGTTCACTTCTTTCTCGTCCTTCATGTGGGGCGGTACGACGCAGCCGATGATTTTGAATCCCCATTTCGGGTTTTCCTGGATAAGAGCGATCGCCTTCCGAGCGATCTCGCCAATGCCGATGATCACGACGAAGCGGAAATTTCTCCCGCTTTTTCTTGTGAGCTCAATGTACTCGAGGATAAACATCTCTTTGATGTAGATGAGACAGAAGCTTATGAAGCCGAATCCGAGCAGTAACGGTCGGCTGATTACCATGTATTGAGAGATGTAGAGGATCACGATTATCATGAGCAGCCCCATTATGAGGCTTCTCGCTATGATAACGGCGGTCTCACGTCTGGGCCTGAAGCCTATTGAGCGATACAGGCCGTTGACTTCGTAAATTAGCGGGAAAAGGGGTACTATGAAGAAGAGGAGGTAGGAATAGCTGTTGAAGTTGGTGACAAAACGCTGGTATAAAGGCAGGATGCGATAGCCGAATATTACCAGGTTGAAGCTCAACTGGTGAAGCAGCCACCAGCAAAAGAAGGCCAGCCAATACGCCAACGCAGTAAGGCCGGCGTCAATGAAGAGACTTACCCTCCCAAGTATAAATGTCTTCTCTTTGAGCATTTGATCCCCTCAAAGCCCATACAGCTATATGTACGCAAACATACCACGAGCAGTTCCCAATGGACGTTGACTTGGTTCTCTCGTCTGGGCTACCATGACGGCGCAAACTGCATTGGGCCATGTTAATAATCGGTATTTTGGCGCGCGGCTATTAGCCGAATCTGCTGCGACACCGGTTTATGTGTGACGGGAAGCCTATGAAAGAGAACAAAATAGGTCAACTAAACGGCTGCTCACAATGCTGAAATATATCATCAAACGACTGGCCCTGTCAATTCCAATGCTGATAGCAATCTCGTTCTTCGCGTGCGTAATGACACGTTTCATTCCCGGAGATCCAGGACGGATGATGCTCGGGGAGAGAGCGACAAAGGAGGCGATTGAGAAGGTCAAAGAGGAATACGGCCTTAATGATCCGGTGTACGTTCAGTACTTCAGGTTTTTGAGCAGGGTCGTAAGAGGCGATCTTGGTGACAGTATCCAGTCGGGTGAGAGGATAATCAATGAGATAGGGACATATCTTCCGGCTACGATCGAGCTCACCCTGGCGGCGATGATCATGGGGACAACTCTTGGCATCATTGTCGGGGTGATCCTCGCGTACAAGCGAAATACCTGGATCGATAATACGGGGACTTCGCTGACATTCATAGGGATCTCAATGCCCATATTCTGGCTGGGTCTCGTCCTGATATATTACTTCTCGCTCGAGTTCGGCTGGTTCCCGTCCCACGGCAGAATCGGCATTTCCGACATCGAATCCATGGAATCGATGCGGAGGTTTTATCTGTTGGGTTCTCTGTTTGCGGGGGATTTCAGAGCCTTCTGGGACGCCCTCAGGCACATTGTTCTGCCGGCTATTGCACTTGGCACGATTCCCTTGAGCCTCATCACGAGAATCACACGTTCGGCAATGGTTGAAGAGCTTGAGAAAGATTACATTAGAACCGCACGCGCAAAAGGGCTGCGAGAACGCACGGTGATATATCGACATGCTCTGAAAAACGGCATAACCCCGGTCCTTACCGTGGCAGGTCTCCAGATCGGGTATCTTCTGGGTGGAGCGATGATCACGGAGACGGTTTTCGCATGGCCGGGAATGGGGCGCTGGCTTCTCGACGCAGTCCAGTCACGCAATTACCCGGTCATACAGATAGGCGTAATGTTGACGGCGACGATATTCATATTCGTAAATCTCGTCACCGACCTGCTTTATCCGGTATTTGATCCGCGAATCCGGCTTTCAAGCTCAAAAGAGGGTTTTTAGAGAATGCTCGGCAGGATATCATCATTCATTCGTGCAGGTTTTCGGGGACGCAAGAGCAAGAACGCCTATATCGGCGCTATCATAGTCCTGTTCTTTCTGATTATCGCGATTCTCGCGCCGTTCGTTGCTCCTTACTCCAAGGATGACAGGCCCGCAAAACACTTGAAACCTGCGTACCGGCCGCCTTCGAGGGAATACATCGCGGGCACCGATAGGATAGGCAGAGACCTTTTTTCGAGGATAGTATTTGGGAGCCGCATATCTCTGCGAATTGGATTGGTTTCCGTGGGCATAGCGCTCGTAATAGGGACTTGCCTCGGGGTTTTGGCAGGGTATCCCGGGGGCTGGTGGGACATGCTGATCATGAGGTTCATGGACGTATTCATGGCTTTCCCGGCCATTCTCATGGCTATCATCATCGTCACGATTATGGGAAGCAGCCTTACAAACCTGATGATAGCCATCGGGCTTGTGACGGTACCGCAGTATGCGAGGCTTGTACGCGGCCAGGTGCTCAAGATCAAGCAGCAGGAGTTCGTCGCTTCCGCCCACGCCATCGGCCTCCCCCACTCGAGAATCGTCTTGCGTCATATCCTTCCAAATTGCCTGCCGATACTTATCGTGCAGTCAACCTTCAGCATGGCAACGGCAATACTCGATGCTGCGGGTTTGAGCTTTCTCGGCCTCGGGCCCGAGCCATCACAGCCGGAATGGGGGGTTATGCTGAGCGACGGGATAAAGCTTTTCATGATTGCGCCCTGGGTCCCACTTTTCACGGGCTGTGCGATTCTTCTCGTTGTAATCGGGCTAAATCTTCTTGGTGACGGCCTGCGGGACATGCTGGATCCGAAGCTCCGCAGGCTTTAGATCGGACGAACGGAAGTATCAAGGTGTTGTGCACGTGCATATGCACATGTAGTTATACGTTAAGCAGCCAAATGTAGCTCTCTTATTGTGAGTGACATGCGTACGGAGATATGCTTAAACCACAACATGAGGATGCGAATTTTGGAGAAAGAAGGCCTTGGACCGGCATGATCCAAGCATTTGCGCATCACATGCTATGACATACCGCCAAATAGGGGGACAAGCGAAACAATGGCTAATCCCCCAGAGTGCATGGGGCAGCAGCTTTGGAGATTTTGGTTGAATGGAAGAGATTACATGGTAATATCCCGCCGGACAGCACGAAACCGGAAGGGATAATCAGGAGCGATGGAATATCCGAAAGGCATTCAACGGGTTATTGAGGAGTTCTCGAAACTTCCAGGTGTGGGTAAGCGCAGCGCCGAGCGATTTGTTTTTCACCTTCTCAAACTCAAGAACGCCGAGGTGAGAGCGCTTGCTGATGCGATCAGCACCTTAGGATCCAGCATCGTGACCTGTGAAATCTGTGGGAATCTCGGTACAGGCTCATCCTGCAGCATTTGCTCGGATGACAAGCGGGATAGAAAGACTATCTGCGTAATCGAGGATGTCCGGGACCTTTATGCAATGGAAAAGACCGGGAAATACAGAGGGCTCTACCACATTCTCGGCGGCGCCATCTCGCCTCTCGAAGGTATCGGACCCGAAGATCTACGAATACGTGAGCTGGTCGAGCGGATCAAGAATTCGGATGTCGGCGAGATCATAGTCGCGACGGGGCCGAGTGTGGCCGGAGACGCCACATCGCTGTACCTCCAGAAGGTGCTCAAACCCCTGAATGTGCGGATGAGCCGCATTGGCTTTGGTCTCCCTGTTGGGAGCGAGCTTCAAAACGCAGACGAGAATACGTTGATCCGGGCGCTTGAGGGCAGAAGAGAAATGGAATAGCTCTTCAGGTAAGGCATTGGGATATGGATGCCTTGATCCCTTCCGTTCGAGATTTCACTCGTTCTATCCTTATTCCTCTCTCTGGTTTGCACAAAACCGTTGAGGAAGACTTCGCCTCTGATGTAGTATATAGGGGCTTTTCGCAGCATATTCTCATACAGATCGTGAGCAAGGAGAGGTGCCAGAGTGGCCGAATGGGGCGGTCTCGAAAACCGTTGTACCGAAAGGTACCCAGGGTTCGAATCCCTGCCTCTCCGCCATAAAATTTGCAGAGCGAATTTTCAGTGCTGAAGTGCAGAAGCGTGAAAGTTTGGTTTAGTTGATACAAATAGGCTAAAAGTTATACAGTATAAAGCCTAAAAGATAATTAAGAATTAATAATTGGGAATTAAGATTGCATGTAGGCCTTTGATTTTAACTATTAATTCTTAATTGTAATTATATTGGAGAGGTGTCCGAGTGGCCGAAGGAGCACGCTTGGAAAGCGTGTGTACTAACGTACCGAGGGTTCGAATCCCTCCCTCTCCGCCATATAAATTTGCCCTGCAAATTTATAGTCAGAAGTACAATAG
>SDBU01009619.1_pt1 | contig 10817 bp, 11 predicted proteins | sample 2277071 | NCBI WGS metagenome assembly SDBU01 (sample SAMN10397929, study PRJNA504765) | marine sediment metagenome | isolation source: marine sediment core GS08_GC12, 126 cmbsf | place: Arctic Ocean: Gakkel Ridge, Loki's castle | collected 2008
GAGAACTAATTCCATTTCGGGATATTTTTCTTTGAATTGTTGAACTGTTCCTTTAAATCCTGCGCCACGTGCTTCACTCAAAGTCATTTTGCCGTTAAAAGGCCGTTTTACTTCTTTCTTCTCAACAATTTTTATCGGTTGTTTTGCCATTTCAACTATTCGTGGATATTGTTTCTTCCATGCATTAAAATCGCCCTTGAAGCCAGCACTAACAGCTTCACGATAATAACCCCGTATTCTTTTATTGATTTGTTCTTCGGTCAATTTCTCAACACGTTCATCCTCATCATCCTCTTTGAGTCCCATAGCTTCTCTGAGACTCCCGCAATTCTTAAGCCAATCTTTTTGGTCACCTTTAAATCCTGAATCTAAAGCACCCAAATAGGAATCTCTTTCCAACTTATTAATAGCCTTTTCAAGTTCCTTGTCCTTGTCCTTATTTTTGCTTTTGCTTTCATCTGAGAATTCTAGCGATTCAAAGACATTATTTTTGTCAAAAGTTGCAGTTGGTTCTGAAGGATTTGTTACAATATCAATCCCCAGCAATTTGTAATCCGATTCAACTCTCCCATCTTTAGAAACAGAACCAGCACCCCGTGCTGAAATTCCTAATTGACCACCAGCTTTGATAATTTCAATGACATTTTTACCTTTACTTGTAGGCAATATTTTCGCTGTCATCCAACCCTTTCCCGATTTATCCATTTCCAATTTGGTGATAATATGTGAGGCATCGCTCAAAGTTGTGAAAGCGCCTCCTGGATGGTCAGCTGAACCAATCGCCGATCCTTGTTCAATTCTTTTCTGAGTTTCAGCGACTTCTCTTTGCAAAAGAGATAAAGGGTATAGTCGGCCGTTATTATTTTTTCTGTCAGCTTGAATCCATGGCGCAAGAATTTTTAAGCTTCCATCTTTCGTTTTTTGTTCGCTAAGAATCTGAATCTCTGGTTGTAAAATTTCCCTTATTTTTTTCTTCATTATTTTTTCCTTAATTTATTCTTCAAGAGAGCGCCTTTCTAGCGTCTCTGTTTTTTGCGAAGCAAGGAGGCACCAAGTGAGTATGAATCAAAGACAGGAGGCCTCCCTGCCACATTAAAAATGAATTTAGAAGTGGCTGGGGAGAACGTAAACCCCAGCTGATTCTCTCATTCATTTTCCCTCTCAATTTCTTTACATCGTTGGTTGTACAATTCAATAATTTTATCTATCCTCAATCCAGCATCTTCTGATGATTCAGGATTTCCTTTAAGCGCCTTTAATACTTCCTCAAAATCCTCGCCATGCTTTTTTGCATAATAATAGATGACGCATTTTCTCAGAAGCTTTCTGCTTGGCAGAATTATCCTTCTTGCTTTCCTCTCTTTGCTCTCATTTTGTAAAATTAATTTCATCATTTGAACATCATCTAAAATTTTAGAAAGCAAATGAAGATTTAATGCTTGAGGAAAAATTAAGTCACCGTATTTCATTCTATTTGAATATTAATCCTAAATTTTTTTTAAAGAGGGGGATATGGCCTATTTTTTTTAGATAACTTCTCCAACCCCTGAAAACTTTATTAACCCGATACTACGTTCTACCCTGAGATCTACCGTTGGAGGGTCTCTGGAGGCGTTCTGCAAATGGGGAAAATATTCTTACTGACCTCTTCAGATAGGAATGCTTATTTTTTTAAAGGATTGGGATTCTAAGAGACAACGACCAGTCTTTTCTAAACTGGCTCGCTGTGCCCCAAAATCTGAGAAAATCCGTTAATGCAGGTCGTCTGTCTTATGAGGCGCAATTCTCAGCTATGCTGTCTTCTTTAACTTCGGGAAGCCGAGGTTTAGGGGAGTTGGCTTTTATCGGCTTAAATCTTCTGAGGAATCAATTACATCGGTAGATTAAGCTCTCACTTTTATTTAATTTGTTCCGATATTTTTTATTTATATTATTTAGTTTTTTTGGTTTCTAATAATATTAAAAGCTCGTCATAAGTTTCTTTGAATTCTTGGGCTATACGGACTTTTTTGTCTTTTTCAATGGTCATTACTGAGTCTTTTATTAGTGGATATATAACAGAATTCATAAATCCATAATCTTGATGCTTAGGCAGAGGCTCAAGCTCTCTCTTTTCTTTCCCTTTTTTTCTAAACTCTTCCAAGCTTTTATAATCTAATACTGCTAGATATTGCGCATCCTCATCTTCCAGGAACTTTTGAAGATTTTTAATATTCTCAGGTCCTTCGCTTACATAAACATCAAATAAGCTCTTTTCTTTACCAGCTTCTTCTAGAGTTTCTTCGCCAAAATGTCTTTTAATCTCCCTCCTTCGTGATGCTTTTTTTATTTTATCTCCCAAACCTCTAATTCCTCTTGTTGAATATCCTACGATAATCAGAAGTATTATCCATGCAACTAAATAAACTATAAGTCTTATTGTCTGAACTAGGGAATTTCCAGCGAATAACTTTTGAAGAAAGGTTGGTTTTTCCTTTTCCAACCAAGACTTTTTAGCTACAACTCTGTCTATCCCAGCTATCTTTCCAATTGGAGTTATCGTTGGTAGAGTATCTCTTGTATGCAATATTAGAGCTTCTAGTGTGAAAAATTTTCCTTTTTCAAAGATAGTTTTTATGAATTGTACAGTATCCTCTTTAAGCAACCGAGGACTTAAATTCTCTTTAAGATATTCAGAATTAGTATCCATTAATCTTATCTCAATAATTTTTCCATCCATCACTTGGAATCCCCATATATCATGGAGGTCGTAATGATTTTGTAAAATATTTTCTCTTCCAGTGTTTTCAATGCGAATTGTCAAAATACGAAGGTTAAGGTTTTTTTCTTGAATATCTTCTCCTTGGAAAGAAATATTAAGGTCCTTCAAAGGTTTATGAACATCAAGCACATTTGCTTCATTTGTAATTTCAAAGGAAATATTAGGTTGTCTTCCGTACACCCATGAATATATCGCAAAAGCGACAGAAATTAAGGCAACTATAACACCAATAAAAGACCATGGAATTTTCTTAGCAAAAATCTTAGGCTTGTTCATAATACCCCCCTTTTAAAAGACTAAGTATTTGAACCTGAGATAGGCTTAAAAATCATCAATATTATCTTAACTTCTTTATTAGCGTTAGTTTGATTGTTGTTTTTGTTTTACTTTGTTAGGAAATTCATAAATGAATTTTAAAAGCATCTCGATAAAAGTAATTAAATCTTCTGCATCTTCTTTTTCCATTATCTTTATTTCATGGTTTGCTTCGTTTCCCTTCTCTCGGATATGGTCAACCCACTCCTTACCATCGGGTGGAATATAATGCTGAGAATCCAAGTATTCAACATACTGTTGAAATGAGAGTCCTTCTTTAGCTCCTTTTTCTACAGCAATATTCATTAATAATTTTCTACTTGCCATTACAGAGGCGGTAAAAGCTTGAACACTCACACATTGACGAGTTTCATTGAATAAATTTTCTATATTTTCAGGTATATTTTCAACCTTATTTCCAAATGCGACACCAGGATATTGTTTTCCGTATGGAAGGTCAAAATAAGTGGGATTCGTACAATAATGACAAATATAAATGAAGTGTTTTCCACCTTGCGCACTATATCCTTTTTCAGAACTGATATTTTCTCCACAATATCCACATTTAAAAGCTTTAGAAGATAAATTTCCTATATTTTGCCATTGCATTTTATTGCCCCTATTTTTATTTCTTATTTATTCTAATTCCAAAAGAGATTTGGAGTCAATCAATACTCCATAATAATAGAATCCTCAATTTTGTCCCATGAGAAAATCCGTTAATGCGATCCGTCTATTCTTTGAGGCGCAAATCACGCTCAGCTATCTATTTCAGAATCGGGAAGCCAGGGCTTTAGGGGATTTGGCTTCCAGTTGGCTCAATAATTTGTTCTTCTCTCAAGGTCATTTTACAGGTGGCGGGTAGACATAATACCGATTAGGCGACACTGCTACGCACTCGTTTTTTTTTATCTCCATCCAGCTTCTGAAGATGATGACGGATAGCCCCCTCTGTGACTCCCAATTCCCGGGCAAGTCCCCGGATCCCCTTCTCCTGGACGTCAGTCACCAGGTTCTCCATCGGATAATCAGCCAACTTTTTAATACTGGTCGGGGATCTCCGCTCGATCCTATGCTCCTTTAAGCCTCGGTAAACCATATCCTTTGAGCAGTCAAGGATTTTGGCAATCTCTCTTATTGATTTAGACTCCTTTACATATAATTTCTTTAATTCCGCTTTTTCTGGCCTTTTTCCGAGTGCAGGTTTCCCTTTCTTGGCTTTCAAGCCTGCAGCTTCTTTGTACTTTATTCTAGGCATTGTGAGAATTTCCATTGTCTCATTCGTCTTATAGATCCCTTGTTGTGTTTGGAAAGTTTGTTTCATCTTTTAAAGGGACGAATTCTTTTAATTTGTTTTTAACAATTTTGTTTTTGTAATTGTATATAAATCTATAATAGAAATAATATTTTTGTTTGCAATTTTATCTTTATCTGTACATCCACATAAATATTTCAATAATTTCTTTTTCTCTTTACTATCCAAATTATTAAATCTTCTTTTCCATTTATTAATATGGCCGCTTTTTTTAAATAGCATTCTATTCTTAATAAATTCATTTGGCATCGTAAGTATTTCAATAAACTCTTTTTTGTTAGATCCAAATGCCTCATAAAAAAAATCTTTTTCTTTTGCAACAACACCTTTTGTGACATTAATAATAATATTGATTGCAGAAAGATATTTTCTATTCCAATGCTCACCAATATATTCTCTGTTTGTCATATTTATAGGAGCATATTTCATAGGAAAAGAAAAAGCCTGTATATCAGTTTTATTTTCATAAAGAATTATAGAATTATTCAGTCTTTTCCATAAGTCATATGGGTAATCTTTATAGTTATATAAAATATAATTCGAAAAATATTTCACACCATTTGAATAAGCGTTATTAAAAGCTTTATTATATATTTTTTCTTCGTTAATATTATCATAAGCTAATCTAAATGGTTTAATTGGAATATTAGATAATATTTTCATTTTCTTTTTTGTTAATAGACGTGCATCTAGTCCTTGATTAAAATCAACATATCTTTGTAGTTTCTTTTTAAATCTATATTTTTCAACAATTTCAATAATTTCATATTTAACTTCATTCAAAGCTTTCATCTTATTCTTTTCATTATTTATGTAATCTAACATCTCGATATATCTTTTATTCGATTCTTTAGATTTATCCCTTTCTTTTAAGGCATTTAAGTAGTCAATTAATTCTTCTAATTGTTGATTATATTTATTTTTAAATTTTTTCCTTCTTTTTATTTTTGATAACATTATTTCGACATAATTGGGCTTAATATAATTAGGCATATTTTTGATATATCCAACAGAATTTAAATCTTGTACAATTTTTTTCAACTCATTTGAATACAAGATATTATTATCCATAATTAAAACGTTTCGTTTATCTCCATACTTTTTTTTTGTTATTTCTATTTGATTAATAATACTATTTGTGTCTTCAAATTTTGGTTCAAGTTTTGAAACTGCACAAAACTCACAACCTCTCAAACAGCCTCTTGTTGCATAAATAAAAAAGTTGTCTCCAGCAGGATATTTATATTTAATGTCATCTAAAATATCATAATCCAATGGAAGTTCATCTATGTTTATTGAATCACTATATCCTATTAAAGAAGAACTAGTTAATTGTTTTGAAATTACATTATCAATTCCCAAATCTTTTTTATATTTTCCAGATAATAAGGTCGCCGATATGCCACCAATATAAACATTATCTTTATGCATATAATTTAGGTAATGCTGTATAGTTTCAACTGTTATATCGTAGTGAAAAGTAAACAATGTTGTTATATACGCTCTCTCAAAATTTATTATTCTTGTATATGGAGCTTTACCTTTATAAAATTCAACATAGTCTCCTTTTATACGGTGATATGATGCAATTTTCATTAAGCCAATTGGTGGGTACTTATTTTTATAATCAGGTTCAACTAGAAGAATTTTTTCCATGATTCATTTTTGTTTATAATGGTTTGCGATAAATGCTCTCAACTTTAAAAATATCGCTATTTTTTTTTCTTTAGCAAAATATTCCCTAATAATTTGCATAAATATATCATAATATTTTTTCATGGTTTTGTCTTCTTGTGGCAGATCTTGCATAGAAAATGATTTTTCAAAGTTTATATTTATATCTAATTCGGTTTCTGATTTTTCATCATCTTTTTTAAAAAAATAATTAAGGTCAATTTTATCATCTTCTAAATTTACTAAATCTTCTAAGGCTTTTTTTAAATCTTCCATCTTTTTCGTTGCTGTACTTCTGAAATATTTTGAAGCACAATATCTATAATCATAGAGTCTTTTAACAAATTCTGTAATAATATTATTCAAATACCTTGAATGTGGATCTGGTAAAAACCAATCTCTTCTGGAATTATCTCGTAAATTTGGAGAATTAATAAGTAATTCTCCATAAACACAACGTATAGTTTGTGCCATTTCTCTGAAAGTTGTTATATAAGTATGGCTATTATCAGCTACTTTAACAAATGTGTCATTTTCCCCCATCAATACATTTTTAGACCTTGTCAATATCCCATAATATTCGTCATTTTTAACACTTTTTGGATGCCTATCAAATGTAAACCATAATAATCCAATTTTATCTCCTACTGCACCGCATTTCTTCTGTTTTTCACTAATTTCCCAAAATTGAATTTCGGAATCTAAGATGTATTCTTTATTATAGTTCTTGAATATATCTTTTTTATTATATTTTACTGAAACCATAAATTTTTCAATAGATTCATTCATAAAAGATTTATATTTACTCAGAATTTCTTTTGCTTCTTTAAAGTCTTTATTATATTTCAGAGGTAACAATCTAATTAATTTTTTTTCAAAATTTTCATCTTTCAACATATGTACAATTTCCTCATCATAATTCTCAATTCTAACTTCAAAAAAATGATTCTCATTTTTTTCATCTACATTATTTTTTGTTTCAAATTTTACTATATCACTTATTATTTTTTGCAAATCGTCTGTGATATTTTCATCGTCCAATTTATCACGATATTTATTACCTTCCCAAATACATTCATTTATTATTTTAGAAGTTTGAGATTTATTTCTAAAAATCAATTTGTCACAAAAAGGCAAACTTGAAATTCGTCCTATCCCCCTAAAACCAATATATTCCGTTCTATCTTGAATTTTATCAGAACGTCCAATACTCAACATTCTTTCTTTAAATAATTCTTCTTTATCAATTCCATATCCATTATCCTTTATTACAATGTTTTTATTCTTTTCATCAACATTAATTGTAACGTGAAAATTGTTTAGTTCGTTTTTACCCTCTTTTAAAGCTTTATTATATGCATCAAGTGAATTTTGCACATATTCTCTAAAAAGAATTATTGGGTTTTCATATAAAGCGACTGTTATTGTTTCTAATATACTTTTTCCAATTTTTATTTCATTCACCATTTTCCCATACTTCCTTTTGTTTATAATACTGTATTGTCCAACCATATTTTTGACAAATACTATGTTCTTCCTTTTCATTGTGTTTTTGGAAACATTCCGTCAATATTCCAAATATATTATTTCTTCTTAACATAATTTTCATGTCTTCTTTTCGTTTTGATTCATTCTTCATAAAAACCTTTATATAATCAATAAAATACTCTTTATCTAAATCTTGTTTTAAATAATCAAGCATATTTTTTTTGCATTTTTTTATTTCGTTAATTACGGTATTATCAGCAATAATCCTTGGGTAAATAGCATCGTTTTCCTGCAATTGATATGCCTGTATGTATGCAGGGCCTATAATATACTTAATGTCGTCATCTATTATTGCATCCCCAATAGTAATTGCACCACGCAATAAAAATTCACTCTCATTTAATATTCTTGTCTGAATAGTAGATAACAATTTCAAAAGTGAAATAACGGTTTCTGGCCCACTCACAAAAACAAAGGAATCAGATAATTGTAAATAATCAATACTTTCAGATTCTTTTACTATATCGGTAGAGCTTTGAACAATTTTTCTTATTTGTTCAATTTTATCAATTGCGATATGTTCGGTTCCATCCTTATTCTTTTCAATGAGATGTTTAATTCCTAACACATCTAAAAATGCAATTAGTTTATTATCATATTTCCTTTTTTCTAATTTTAGTTTTGTTGTAGGAATTTTTTCAAGCCATTTGCCAAATGAGACTCCTGCTATTTTCTTTTTAGTCACAGTGTAAATCCTTTAGTTCAACATTAAAAAATCATCGCTCTGCAATAATGGAACAGACAAATTTTCATAATTGAATATAATCATTAATTTAAATACTAATATTAATTTCTTTTTCTCTTAACCCCTTAATGAAAATTTCTTCTAATCATCTTAATAAGTTTAGATTAAAAATTGAACTTTTTCAAATATTTAAAACAAACCTCTCCCCATGTGACAAATATGTGCCAAATTCGATTGAATAACGCTGAAATTATGGTAAAGGGACTGAAAGGAAAACTTTAAATTTCAGGGGGAAAAATGGCGGGACCGACGAGACTCGAACTCGCGACCTCCGACGTGACAGACCGGCGTTCCTATCCAATTTTCTTAGACCTTTACAATCCCCGTGTGGACATGGTGTGGACAAATTGACCCAAAATGACTCAGTTTAAGTGCCTCAGGCTAAAAATATAAAACAAGGAAAAAGTTTAAAATATCAGGGGAATAGGGAAGTATCAGATGCTGGAGCTGATGGGGATCTGAACCCCCGACCTCTTGACTGCCAGTCAAACCGCTCCTCTCCGAAAACCACACAAAATCTGCTATTGTTCAGGGTGGCAAAGCTTCTCTTGAAAAAAAGGCTTCCAGACGCTTGCAGAGGCGTTTTCTATGGTTGAGGTAGGCTATCCCTACGAGGGACTATTGGTCGAGGCGTTGGAATAACGTCCCAAATAGGCTGTAAGGGGTGATATGGCCTTTATCCCCGAAGGGGGGAGGCTACCCGTTTGGACAGGTAGCCTCATGACTGTTATTGAGCTTGAGATTCTTTTTGAGCTTTTTTGAACCTCTCTTCTTCTTGTTGTTCTTTGTCTTTTTCTTCCTCTCGCTTTTCCTTCAACTGAACTTCCACCTTGAAGCCTCTTTTTCACCAAGAGAGATACATGGAAAACGAATAACAGAATTCATTTCCTCCGCTTCGGCCAATGGTTTATTGTCGTTCTCAATAGCTCCCAACCACGTCAAATAATTTCCTCTGACTCCTTTCTTACATAATAATCTACATAGCCCTCTGTGTCCCGCATCCCCAGGACGAGCAGTAAAAGAATATTCTCCTCTAGAAAATTTGTCCTCCACAGTGCATTCGGCAATAGTTTTGCCTTCTTTTCTGAGATGGCTGGTAACATTCAAAACCAAACTATCTTCACCATTTGTGATTATCCTCAAAAAAGAAATATTTCTTCCCCCTGTTGAGTTTGGAAATATTGGTTGAAATAAATCCATCATCTTTGGACTCCTTTAAATTTTTTTTTTACAGACTTGCGCCTGCGAATGGATGGGAAGCACTTATGCCCCTAGGGGGGCGAGTACTATGTTTTTGACACTCTGAGGCTCATGACCTTAAGCCACGAGCAACTGAGAGGCTTGAAACGTTTGTATTATACCAGAGTCGGCTGCCTCTTGCAAGGATTATTTTAGGCGCTATATCTGCTTCAAATTTTGCAATATCTCAATTAAGAAATCTAGCATATCAATCCTTTTTTGCAAACTGTTTCTCCCAACACTGCCTTCTTCTGTCTTTAAGTCTTTCCTTTCATCAAATGCTCGTCGTTCATTTGATAATCTTGTCAAAGCTGAGTTGATTCTTTCATCAAAGACTTCTTCAATTAATCCCTTAATTTCTTCTTTGCTCATAAGTTGCCTCCTATTTTCATTTCCATTTTTTCTCTTTTTTTAAAACCTTTTTCGTCACGAAAAAAAGAAACCAATTAAACAAAAACGCCAAAATCAAGAACAGTGAGCCTTTTAACCAAATATTGTCATACTCGCCAAATACTTTGTTAATAATAGCATCTGCCGCCCACATAAATAGAAACAACATTGCTATTCCCATCAACAAATGTCTGGGTCGCATTCTCATCATTTTTTCGTCCCCTTTTAAAATCGTATAATAAATGTTTCAGGCTATTCTTTATAACTCTAGCATTCCTTTCCAGTCTCCTCTTTAATCATTTCTCTAGTTATTTTAACAGGTTCATCTTCCTTTTCAGGATCATAATCTTTCTGAACACGCAAAGACAATTTCTCTTTATCCTCTTTTGTAAGAAGTTCTTTTTCAAAACAAAAGCTCTTTCTCCGAAATGTTAGTAGGTAAAATTTGCATGTTGGACATCTGACTAACTCGTCCACAGGACCACCTTGAGGATCTAGTTTCATTATAGCTTCTTCGTTTTTGCAGAGATAACATTTGATTTTTTCCCATGCCATCTAAACCTCCTTTTTTCTTTTTATACCACAATCAAGAAGAAAAGGCAGGTTTTGCTGACGAATTATTGGTGATCAAAATCTTTTTATGCCACAATCCCCAAAAACAAGTTCTGAAATCCGTGTCCTTAGAAATACGGCGCTTGATAGTGTCCTCAGAAATGACCTCATTATTTTGAATCATTTGGCTGATGGCATTCAACATTTCCTTTTGGCGATGAGATAATTCCTGATAACTCCCAAAAGGATTCAAGTGAATCCTGCGAAGGAGATTGTCC
>SDBU01009620.1_pt1 | contig 10817 bp, 13 predicted proteins | sample 2277071 | NCBI WGS metagenome assembly SDBU01 (sample SAMN10397929, study PRJNA504765) | marine sediment metagenome | isolation source: marine sediment core GS08_GC12, 126 cmbsf | place: Arctic Ocean: Gakkel Ridge, Loki's castle | collected 2008
CTAAGATCATCCAGCCTAAAACAGCGGAATAATTCTTTGGATCAATTTGGTAATCTCGATCCATCCTACGAATCATCGGAAAGAGTCGCCAAAAGAAAGAGGCTATTGAAATGACCAATGCCACACTGGTCAAAACCAGGGATTGTTCATCGGCTGTGTATAGGATAACGATCAAGAGGAAGATGAAGATCAGTTTCGTTCCGGCGACCCAGTTAACCAGGTATTTAACGAAATTATGTATCTCGGGGTCACCCTTCGATTTTTCCCAGGCTTTGAAAACACCAACACCGTTTGCATATTTTGAACCTGGAAAAAAATAGAGAGTAATCACATTAGTGGCTTCTAAAATGAGAAACGCAATTATTACATTCGTTATCAAATTCAGAAAGTGCAACCTTTGATTACGTTGCCATATTAAAAAACATTGGGCTGAAATATGGGATCAACCAGATAACCCATACAGCAACACTGAATTTGTGGAAGTTCTGGATAGCTTTTTCATTATTCTTTAGCAGTACGATAAACACCCAGACTGCATGGATAAGCATGAGAAGGATGGCGATGAGACCTGTTATCCCATGAATGTCAAAGGACATCCCGCCAACCATTTCGAACATCAACCCCGTCCCCCAGGTATCACAGATCAGCCCCAAGACAAAGAAAACAAAATGCCACCATTTAAGTCGACCTGAAATTCGTTCTCCCCAGACTCCAATCGAGTAAAACACTAAAGCTGATGCCATGATGATACTAGCTGATGGATCCATTATTTCGCTCCTGATTGTATTGAAATATATTGATGTTGAGCACCAGATTCGGCCGATTTCATTGAAGTCAGGTTTTCACTGATTTCCCATAACCTTTTGGCGATCTCTTCATCATAGGATATGGGAGAGGATTGGACGGGTTCCCGTTTGAAAAAATATTTACCGGTTACCCCTTCCACTTCAGGGGAAGATGCCAAATAGATGGTATTATCGGCACCTTGTTCGGGGGTGAGTGCAAACAATCCCATGACCCTCTTTAATGCCGGACCAATAAAAGAAAAGTTGGTTCTCCAGATATCGGTGGCAACATGTCCTGGATGAAGAGCGTTTACTGTCACGCCACTCCCTGCCAGACGCCGCACTGTTTCATAAGTAAAAAGAACATTTGCCAGCTTTGATCTGGCATAGGCTTTCATCCCGGCATAGCCTCGTTTGAATCCCAGATCATCAAAATTCAGCGTGCCATATTTATGGGCATCGGATGAAATGTTTAGGATCCTGGCAGGCGCGCTGTCCTGAATGGTTTCCAACAGTAGATTTGTGAGTAAAAATGGCGCCAGGTGATTGACGAGAAAAGTCATTTCAACGCTATATAGCGTACCCTGCCGGGTATTGAAAAATGCCCCGGCATTGTTGACCAGTACATCGAGCCGTGAGTACCTTTCTTTGAAAGAACTGACTAAGTCACGCACTTGCTGCAGATCAGAAAAATCAGCCAGTAAGCATTGAACGAGTTCATTCCCCGTTTCCGATTGAATCTGTTGGACGGTATTCTCAATTTTTTGCTGATTGCGTCCGGCAATAATCACTTCTGCGCCCTGGGCGGCCAGCGCCGTTGCAGTAACTTTCCCGATTCCTGAAGTAGCGCCTGTGATCAGGCACACTTTTCCGTTCAAACTATGCTGTTGTGAATTCATGCTATTAATCGATTCTCTGCATTGCAAATATCAATGATTTTCAGAATGGCAAAGTGATTACTTTTTCAGGAGGCAAGAATTTGTTGGCAGCATTCGCGGCCAACATCTTGACACCATCGATGAGTACCTGTTGGGGAGCAAAACTGGCAGCCAAGGATTCATCGGATGCAAATTTGACCTGGCGTTTCTTCTCATTAGCCTCCATTTGGCGCTTCATCGGCTGCATTTTATGTGTGTAATGAGAGATTGCTGTTATGCCTGTCCTTTCTGCATCCAAAATGGCCTGAACGGCAAAGCGAGCACTCAGAGCGGCGTTATCCATTGCAACACCGCGGTAGGCGTCCAACAGCCCAGCAGCATCCCCACAAAGGAGAATATTGCCTTCTCCCAGGTATACACCAGTTTTCAGGGGAGAGGCAAACCCTTCCTTGCGAACAATCTCACCGTTGAAATTATATTTTTGGCAGACATAATCATAGAAGCGGTTGGCATAATCCTTGAGATCGTGCTCTGCCCCAGTCCCGATCACCCACAAATCATCTTTCTTATAAATCCAGGCAAACATGATGGGAGCATACGCTTTGATATTAACCATATAGAGCGCATTTGGGTCCAGGTCACCTGGAAGCCATCGCGTTCCGAGCCGCTGCGCAGGCTGGTGGCAATGCCAGGGTCGTCTTCGATGATCAGGATGTGAGCGTGCGATCTTGCGGACATGTCTGGATTTTATCAGACATCTGGAAACCGGACTCGAGCTGCTAATGCCCTTACCATGCCTCTTAACATCAATTTAATATCGATAATCGAAATCCTTACCGGGAACGACAGGTTGAGATAGAATCGTATTGATTTCTGCTCAATTCTTTTATGAAGATGTCATATATTTTTGGTAAGGAGATTAAGATGAGTGAAGAACGAAAATTGATCAGCAAGGCATTTGAGATCTTTATGAAGGATGCCCCACAGCATGCAGCAGCCTGGAACTCACTTGTTCAAGAACTCTCCGCCGCAAACGCTCTAGATCCAAAATCAACTGCCCTGGCGTACCTAGCTGTGCTGGCAGCTTTAGGACGCGTTAGTGGAGTTCCATTTCACGTTCGTTCAGCCAAGAGTGCAGGCGCTTCTCGTGAGGAGGTGATCAGCGCAATCCTGGTTGGGCTTCCAGCGGCAGGACATGCAGTTACCCGGGCTTTACCCGCCGCAGTCGAGGCTTTCGACGAAGAATAATCGGGTAGTTGCTTGTCTCCACGATTTGTGGTCCATGGGTAGGATTAATAAATAAACTTCGAACTCGTTGAGATTGAATCTAGTAGAGTATCTACTAAGCCATCGTAAAAACATCTACTTTTTTTATTACGAGGAGCGTTTTTTGCGACGAAGCAATCTCCAAAGGGTCGTTTTCGCTAAAAAATCGGGAGACTGCTTCAGCAAAAACCGCTTCGCAGTGACATGGCTGAGCAGTTACCTAGTAGATATCTAAAAAGACATATATCTTCAACGAGGATGATCTCATGGAAAGAATACCAATCAGCGGGTTGACACTATACTACGATACTGGGGAAAGCGAGGCAGTCGATGAAATTGTGCTCGCTTGCGAACGAAGCGCCGAAACGATAACCAGTTTATGGCAGCTGGATGCTCCCCTGGATTGCCGGGTGTACATAATGACCACCTGGCCTCGCTGCGTATTCCAAGGAGCTCCCCTAGTGTCGCAGATTGTTCTAGGGTTGACACTGCCTCTTTGGTATGCTGATTTCAAAAAACGCTGGCATTATGCGGGAGGCTGGTCGCAGCGCTATGGGGATCGCCAGGTTGTGGGGATCAAAGCCCCCCGTTTAATCGCTCAAACCCCAAAGCCGATCGGTGAGAGCATTTTTATAATCGAAGAGAATCTCGAGCAAAAAGTACTATCGATTGTCTGTCACGAATTGACCCATGCATTCTCATCTCACCTTCGCTTGCCAACCTGGATGCATGAGGGTCTGGCGATGGTCAGCACGGACCGATGCCTGGGGAAACCTACCGTTCTACAAGGTACGATCCATTTATTGAAAGAGGAGAACCAAGAGCAAAAAGGTGCTGAAAAGATAAACTTAAACACACAAAGCCGGGAGGAGATAATACAGCTCTATGTAAGAGGGTATTGGTTGACGCGCTACCTGGTGGAATCACAACCAGAGCTGGTGTATAAATTGCTAAATGAGCGATTCAGCCATCAGAAATTGGAAGGATTAATCGCTTCAGAGCTTGGCATTGGACAGGAATCTTTTTGGCAGGAAATCGATCAACTCGTGGTCGCAAAATACAATCTGGAATTTACTTAACCTCCGAATAAGTAGATCAATAACCCAAGTTCATCGATTAATGGGCCATGGAGTATTTTCAGGCATTGAATTTATGAGCTCATATTCTGGCTGGTTAATTAACGAGGGAGAATTACTGAAGATAACACCCCATTAACCAAGACCTAGACTTCCCCAGTGCGGCTAGATGGTTTTCGGAAGTTGTAAAAAATCAATATTGAACGTGAAATTGACCATCGAATGGGATAATTGAACTTTGAGGAAATTTCCAGCGGTGGATGATTATTATTTCCCCCTTGACTACTACGTAATACAGTATATAATATTATCTAGTACGTAAAACATTATAGTGATAGGAGGCTCCATTCATGAGAGTATGGATCACACAGCTGCGCAAAGGGCTGCTCGAATTTCTCACATTAAACATCCTTCACCAAGGCGAATCATATGGCTATGAAATTGTACAGAAGCTCAAGCGCTTTGAGGGTATGGATATTACCGAAAGCACAGTCTATCCCATACTAGCCCGGTTGAAAAAGGATGGCTACGCGCAAGTGAGGACAGAACCATCACCTGGTGGACCTCCTAGAAGGTATTACTATCTAACCGCAAAGGGGAAATCCCGTGTCGTCAAGATGAACCAATACTGGCTTTCATTAAATCGATCGATTGACACGATTCGAATAGGAGAAAAATCATGGAAAATTTAGAACCAGCTGAAGAAAGGATCGACCAATATCTCGCAGCTGTGGCATCTCACTTGAGTTCGCTGTCCGAGGATGAAAAAGAAGAAATACTTAACAGCGTCCGTGCCCACATCGATAATGAATTTCAAATCCGAAGTCAAGATCAGCCTACTCTGGAAGATGTAGAAGAAGTTTTACTGGACATGGATCCCCCTGCTTCGTATATGGGAACCACTTCACCCCTTTCGGCGGATAAATCGCAGGATAGAAGAATATCCAGGCTGGCGATTATCGGGGCTTTGCTGTTACCTGTCTTATTCTTAATTTTGATATTCGTCACGCTGAACAGCAGCACGACTTTGACTTCTCCATCAAACTTGCAGATTCTGCTCAGATTTACAATTCTACTTACGGCAGTTATTGCATCATTCGCCTCGATTGCATTGGGGTTCACTAGTATTTCTCAAATCCGCAACTCGAACGGATCAATCTATGGTTTACCTCTGGCAGTTTTTGTGAGCCTTTTCTACCCCATAATTGTGCTAGATGTGATCCTGATCATCATTGGTTGGACACTTCTTGGTGATATTGAAGGATGGGGTTTCCTCCCGGTGATATGGCTGTTTTTCGTCTTTGCGATCGACTACCTGATTATCCGCACTACATGGAGAGCTGCGAACAGATAGCAGGAAATCAAACCTACAGCCCGGTCATCTCTGTGCTCACCTCCCACAGCTGCCTTGATTTTTCTTTATCAAGCGAGCTTGGGGAGGTGAGCACAACCTTTTTCTGGTAGAAATATTTCCCGCTCACACCTTCCACCTCAGGAGATGAGGCCAAATATACACTTGTTTCAGCGCCCTCTTCCGGGCTAAGCGCCCATAAACTGGATAAGGGTAGGAAAAGCTTCACCAGCCAACCATTATTCGCGCCCATATTCGTCCCAACAAATCCTGGATGGACAGCATTAACTGTCACATCGCTGCCTGCAAGGCGACGATCTAACTCGTAAGTGAACATAATATTGGCCAGCTTGGATTTGCCATAAGCACGCATAAACCCATAGCTTCCCTGACTTTCGAGATCGTCAAAATCGATCTCTCGATCTTTATGGGAGTTTGAAGCGACATTGATGATCCTTGCTGGAGTTGAATCAATCACCATCTCCAGCAGCAGATTGGTCAACAAGAATGGTGCCAAATGATTGACCGCGAAAGTCATTTCTATCCCATCCTGGCTTAAATAACGGCGTAAATATATCGCCCCCGCGTTGTTGATCAATACATCCAGACGATTATGCCGGTGCATAAATTCCGCTGCCAGATCACGTACCTGATCTTGTGACGACAGATCGGCCACCAATCCATCAATCTTGAGATTGCCTGATTCTGCGCACAGCTTATCAACAGCAATTTCCGCTTTTCGCTTATCACGCGCAGTGATCACTACACTGCACCCCATGCGCGCCAGCTCGCGGGCAGTTACCTCCCCAATACCGGAGGTTGCTCCGGTTATCAGGCACACTTTCCCAGTCATTAATCCATCAGGTTGAGACAAATTTAATCCTCTCTATGCACACCTTTTAAATCGTATCATGAATAGATGATCTCGATCTCAATATGGTACCCAACGGCTGAGAATGATCCCCGTTCTTCAACACCTGATGACGGGTGTCATAGACAAAGAAAATTCATTGTGCAATAATTCACACGAGATATGGCGTAGTCGAAAGGAGAATGGACATGACAATTTTAGATCGAATCATCTTGCTTGTCACTGGACTGTTAGCCATATATTTAGTGTGGCGTTTCTATGGACGCTACCAAAAAGGGAAGGCCTTATACGATATCTACTACATGCTAGGATTTGCGGTCCTGTTGGTCTCCGGCTTGTTACTGATCTTTCTCGGTTGGGGTATTTTGGCCTCTCCATATGTGCTTACGGTGGCCAGTTTAATCCCTCTGGGTATATCGCTGGGAATTGCCAACCAATACTTCCCACAATGGGGAAAATCTTATGCCTGGTTTGCATTGATCGGCATTATCGCCATCGCCGTTTCCGCCATAGCTGATTTGGGAACACTTAAGAAGATTGCTGTCCCACTATTCCACGGTGTGGCAGGACTGGTCATCTTCCTCGGCCCGTTCTTCGTAAAAGATGCTCCGAAAGGCTTTGGTTGGGTCGGCATCGGTGGTGCATTGATCGGCATCGGCGGGATTGCTTTGGCTTTCCTGACAGCTGGATCGCAATTATTGTTCTTCAGCCAGGAAGTCGTGCTTCAAATCCTGGCCCCACTGTTGCTGCTTATGACCTTGGCGTTCACATTGGGTTTCTCTAAAGATATCCAGGCCTCTTAGCTTTATCCCGGAAGATCACAACTGGAATTGCAAGAACCAGATCAGTATAGATTTCAGATTAATAAACGAAAGACTCACTTAATCGACTGCTCCAAGAAAAAGTTATCGGCACATGAAATGGAATTCATGTGCCGATAACTTTTATCTCAACTATCTCAAGCTGCCAAGAATCTCTTAATTGGGATTTAATGCAAGGTATTTACAGCATTCCATTCCAAAGTATTCAGTCTGTTCCTGAAACCTCAGCCCGATTTTCTTTAACACCTTCTGAGAGGCGACATTTTCCGGATGTACAATGCCAATGATCTTCTCGAACCCAAGTGAGTTAAATCCGTAATCCAGACCTGCGATGGCAGATTCAGTGGCTAATCTTTTTCCCCAATAAGGTTTGCTCAACAGGTAACCAATTTCGATCTCATCCGTTTCTGGTAGATACTGCAATCCGCTCCAACCAATCAGCTCACCCGCTCCATCGAGTTCAACCGCCCACCACCCATAATTGTGATCCTCCCAGTGGTTGATCTGTCTTTCGACCAATTTCTGGACGCGTTCCAGATCAAGCGGATCCGAGCTGGGAAAATATTCCAACACTACAGGTACACCAAGGATCTGGTATAAGGGCTTTGAATCCTGTTTTGTAAATGGTCTTAAAGTCAAACGTGCTGTCTTGATAGTCGGGATGCTCATCCGCTGATTATATCGCCGAAACTCAACACGGCTGACACTTTTCAGGAGATGACCGACATTCTTGAGATTTATTTCCAGATTGATTGGCAACATTGAGGCCTGTTTGATCCCAATTGATCACTAATCTTGACCTCAAGAGCTCCAGCATCTCGGTAATTGACCGAGATGAGAATCGCAATTCTCGTGGATTTTCATCCTTCATTAGCTGATCCATCAAGGTAGATTGGCTGATAAGCTCTCTGTGTCGATCATCCAAAAATTGTTTTGCTGCATCGTGATTAAGATACACCAACATTCTCTATCTCCATTGTGAATCGTTGCTTTAGAATTCTCAAGTGAGTTCAGGCGAAAGAGGCTTACGAGCAGTGATTGAAGATGAAAACAAACTGTCTTGGGGGATACCATCCATCAGTTCACCATCCCCGGTTTTAGCAACCAGACTTACATCTTCAAATCCAACCTGCTCGAGCCCTTGAATATATTCACCCATTTCAAGCGCACCTGCAATACAAGCTCCCCAAGCGAGCATGTCGTTACGCACATCCTCTGGAAGTTCGCCGCTAGTGACGATATCCGATACCGATACACGTCCGCCAGGCTTGAGGGTGCGGAACATTTCGGCAAATACCTTATTTTTATCTGGTGAGAGATTGATCACGCAATTTGAAATGACCACATCGACGCTATCATTATCAACTGGCAGGTCCTCTAAATAACCCTTATGGAATTCAACATTTCCAATCCCCATGCGTTGAGCGGAGGCGGTGGCGCGCTCGAGCATCTCGGGGGTCATATCGATGCCGATCACAAAACCACTTTCACCAACCTGATTACTCGCCAGAAAACAATCCAGCCCGCCGCCAGAACCGAGGTCAAGCACCACTTCACCAGGCTGCAGTTCGGCTAAAGTAATCGGATCGCCGCAACCCAGGCTGAAGCCAGCTACATCATCTGGGAGATCACTGAGCAGATCAGATTCGTAAAGCAAATTTTGCGAGGCATCCCCACAACAGGAACTGGCATTCCGCGCTCGTTCAGCGTAGAAATCCTGGACATTTTCACGGATCGATTCACCTACAGGGACTGCTATTGCCTGAACTGAGGGTCCACAGCACGAGTTCTGTTCGGAGGCTAATACATCCAGGACAACTTTATCTTCTTCATGGATCGATTCTTTGGTTTGTGACATCTCTTACTCCTTGTATAAATGTGGGTATTCATTATCTATTACATCGATAATGGTCTATATGTTTTGACAAAAAAACTGAAAATTCCGAATGAACCCTGGAGGTCTCTCTACGACATATAAATGATTGTCTATGGTTTTGGTTAAAAAAAGAGATTGCACTTTTTGAAGTGGCTTCATATGTCAAATCCTGAAGTGTCGGTGACGATCTCGGCTGCCTCAGTCTGGGGGGCAAACACTTCGATCAGGTTTCCGCAGCAGACCACCATCCTGGCCTGGTTGAGGCTGTAAAAGGTGTGTTTGCCTTCATTGCGAATCGTCACCAAACCAGCCTCTCGCAAGATCGCTAAGTGGTGGGATACGGTCGGTTGGCTGACGCCGACTGCTTCGACGATATCACCGACGCTCATCTCACGACAGCAGATCAAGGTCATGATCTCCTGACGCGTAGGATCGGCTAGGGCTTTGGCAAACAAGACAGAACTGGTGGCTTTCGTTTCGGTGTTCATATCGATAACCTTCGATATCATTCTAATAGATAATCATCGATATGTCAAGTGGAAATTAATGTGATTTAATCTACCAGATCACGCTCGACTCGAATGACCTGTGCACTTCATTATAAAGAGTGAACGTTGTCCGCTCAAATAAAGACAATAAAACAGATCTAGATTGACAGCAACGTCAAGAGAATACATCTAATCAATCATCCGTCCCCTTTTAGCGAAACCTGCAAATCTCAAAGTAGGTTCAGTATTTCTCAAGAATCTCAACTACACTGTTCGATAATTTAGAGGTCAATTAGATGAGTTCACCATTAGATATCTATTTCCAAGAGAAGGCTGTATTTTAAAAATAGTTCGACTCGAGAAATACATATTTTGTGTGGGGAGAAAAACCAATAAAATTTTCATCACCTCCTAACAATTTCCAAACAATCTTTTGCTATCCTTTGTACGGATCCTAGATGACCGACGATCGATTCTGGTCAACGACATAAGAATAATTAGAGTCAAAGGAGCAAGTTTATGGAAAATAGAAAAATATGGTTCACTATCCCCGTTATCGGTGCTCTGGTCGTAGCCATCGCTCTTGGCGTGATGGCATTTACACCCAGTAATGCAGCCAACATTCAGGGGCAAGAGGTTGCACCAGACGAATCGCTCCCCTGGAAAGGCGGAGTTCATGGTCATAGGCGAGACAGCAGGTTCGGTTTCGGCACTTCCTTCGATTATGATGCTTATCTAGCTGAAGCGCTAGGGGTATCCGTGGCTGACCTTCAAGCAGCTCGCCAGGCAGCTCATGAGGCAGCTCTTGACCAGGCTGTCGCGGAAGGTGTTGTCACCGCAGAGCAGGCTGAGCTGATCAAGGCCCGTCAGGCGCTGATGCAGTACATCGACAAAGAAGAGATCCTCGCCACTGCGCTGGGAATCACCACAGAAGAGCTCGAGGCTGCTCGTCAAGAAGGAAAATCTTTACCTTACTTTTTCGGAGAACTCGGACTGGACCCTGCTGATATAAAAGATGCCATGCAATCCGCCTTTGAAGATGCGGTTCAGCAAGCTGTCGATGATGGCGTCATCACAGGTTCCCAAGCTGAACAGTTACAAGAATACGGCTTTGGTAGTCGTGGATTTGGTATGCGAGGTGGTGGTTTTCACAGACAGGGTGGTTTCCCTTTCCAAAAACCAGCACTAAACTCAGACAACAGCCTCTAATTACAAGGAGTCAGGAATTTAAATTCAACGCCCCTGGAGTCGATATCCGGGGGCGTTGTGCTTAGCTTTATCCGCCAAGGTTGTAGGATTCTTGCAGCCAGGTAGTAAAGCGAGCGTCGAAATCATCTGTTGAACGAAGCACCAATGTGTGCGCGATCTTATCCTCACTGAAGACCTCTATACGCACCATGCGTGG
>SDBU01009621.1_pt1 | contig 10817 bp, 6 predicted proteins | sample 2277071 | NCBI WGS metagenome assembly SDBU01 (sample SAMN10397929, study PRJNA504765) | marine sediment metagenome | isolation source: marine sediment core GS08_GC12, 126 cmbsf | place: Arctic Ocean: Gakkel Ridge, Loki's castle | collected 2008
GGCTTTGATAGAGTACACGCGGAAGTTTGACGGGGTTGATATCGAGTCTTTTAGGGTGCCCGCTCAAGAGATTTTGCACGCCCGGGAAACAACAGATCATGAGCTTGTTGAGTGTCTGGAAACAGCGGCGTCCCGTATTGAAAAATTTGCTCAAAAACAATTCGAAAGGCTCGGGAACTTTGAGATCGAGATGGAACGGGGAATCATAATCGGACAAAAGGTCATTCCAGTTGAGAGAGTCGGTGTCTATGTTCCGGGAGGAAGATACCCACTCCTATCCTCTGTGCTCATGGGGGCTATACCGGCCCGAGTTGCCGGTGTAAAAGAAGTCGCTCTCTTTTCGCCTCCCTCGGAAAACGGAGAGATTGCGTCCGGAATTCTTGCGGCGGCAGCTGTTGCCGGTGTCGGAGAGGTCTACCGTATAGGTGGGGCTCAGGCAGTTGCAGCTATGGCCTACGGGACGCAGAGTGTGAAACCTGTTCATAAGATCGTCGGCCCTGGAAATGTCTACGTGAATGCAGCAAAAAAGTTGGTCTATGGCCGGGTGGGTATAGATTTTATTGCCGGGCCGACGGAAATCCTGATAATCGCAGACGGGAGTGCCAATCCCTCCTTTGTGGCGGCTGATTTGATTGCCCAGGCGGAGCACGATGATAAGGCAAGGCCTCTGCTTCTCACGGATTCTGAGATGTTTGCCGATGATGTGATGAAGGAAATGGAAGTGCAACTGAAAGCCTTGAAATCCGAAGAGACCGCCCGCCAGTCACTGCAGAACAACGGAGTCGTCATCGTATTCGATCGTGCGGAGGAAGCTGTGGATATCGCAAATCGCAAGGCACCCGAACACCTGCAACTCTGTGTAAGAAATCCTGAAGATATTCTGCCGGGATTGAGGAATTATGGGTCTCTGTTTATCGGAGAATACGCCTCTGAAACGTTAGGAGATTACAGCAGCGGTTTGAATCATATTTTGCCTACGAACGGCGCCGCTCAGTATACCGGAGGCTTAAGCGTTAAAGATTTTGTGAAAATCCAAACATTTCTTAAGGTTGATCGAAGGGGATTTCAAGAAATCGGTCCCGTTGCCGCAGCCATCGCCCGTGCCGAAGGACTTTTCGGGCATGAAGCCGCCATCCGGATAAGGCTCGATCATTTGATCGGGCTGGAATAGGTTCTTATGGTCTTCCTCTGGCAATTTTCGCCAGAGCCTTCAGCGTGCGATCTATTTCTTCATCGGTATTAAAATATCCGAGGCTGATACGAACTGTACCCTTTGGATAGGTACCTAGGGTTCTGTGCGCGGCAGGGGCACAGTGAAGCCCCGCCCTCACCTTGATATCAAAAGTCTGGTCAAGAATGGTCCCCACATCTTCCGGATCATAACCTTCAATATTCATAGAGATGACCGCTGTGTGGGGCGCTGTATCCCGGGATGAATAGAGAATTAGGCCGGGAATGCTGGATAAACCTTCGATTAACCTGGCTCTTAGGAATCGGTCATGCTTTTGAATCTTTTCCAGGCTTTCGGAAATAATAAATTTTAATCCGGCCCCTAGCCCGCAGATTCCGACGCTGTTGGGGGTGCCGGATTCGAAACGGTAGGGTAACTGATTTGGTTGTTCTTCCCTCTCCGATTGGAAACCGGTACCTCCTTCAAATATAGGCTCAATCTCGACCCTTTCGCCCGCATAAAACACTCCAGTCCCAGGAGGTCCAAACAAACCTTTATGCCCTGAAAAGGCCACTATGTCTATGTTATCCTTGACGACATCGATGGGATACTTGCCAGCTGTCTGGGCCGCGTCAACCATGAAAATGAAGTTGTTCTTTTGGGCCAAGGCACCGTAAGCAGCTATGGGCTGAACAACGCCGGTCACATTGGAGCCGTGTGTAACCACTAAAAGTTTCGTCTTAGAGGTTATGGACTTTTCGATTTCACCAATGGATAAAACATCCGTTTCAAGGGAAAGAGGTAAGCGTGTGATCTTGATCCCTTGATGCTCTAGTTTTTTCAAGGGGCGAACTAGAGAGTTATGTCCGATGCTGTCGGTGATCACATGATCTCCAGGTTTCAGCAGACCCTTGAGTCCCAGATTAAGGGAAGCAGTGCAGTTTTGAGTAAAAATGACGCATTCTGTTTCCGGGGCGTTGATAAAACGCGCTATAAGCAGCCTGGTCTCATCAATCATTTGTTTGGCAGCAAGGGCCAGGCTGTGGCCGCCGCGGCCGGGGTTTCCGCTTTTCTGGCGCAAGAATTTGTCCATCGCTCGATAGACATCTTCAGGTTTTGGCCAGGAAGTGGCGGCATTGTCAAGATAAATCATATTTCTGGACTCAGGTTCCTATATATTTGGCGTAAAGACCGCGCGCAAGAGACTCATCGCTAGTATTCTTTATAATTGCGCGTCCGTCGGGGAAAATAACCATTTCGTACCTACCTACGATGAAACGCAGCATAAATTCGTTACCGGTGACTTTACCCAGAGGCCTAAGCCTGGACGCCAGTTCATCGAGAGATATCTTTTCCAGACAGCGATTCCCGACCTGAACGGAGTTTTGACCACAGAGGGAAGTCGCCTTGACTTCAAATTTTCCTTCTAGAAATTCATATCGTCCCTGGCAAGCCGGGCAGTTCGTATCAGGGCTGACTTTAACACGATCAAAGGTGTCCGCCCAGGCGTCAATTATAATGAGATCATGGTTAATCTGGTCAGAACCGACCAGGATTTTTAAGGTCTCCGCTGTCTGGAGAGACCCAATGATGAAGGGAGCCGGACTGATAACGCCATCCGTGTCACAGGTCTGGACCGAACCGGGAAGAGGCACATCATCGATAAGACAACGAAAACAGGCCGTGACGTGAGGAATTATAACCTTGACCATGCCGGAGGAAGCGATGGCACCGCCGTAAACCCAGGGGATGTTTTGTTTCAAGGATACATCGTTTATGAGAAAGCGGGTTTCGAAATTATCCAGCCCGTCAAGAATTATATCCGCTCCCGCCACTAACCTTTCAATGTTTGTAAAATTAACATCTGTCACAATTCCCTCTATCTCAACGGTTGAGTTTACCTTCCTAAGATGTCGCTCGGCCGCGATCGCCTTGGGTAATTCGTTGCGGATATCATCTTCGTTAAAAAGAATCTGCCGCTGAAGATTATGGTATTCGATGAAATCCCTGTCAATTATCCGCATTTTTCCCACGCCGGCACGGACAAGCGAGGTGGCTATTATGGTTCCCAGGGCTCCGCATCCCACAATGACAGCAAAGCTATTGCCCAGCTTTTCCTGTCCCTTTTCACCAATGCCTGGAAAAAGAATCTGCCTTGAATATCGATCGGTCATGATAAAATCTCTCTTTAGACTACCAAATTCCAGCCATATCTCTAATAATGGGCATAGTCCCCCTGAGAGGATATCCCCATTTAGTGGCTTAACATTTTAAAAAGCTCAGCTTATAATTTTAGCATCGATGAAAACGGTTTTCAATGCTCCGAATCAAATCATTAGATGATTTGATTCGACATTTAAAATTTTACGTCAAAATATCCTATAACAATTACGACGACCGCCGAGAAGTTTTTGATTTTTCCTAAGAAGCAGTTTATCATTATTGACCTTGGAGGTGAAAGCATGAATGAATTGAATCTGGCCAGAATCACTCGGGGTATTTGTCAAAAGTTAGGCAACACGCGCAGGATCGTCTGCATCCTGATGCTCGCCGCAGGGTTAGGCACCGCCGCCAGTCCGGTTATGGCCCAAAGGCGCGCGGCGCTGACTGAGAGCGAGAAGGCGAAGCGCTGGGAGGTCGAGAACGAGCTCGCGTCGCTCGCCATCATCGAGCGTAAGCTGATGATCCCGATGCGCGATGGCGTGCGCATCGCGGCCGATGTCTACCACCCGAAGGATACATCCAAGAAGTATCCGGCGATTTGGGTTCGCACGCCCTACAACTTCAACTACTGGGACGTTGCGAACGGTGTGCCGCGGAACATGACCAGGGCACTCACGGCGATCAAGCGCGGGTACGCCTGGGTTGTCATGCAGGAGCGCGGACAGTTCTTCGCCGAAGGCGAGTGGGACGTCCTCGGCGCTCCGCTCACAGACGGTGAGGACGAGGTAACGTGGATGACGCGCCAGCCGTGGTCCAACGGCAAGGTCGCTACCACGGGCTGCTCGTCGACGGCCGAGTGGCAGTTGGCCGTGGTTGCTCGCGACATCCCGGGGTTCGCGGCGTTCAACGCGCAGGGATTCGGCTGCGGGGTAGGGCGCATAGGCCCGTATTACGAGCAGGGAAACTGGTATCGCGGTGGCGTCTTCATGATGTACAACCTTACCTGGTTCTACACCAATCAGAAACCGCAGCGCCCGACGTTCCCGTCGAACATCTCGCAGGAGGACCTGGTCCGGTTATCGAAGTCGTGGGACCTCGCGGCGCACCCACCGAGGGTGGATTGGTGGAAAAAGGGGTACTGGATTCTTCCCGTGCAGGACATCCTCAAAAAGCTGAATGGAATGAAGGGCCCCTTCGCCGATCCGATATCCGTGGGCAGCGGCGGCGAAATGATCAAGCGCAACCCGAACGACCCGAGGTGGTACAAGGGCGCGCTGTGGCACGACAACGTACCGATTAACGTGCCGGGCCTGTGGTACATGTCGTACTACGACATCGCCATCGGGCCCAACCTCGAGGCGTACAACTTTGTCCGGAAGACCGCGAAGGGGGCGGCTGCCAACCAGCAGTGGGCGATCATCGCCCCGGTCGGACACTGCGCGTTCACCCGGGCGACGGAGCACACGATCGTCGGCGAGCGTGATATGGGTGATGCCCGGCTCAACTACCAGGAAATCATGTACGGCTTCTTCGACCGCTTTCTCAAGGGTGAGAAGAGCGCCGTGCTCGACGCTTTGCCCAAGGTCACCTACTACACCATGGGGATGAATAAGTGGCAGGCGTCGGACACCTGGCCGCCCAAGGGCGCGGAACCGATTACGTTCTACCTGAAGAGCGCGGGCAAGGCGAACACGCTAAATGGCGACGGTTCGCTGGTCCTCAGGCCTCCGTCTGTCGACAAGCCGGACCTCTTCACCTACGATCCGATGGACCCGGTTCCCACACGCGGCGGCTACCGGGTGACGAGCGACCCGGAGCGGCTCGGCGGCTCGTTCGACCAGCGCAAGATAGAAGAGCGACCCGACGTCCTGGTCTACACCAGCGAGCCATTCAAGGAAGGCACGGAAGTGACTGGTCCGATCGTCCCGACGCTTTATGTATCGTCGGACGCCAAGGATACCGATTTCACCGTGAAGGTCATCGACGTGTATCCCGACGGCACTGCCTACAACCTCGACGAGTCAATTCAGCGGATGCGTTATCGCGACGGGTACGACAAGCCCCTGGTGTGGATGCAACCGGGGAAGGTGTATAAGGTGACGCTGCAGCCGCTGACGACGAGCAACTACTTCGACGTCGGGCACCGGCTCCGCATCGAAGTGAGCAGCAGCAGCTTCCCGCTCTACGAGCGCAACCTCAACACAGGCGGGAACAACTATGACGAGGAGAAAGGCGTGGTAGCGCACAATGTGGTGCACCACTCGGTAAAGTATCCCTCGTCGCTCACGGTCACCGTGGTGAAGCACCCGACGTCTTAGGGGGATTGGAGTTTAAATCACGGCGCCGCGCGAATATGCGACGTCACAACCCCAACGCGACTTCTGACTGCAAATATCTTAATAAATAAGCCCAGGCGGATTGTTTTATACATCCATTATGCATTATAATGTAAATAAATATTATAAAAGTGATATGATAACTAATGTTATAAAAACAAATTTTGAAGACAAATTCAAAGGGTTTAAGGAAGAGAAGAAAAGTGATTTATAAATATAAAGGAAGCACTCTGGACAGATTATTACAATCTTATCAAAAAGATAAAGAACCTTACACCATAGACCCGACCACACAATATCCAGAAAGAAAGACCAGTTTTGAGGAGCTAAGGAGGCTTAAAGAATTACTTTTTCCAAATTATTGGAATTGTGGTTTTATTACCAAACCTGAAAATAAAACAGAACTTGAAATAAAGATTAATGAATTAGGTCAATCACTCTTTGATGCAGTTGGGCAACATATACTCGACCAGGAAAGACATATACCCCACAAGGAACGTATAAGCGAAATTGTGGATGAAGTTTTAAACCGATTACCCAACATTAGAGAGACCTTAAAGAAAGATGTTGTAGCAGCGTATAATGGGGATCCCGCTGCCAAAAGCTATACAGAAATCATTAGGTCCTATCCCAGCTTTAAGGCAATCTTAGTCCAAAGGGTTGCCCATGTTTTATATGAACTTGAAGTTCCATCTTACCCAAGAGATCTTACAGAACTCATTAAGTCAGTGACAGGAATTGATATACACCCAGGAGCAAAAATAGGTGAATATTTTTTTATAGATCATGGAAGTGGGGTTGTTATTGGAGAAACATCTGAAATCGGACACCATGTTCGTATGTACCAAGGAGTTACTCTGGGAGCTTTGCACTTTGAAAAAGATGAAGGGGGAATGTTAAAAAAAGGTTATAAAAGACACCCAACAATCGGTAATAATGTTGTTATAGGTATGGGAGCCAGTATTATTGGTACTGTGACTATTGGAAACCATGTGAGTGTGGGTGCTGGATCTCAGATAGAAAAAGATATTCCAGATGATACAACAGTATTCATCAGAAAACATCCGGAATTAGAGATGAAACGGAATCATAAAACATAAGGAGATAAAAGAATGGCAAAAAAAGTAAACAACATAACTGAATTGATTGGTGACACACCAATTGTAAGATTTAACAAAATTGTTGAAGATGGGTCAGCGACAGTATGGGGGAAATTAGAATCCTTTAACCCAGGTGGTAGTGTTAAAGACAGAATTGGTTTAAGTATGATAGTGGATGCAGAAAAGAGAGGAATTTTACAACCAGGAGACACAATAATAGAGCCAACCTCAGGCAATACAGGAATTGCTCTAGGACTTGTGGCTGCACAGAGAGGCTATCGTCTTATTTTTACAATGCCGGAAGCAATGACACAAGAGAGAAGAGACCTGCTTGGAGCCTTTGGAGCAGAATTAGTTTTAGTGAAACCTGAAGAAGGACCTGGAATGACTGGTGCTATCAAAAAAGCAGAGGAACTTGCAAAAGAGCATGGCTATTTTATGCCACAACAATTCAAAAATCCAGCTAATCCCTATATACACCAAACAACAACAGGTCCAGAGATAGTAGAAGCATTTAAGGATACTGGCTTGGATTATTTTGTTTCAGGTATAGGTACTGGCGGGACAATAACAGGGGCAGGTAAGGTTCTGAAACAGAATTTTCCTAACATAAAAATCTATGCTGTTGAGCCAAAAAATTCCCCTGTGCTTTCAGGAGGTGAACCAAGCAAACACGCAATCCAAGGAATTGGGGCTGGTTTTGTGCCAGAAATTCTGAATACGAAGATCTATGATGGTGTTATCCAAGTAAGTGATGAAGACGCAAAAGAGACAACAAGGAGAATAGCCAAAGAAGAAGGAATTTTACTAGGTATTTCATCAGGAGCAGCAATGTACGCAGCTTTGCAAACAGCAAACAGAAAGGGTGGGGATAAACATTTACTTGTGGTATTACCAGACACAGGGGAAAGGTATCTAAGCACGGATTTGTTTGGTGAAAAATAATTTTTTATTATTTAATCCTGTGCTACATGATATAACTATTTATTTATTTGTTCTATTGCCCATTTAGCAGATGTTTTAATTATATTCCTGGGTGCGTTTATGTTCATTGCCTCCTTTAGAAATGGAATTAGAGTTTTATCCCCACATTTTCCGATTGATCTCAGTGATTCAGCCTGAGCAAGATAACTATCTTCCTTCTTAAATATTTTCTTAAAAAATTTTATTAATTTTGCATCTTTGTAATCCCCGAGTGCTTTTACCGCTGCCGTTCTAACTTTTGAATTTTTGTCCTTACACTTCTCTTTGAAGAAATCTATATGATCTTTCTCCTGAATTTTTCCCAGAGCTTCAACAGCCTCTTTTCTTACTGCCCAGAATTTATCATTCTTAGCGCATTCAATTAAATTGGAGATTGCCATATGATGATCTTTAAATTTTAATAACTCTGAAGCAGCCCACATTCTACCTATCGCATCATCATTTTTAAGTTGATAGACAAGCTCATCAAGACTCTTATTAAAAGTCCATTCTTTTAACAGGTAATTTCCCTCGTCAAATCTGATCATTAATGGTTTATGAGAACAAGGGAGTTCGAATATTTCAGATTTTTTTTCTAGCCACACCTTTGCAGAACTTTTCCCTTCCGATGTGACTATTCCTAAAATTACAGGCGTTCTGAAAATCGGCACTCCCTTAGAGGTATCCTGAGTTTGATCAATCTTTATTTTGAGTTTCTTCGTCTTGGAATCCCAGGTGTAGTTGACGTCAAATACAGGATGACCGGGCTTGAAAAGCCATTGTTCAAAAAACCAATCAAGGTTCTGTCCAGTTGCCTCTTTAATTGAAGTCAAAAAGTCGTGTGTATCTACAGGTTGAAAGGCATGTTTATGAAGGAAATGGGAGGTAGTTTTATTAAATGGCTTTTCTCCAAGAATCCACTTCAGCATATGAATAACTGCTGCCCCTTTTTGATAAGTATGCCTATCAAAATTCTGTCCAGGAGTCTCCCATCTATCAAAAACTATGGGCCTCATGTATCGCAAGCGAGCTTCACGTAAGTAAATATTTCTTTTCTCAAGAATATTAATAGCAGCCTCGTCTTCTCCTTTGTCATGGAGCGCGAAGATGACCTCAGAATAGGTACCGAAACTCTCATTGATCCATGTGTGAGACCAATCTCTTAAAGTAATAAGATCTCCCCACCATTGATGGGCTGCTTCGTGGGCAACAAGCCAGTGACTCGGAAAGTCCTTCTCCGCCTTATCATCATGAATTGTTGAATGACCCAGGAGAGTCGCTGAAGTACATTCAGCGCCTCCGCCAATGCCAGGGATCGTAATCTGATCACATTTTGCCCAAGGGTACTCATACCCATACTCTTTATTGAATAACTCAATAATTTCGGGGGTCCTATGGAATGAACGCATCGCATTCTCAACATCCTTTGGATAGACCCAATAGTCTATAGAGAGAGAACCGAGGGAATCCTTAAGAATTATGTACGGCCCAGCTACTAGCATAGAAAGATAAGTTGGATGTGGAAGTTTCTGATGCCAGTGATATGTCTTAGTTTTATTCTCCTTATCTTCAGTTACGCTGATGAGCTTCCCGTTGGAAAGAGCTTTATAGTCGTTCTTGACGGTTACAATTATCTCTTGTGTCACTTTGTCGTTTGGGTGGTCATAACAAGGGAACCAATGACGAGCACCATTCGGAAAGGAAAGTGCTTGAATAAGGCGCGGATTATGGGGTGATTCGTCAACAAAGGAAATACCAAGGGGATAATGCGTCCTTTCTCCGGGTTTTCCTTTTTCAATGATAATGTTTTCTGCAAAATAAAAAACTGTAAATGATAAGATGTCTTCATAATCATATGCTTTTTTTAAATGAACAATAAGTTGGTGATCTGTCTGTTTAAACTCAAGAGGATCGGACTCTTCATCTTTAACTGATGTTACCGTAAAGGTTTCAGTATCAAGAACGCATATTGTAAAATCATCTTTAAACGGACTTAATGTTATTGTATTCTGACCATAAAATGCTTTTTTGTTTTCGTCAAATTTAAGCTTTATTTTATAGTGAATGACATCGTATTCTCGACTTCTTTCCACTTGTTTCGGCCTGGAAAAAACATCAACCTGTTGAGCAAATAGAATATTGATTGAAAGAAACAAAAATGATAAACAAATGAAAATTTTTTTCATTGTTATCCTCCTTTATTTTATGCCAATCATTCTATAAATCTAATTTTCATCCCTTTCCGGGACAAGCATAATCTATTAACATTAGATCCAATATCTTATATATCATAAATGAGGAAAATTCTTAATAGAAGTTTAAAAATGAATAGAAAAAATGGATTGCCTGGAGAGGAGGCTGTCGTAGTTACGATGAAAATACTAAGTTTTTAAACATCACAGCTTCTTAGAAATCTTTTGATAGGCATCCCTAAATGCAGTTCCTTTTTTCACCAGGTCATAGGCTTTTTCAACTGAGTAAATCTCTTTAGTACAGGCCTTTTTACAGCTTTCTTTGTTGACTTTCATATTAGCTATGACCATATTCATTATTTTTATTGTATCCAAGGTTATCTCGAACCCTTTCATTAAAGGTTCTTTAGTCAGCTGCAAATCACGGTTATATCCAGAGTGTAGCCCTTTGACTGTTTCAATGAGTTGAGAATAATATGAATTAATTACTGCAGATTTTGCACGCACCAGCTCCAGAACATCTGCATTTTTTTTATGAGGCATTATGGAGCTGCCTGTACAGAATTCGTCAGGTAAATTAAAATACCCAAACTCATCCATACTAAACAAGATTAAGTCATTTGCTAATTTTTGCAAGTCCAGCATAATCTGGCTTAAAGCAAACAAAATGATGCTCTCAAATTTTCCTCTGCTATTCTGACAGTAGAGTTCATTGTTCTGGATTTTGCTGAAATTCAAAAGTTTAGAAGTCAAATCCCTGTCAACTTTTAAATTGACACCATAGCCAGCTGCACTTCCAAGCGGATTCTGGTCGTTTATTTTATAAGCTAATTTGAGCAGCAGCATATCATCTTCAAAGGCCTCTTTAAACGCCTCAAAATACTTTCCAACT
>SDBU01009622.1_pt1 | contig 10816 bp, 12 predicted proteins | sample 2277071 | NCBI WGS metagenome assembly SDBU01 (sample SAMN10397929, study PRJNA504765) | marine sediment metagenome | isolation source: marine sediment core GS08_GC12, 126 cmbsf | place: Arctic Ocean: Gakkel Ridge, Loki's castle | collected 2008
CAATGAAAATGGCCGATAAGCTGGTCCGGCAGCTCAACCAACGGCCGGCGGTCTACAATTGCTCGGATTGTACCCTGGCCGGGCTGCAGCTGCACCAGGCCAGCGGGGGAGAAATCTCAGCCGCCCACCCCATACAGTTGATTCACTACGCCTACGGACTGGGTAGTTGAGTACTACCGGGGATAAAATGGAGAAGATCAAGCCAACCGACCTGCTGGATATCGCCGAGTACGAGAAGATTCGGGCCGAATCCCGGCGGGAGGTAATGGACCATAAGAAAGTTCGCCGGATCCAACTGGGCCCCGAGATCTCGCTGACTTTTGAAGATCGCACTACTATCATTTTCCAGATACAGGAGATGATGCGAGCCGAGCAGTTGGTTCACGATAATCAAATCCAAGCCGAAATTGACGTCTATAATGACCTGATCCCGGACCAGGGGCAGCTCAGTGCCACCCTTTTCATCGAGATCACCCAGAGCGACCGGATAAAGGATCGGCTGAGCCGCTTCCTGGGCCTCACCGACCGCCAATGCCTCTGGCTCCAGGTGGGCGATGATAAAGTCTATGCTTCTTTTGAGGCCGGCCGCGCTGAGGAGGCCAAGATCAGTTCCGTGCACTACCTGCGTTTCCCCCTATCCCCGGAGCAATCCTCCGGCTTCAAGGATCATAATACTCCCCTGGCTGCTGTAATCGCCTTGGGTGATTATGAATACGCGCTCATATTAGCTCCTGCCACCCGGGCATCTCTTTCAGATGATCTTGAATGACCATTTTCAGCCACCCCCTTTTTCCATTGATCTTACCAATAAAGGAGAATGACCATGTCACATGAAGTTCACAATTTCGACCACCTGCTGGGCACCCTTAAGGGTATCTCCGATAAGCAATTGCAGGCTCACTTCGGCCTTTATAAAGGCTACGTCGCCCGCATTAATCTGATGGAGGAGGAGCTTAAGAAGGCCGATAAATCCCATACCAATTATAGTTGGGGTCATTGGTCGGAGCTCAAGCGCCGAGAGGCAGTCGCTTTCAATGGCGCCTACCTGCATCAGTTCTATTTTGAGAACTTGGGCCCCAAGGGCCAGCCCAGTCCGGAGCTGGCCTCCGCCATCGATGCTGCATTCGGCTCATACGATGAGTTTGTCAAGGACTTGAAAGCCACTGCCCTGTGTACCATCGGTTGGGTGGTCGTTACCAAATCTCGGGTCGACGGCCAGCTGCATACCTACCTAATGACTGAGCATCATACCGGCTTTCCGGTGCTTCAGGATATCGTATTGGTGCTGGATAGTTACGAGCACGCCTTCGCTATTGATTACGGTACTGACCGCGGCAGTTATATCGACGCGTTTGTCGATAATATTAATTGGGAGGTTATAAACGCCCGTTTTACTGCGCTTTAATTGAGTTATCACAATAATCATATAATTGCCTCATATTATTTAATATGAGGTAATTATATGTTACCCGATATGTTTCCCATTGTTTATTCAGATATTTCTGCAATATTCTTCGGCTCATATAATCACCATATTACTCTACCACACAACGCGTTATAGTATCCACATATTTTATTGTTCTCTTCAGCGCTATATATTGCGTGATTTTCATGTACATATTAATACATATAACAGATTTGTAATATATGCATGATAGTATGCAGTTAATATTTTTCTCTGTAATACTCATATGCCGGGACTCTGCCCATTAACTATACTAGTTCGGGATCTCAAGAATATACTGCCAAGTATACAACCATGTTACTGCACAATATACCATGAGATATCACATCATACCATATAACATACTACGAGTAGACATACGCAATAGTATTACAAACACATTAAATATCATGATGCATACCTGATAAACAATTCAATATACTATTCGAGGGCATTCTCGTACCATTTTTATTATAATCATCTCGGATACTATTATTTTTACCACGAAACACTCAGATGTAAAGAATACACTCAATACTAGTAGTTCACACTTGGAATGAAACACTCGTAAAAACTAGTATCAATCTAGCAATGGAAATAACGGACATCAACCAAATGCAATTGATTTAATGACCTGTTGTTTGAATGATGTGATTTAGTTGATAGTTACCATTGAAGGATATGCTATCCCTATGGGCCGTTCCGCATTGTGGGTAGGGCGCACAGTACTTAAGTTTATCCATGAACATCTACTTTGCGGCCAGCATCAGCGGCGGACGACAACAGGCCGATATATACCCCATCATTATCCACGACCTGCGGCAATACGGACGGATTCTGTCGGAATTCGTTGGTGACTCAAAAACAACCAAAATGGGAAACCGGGAACTGACGCCTGAGCAAGTCTATCAAAGGGATATCGCTTTGATCGACGTCGCGCAGGTGGTGGTCGCCGAAGTGACTGTGCCATCGTTAGGTGTGGGTGTGGAAATCGCCTACGCCGGATATTCCGGCAAACCGGTACTGGCCCTATACCAACCTGCGCCGGGTCGGCGTTTGTCCGCCATGATTGCCGGGGATCATAATGTGACCGTGGCGAAATACCGGAGCAACAATGAGTTAATGGCGGTCATTAAACGCTTCTTCGCGAAACTGACGCCGGCTGATCCTGATCGCTGACTATTCTCTCGCTGATCAGATGTCTAAATACCTCCGCGTAAAAACGTAAATTCGATTGCGATGCCGCCAGCTCCCATACAGATAGGATCGCTCCGCATAGATCATCCGGTATTTCTGGCCCCTATGGCTGGGGTCACCGATCACCCTTTCCGAGTGCTGTGCCGGCGTTTTGGGGTTGGGTTAGTCTATACCGAATTCGTGAGCGCCAACGGCGTCATCCGGGGGGGATCCAAAACTTTGCGCCTGGTACGATTCACGCCCGAAGAAAGGCCCATCGGCATCCAGGTATTCGGAGATACCCCAGAGGTCATCGCTGCCTCGGTTGCCTACCTGGCTGAAAAATACCAACCGGACCTGATCGATCTAAACTTCGGCTGTCCGGTGCCGAAAATTGTCAAGAAGGGGGCCGGCTCGGCAATACTGAGGGACTTGACGCTCATGCGGGAGGTGGTGACGGCCACGGTGGCGGCGGCCGGGTGGGTGCCGGTAACAGTCAAGATGCGGTCGGGGTGGGACTCCGGCAGCCTGGTGGCCGTCGAAGCAGCCGCGATTATCGAGGAGTGCGGCGCCAAGGCCCTGACCCTCCACCCTCGTACCACGCGCCAGGGCTTCAGCGGCCGGGCCGACTGGAGCCTGATCAAAGCCGTCAAGGAGCAGACTGGGATTCCGGTAATCGGTAACGGCGACATTCACACCGCCGATGACGCCCTGCGGATGTTTGACGAGACCGGCTGCGACGCAGTGATGGTGGCGCGCGGCGCTCTGGGCAGCCCCTGGATTTTCAGGCAGATCAGTGAACTGCTCACCGGTGGCCCTGTAGTTCAAGTGACTCCGGTGCTGATGGCCGAAACTTGCCGGGAACACTTTGAACTGATGAGGTCGTACCATTCGGAGCGCATTACGGTTAACCTGTCCAAGAAACACGTGAACTGGTACCTTAAAGGCTTTCCGGGAGCGGCCAGGTGGCGGCGGCTCTTCATGGCCTGTGCTACCATTGCCCAAGTCGACCAACTAATCACCAACTTCTACAATTTCGCCTGCACTGGCCGTGTGACAGATATCACTGATCGGGACCTGTGCCAAGTCAAAAACAATAATTAAATAGCATCTCAAATCTCTCCTCCCTTAATTTTGTTTCATATTCACCTTCATCTGATATGAAACGAGTGTTGATCTATAGCAGTCTCAGTTTTTTCAGTCTGCTGGGTATGTTTATCTTTGTCGCTGGTAGCAACCTGGTCAGATTGGTCGTGTTTTTGCACCCGGTTTTAGGCTGGCTGGCTGGGTTGTTTCTGGCATTGCTCTTCTGTGCGGTGGTGGTATACCCATTGGTATTGCTTGTTTCGGCTCTTTTTCGCACCCGGCGGTCATGGGTGGCCGGCAGCTGGGCTCATAACCGCTACCTGGCCCATCTGGCCCGCCAACATCGTCGGTACCCGGCAATCGACCTGGCCCTGGTGACCACCGACAGTCCTTATTTCTTAAATGAGGTATATATTCAACTGTTCGAGAAATCGAACAGCCTCATGTTGGAAGCAGCCGAGACTATTTTCTACCATACAGCCATATCACAATCGGGACGCCTGGATACCATGGTACTGCTCGGCAAGCAGATCTCACTAATCAACAATATTGCCGATTTATATTATCCCCACTCCAGGATAAAAGTGCTACCCTCATTATATGCTGATGTGATCGAGGCAGCCTTGCGACCTAGCGACCGGGAGGAATTGAACCTGAGCTCCCAGATCGGGCCAGCGTTGGTAGGTGCATCGATAGTCGGGGCCATCCCCGGGGCGAACCTGGTATCGATCCTGATATCGGACGCCGTCATCCAGGGATCGTCCAATGCTCTGATTACCCTGCGGATAGGACTGCTGACCCGCAGGTTCTTCCACCGCGCCTTGGAAGGAGGTTCAGTGGACTTAGAAGCCGAACGCCACGCGGTTAACATGGAGGCCGCCGACATGCTCGAGCCGCTGGTAGATGAAGCCTCTAGCACCCTTTCCCGGATTATCTGGAATACCGCCAAGGACCACCTGCGGCGCGTGCCCGCCGCCACTTTCGAGGGCCTCAAATCGGTTGTGTCCTGGTCGATACGGGGCATTATGGGCGGCCGGGGTGAAAAAGCCGCCCAAGTAGATGTCGACGACGCCGGTAAATAGCCGGCCAACTCACAGTTACCTCCTTGCGACGCCGTACCCGACAGATTAGCCGAACATTCGCGCAAAATCGTACATTAAGCGACTCAAGAGCGATCCCCGACCCAGGTCCGGCGGCTGACCGCATTGTTAACCGGTAGCCGCCGTCGTAAATTACCGCCGATGAAAAAAGGAGTATAATTGGACGTTTTATATGCATTAAGCCAACCCGGTGAGCAGTCGGGAGGAGGGCCGCTGGCGTTTCTACCGATGGTGCTGATGTTCGCCATCATCTATTTTCTGCTTATTCGCCCGCAGATGAAACGAAGGAAGACCCAAAGCGCCATGTTGACCACTCTGAAGAAGGGTGACCAGGTGATCACCCGTGGGGGTATCTATGGCAAGATTGAAGCTTTCAAGGGCAAGGAAAATTCCAGGGTGATCCTGGACGTGGGCAAAGGTGCCAAACTCACTGTGGCCCGAGCCTATATCGTGGGACCCGCCGGTGAAACCGCCGAGGCGCCCGCTGCCGACTGATGGCGGTCCTCCCGGTTGTCAAGTTCGGCGATCCTATCCTCAGACAAAAAACCGAGCCGGTCGAAAACATCCAGGACGCTATAGCGCTGGTGGATGACATGTTCGATACCATGTACGAGGAGGCCGGAATGGGGTTGGCCGCCAATCAGATCGGAGTGAGTCGGAACTTCATGGTGGTAGACATCAGCCAGGCTGAGGAAGAAGATGACCGTCCCCGGATCATCATAAATTCCGAGATTCGGGAAACCCAGGGTTTGGCGGAGATGGAGGAGGGCTGCCTGAGCATCCCTGAGATCCGGGCCACCATCCCGCGCCCGGCGGAGATAATACTGCACTACCTGGATGAGAACGGCGAAGCTCATGAGGACTTGTTCGATGGTCTGCTGGCCCGGGTCATCCAGCACGAGGTGGACCACTTAAACGGAGTGTTTTTCACCGATTATCTGACGCCGGCTAAGCGGTCACTGATTAACAAGCGACTGTCGGAGATAGCAGAAACCGGAGCTCCGACTACCGGTATTATTCTTTAAGTGCTGCAGGGACCGAAAGGATGGCCTGGTTTCCATGAAAGTAATTTATCTGGGAACCCCTGATTTCGCCATCCCCGCTCTTCAGAGATTGCACCAATCGTCCCATCAGCTGGTGGCTGTGGTTACCGGGTTGGACAAGCCCGCCGGGCGCGGCCGCAAGACCAAGAGTCCACCAGTTAAGCACCAAGCCCGGGAGCTGGGATATCCGGTCCTTCAGCCCGCCCGCTTACGAGAGCCCGCCTTCCTGGAACAGGTCGCGGCCTTTGCTGTGGACCTGCTGGTGGTGGTGGCATTCCGTATTCTCCCCGATTCGCTGCTGGAAATCATCCCCAGAGGGGCCATAAACCTGCATCCTTCCCTGCTGCCGAAATATCGCGGGGCGGCTCCCATCCAGCACTGCCTGCTCAATGGCGAGAAGGTGACCGGCATCACCACCATCGTCCTTACCAACCGCATTGACGCAGGAAACATCCTCCTGCAAAGGGAGGAACCCATCGCCCCGCAGGATGATTTCGGATCGCTCTCCGAGCGCCTGGCCCGCAAGGGGGCGCAGCTACTGGTGGAATCCCTTGATGGGCTGGAACGGGGCACCATCCAGCCTAAGCCGCAGACCGAGGCCCCGAACCAGCCGCCGACAGCCGCTCCGAAGATCAAGCCCGACGATCTGGTGATCAACTGGCACGCTCCAGCCACCCGGATAGTCAATCAGGTCCGGGCCTTTTCGCCCGCCCCGGGGGCCTTTACCAGCCTGGAAGGCCAACGGCTAAAGATATTCAACGCCCGTATAGCTAGCGGTTCGGGAGCTCCGGGGGTAGTTTTGGATACCAACGGCGGGCGGCTTGAAATTGCCACCGGCAAAGGTTCGTTGCAGGTGGCCGCAGTGCAACTGGAAGGCCGACGGCGGCTTTCGGTCATGGATTTTCTGCGAGGTCGCCAACTGGCGGTAGGGCAGTTGCTGGAGTAGGTTTTGGCGGCCGGCCACATAAGAAAACGTGCTGATGGCGGTGTCAAGGTTGACCCGGCCCGGCAGACGGCCTTTGGTGTGTTGACAGCCGCGCACCGCGGCGGCCGGATAAATGATCTATTGCATTCTGCCCTGGCAGGATCATCTTTATCAGATCGTGAACGCCGGTTCACTACCGAATTGGTACTGGGAGCCACCCGGATGCAGGCCCGCCTGGATGCCGACCTGTCCGATTGCTATAATGGTCGTTTCCACCATTTGGAACCACGGGTCCGCCGCCTGCTGCGATTGGGGGCTTACCAGTTGCGTTACATGGACTCGGTACCGGCCCGGGCCGCCCTGGACACCACCGTAAATTTGGCCCGAGCCAACAGCCTTGAACGAGCGACCGGGCTGGTAAACGGTGTACTGCGGGAACTAAGCCGCCGGGACCCGGAAACTACTCCGGCAGCCCAAGCCGTACCAAAAGATCTGGCCACTGCTTACAGCCATCCTCAATGGCTGGTGGAGAAATGGCTCTGGCAGTGGGGACGCGAGCGCACGGTAGCGCTAATGGAATGGAACAACCAGTCGCCAACTGTCTGGTTCCGCCGGCGGGTCGACGAAAAACTACAGCAGCAACTGGCCGCCGGAGCGACGGATAAAGGGGTCCGGCTGCACTCGCACCCGCTTCTGCCCGATTATCTGGCCGCTGAACAGTCCCCGGCTGCGCTATTATCGACCGAGATGCTGGCCGGCGGTTCGTTTATCGTCCAGGACCCCTCAGCCGGTGCGGTGCTGGCGGCGGTAGATCCTCAACCGGGGGAAACGATCATCGACTTCTGCGCGGGTCCCGGCGGAAAAACAGCCACTCTGGCCGATAAGGTCGGTTCCGCGGGACGGGTGGCAGCCTGCGAAATCGATTCCCAGCGGGTGGCGCTGATCCGTGACACCGTTGATCGCCTGGGCCTTTTAAATGTGGACCTCTACCAGGGTGACGTCCTTAAAACAGCGCTGCCTAAAGCTGATAAAATCCTGATTGACGCCCCCTGCACCGGTACCGGGGTGGTTGCCCGCCGGGCGGACCTGCGCTGGCGCCGACAACCCGAACACCTGCCGGAGATGGTTGCCCTGCAGACGGCTCTGTTAGAACGCGCCGCCCGGTTGCTGCCAACCGGGGGCCTGCTGGTTTACGCTACCTGCTCCTTAGAGCCTGAGGAAAACTGGGAGCTGGTGACCGCTTTTCAGCACCGGAACCAGCAGTACCATCTCGATCCCATGCCGCCGGAGGTGCCTGCCGGATGGATCGATCAGCGGGGAGCGCTGGCCACCTTTCCCTCTGAGCATCATGTGGATGGAGTTTTCGCCGTGCGCTTGAGGAAGAGATGAGCTACCGGACCGCGCTGAGGTATTTTACCGCCCTGGCGGTGTTGGGAATGATTCTCGTGCTATTCCTGGATCAAGTAGTAATGCCGCTGTATGTCCGGCAGGGCCAGGTGCGATTCCTGCCTAATGCTGTGGGGTTGCCCTACCCTGATGCCGCCAGACTTTTGCGCAAGGCCGGCTTCCGGGCCACGAAGGCGGCGGTGACCCACACTCAAGAATATCCTCCCAACCAGGTGTTTGAAATGTACCCCCTGGCCTATTCCCGGGTGAAGCGGGGGCGGATCATACTGCTGACGGTCACCGCCGAGGAAAAAATGGTAGGAATCCCTGATTTGGTGACAATGACCCTGCGGGCCGCCGAGATCGCAGTGGCCCGAGCGGGATTGGGTATCGATACCGTGATGACCACCTATAGTGACGATTATCCCTCAGGGACGGTTACCTGGCAATCGCCGAAAGGGGGCAATCTGCTCCGTCGGGGCTCCGGCATCTCACTGATGGTCAGCAAGGGCCAGCCGCCCATTTCCTACTATGTACCCAGCGTTATCGGTACGGGTTACCAGGTTGCCCGCCGGGAAATCCTCGACGCCGGCCTCGATGTGGGCCACCTACGCTACATTTACGCCCCCAATCTGCTGCCCAATACGGTAGTAGAACAGAGCATTGCAGGGGGCACTGTCCTGAAGCTTAAGCGGGCCGTCAACCTCACGGTCAGCACCTACGACCAAAGCCAGGCGAAAAGGCGGGGTGAATGAACTGCACTATCTCACCCAGTTTGCTCAGCGCGGACTTCGCCCACCTGGAAGAACAGATCAAAGTGGTGGAGGCTGCTGGAGCTAACCGCTTGCACATCGACGTGATGGATGGTCATTTCGTGCCGAACATCACCTTCGGCCCTATGATTGTAGCTGCCATCCACCGGCTGGCCACGGCCCGGCTCGATGTCCATCTGATGATTGAGTATCCCGAACGGTATTTGGAACAATTTGTGCGGGCCGGGGCGCACACCCTGATTGTGCACCTGGAGGCCAGCCGGAACCTGGCTCGGGACTTGACGACCATTCGGGAGTTGGGAGCGGTGCCGGGAGTGGCCATCAACCCCGATTCCGATTTCAACGCTCTGACACCTTACCTCGATTTACTGGACTACCTGCTTATTATGTCGGTACGACCAGGCTTTGGCGGCCAACGGTTCATTGAGGAAAGTTTGGAGATGATGGAAACGGCCGTGACTGCCCGGCAGGACCGGCCTTACCTGGTAGCGGTGGATGGCGGGATCAATCTGGATACTATTGGTAGGGTATCGGCCACCGGCATCGATATCGCCGTAGTGGGCTCCGGGCTATACCAGGCCCCGGATATCTCCGCTCGCTTTATAGATCTCAGCCGGTGACCGGCGCCCGGAAAATTCCCCCCGAGGAACTGGGCCGCAAGTTGATTCACCTGGCCTCTAGCCTGATACCACTGGGCTACTGGCTGGCCGGCCGTGACAGCACCATAATTGTCATGGGCGTTTTAACTATCGTTTTACTAAGCGCGGAAGTACTGCGTACCAGCACCGCCTGGGGCCGCCGATATTACAGGCGAATCTTCGGCGGCCTGACCCGCTCCAGCGAAGTCGAGCGTTTCACCGGCGCCAGTTTCGTCTTCCTGGGAGCGCTGTCGGCAATAGTACTGTTCCCGGCGACAGTGGCAATCCTGGCAATGCTGTTCATGAGCCTGGGTGACTCAGCAGCCGCACTGGTGGGAATACGGTACGGCCGCCTGCGTCTGGGCAATAAAACTTTGGAAGGCACGGCCGCCTGCTTCGTGGTATGCTTCGCGCTAGCACTGACCGGAGGCCTTCCCGGCTCGGTGGCACTGGCTGGCGCCGCCACCGCCGCTCTGGCCGAACTGGTTCCCTGGGGAGTGCTCAACGATAATATCACAATTCCAATCTTCGCCGGCGGAGTAATGACCTTAATGATGACTGCGCCACTGTGAGCTTTCTGTTCCCCCAGGTACTCTGGGCGCTGCCCGTTGTGTCCCTGCCGCTGCTGATCCACCTCATCAGCCGCTTGAACACCAAAGTGCTTGATTTCAGCTCACTACAGTTTCTGCGCCGGATGCGTCATCATTCCATCCGCCGGTTGCGCTGGCGCCATTGGCTGGTGATCCTCCTCCGGACCCTGCTGTTACTGCTCCTGGTGCTGCTGCTGTCCCGGCCGGTGGTTAGAGGCTATTACCGCGGCTGGCTGGGCAGCAATACCGCAACACTCACGGTGCTGCTGGTGGACGATTCGTTCAGCATGAGTGGGGGGACCCGGCAATCAACCCAGGCCGGGTGGCGCGGCGACCAGCAACTGGTGAAAGAGCGCCTTCGGACCCTATTCAGTCATTTACGGACGGAAGACAACCAAGGGCAGGTAACCATTTTGCGGTTGTCGGATGCCCGTACCATCTACTCCGGCCCGGTGGCGGAATTGCCGCGGGTAGCGGAAATCGCCAACCTGGGCCGACCGGGTTACTATCAGGACGACCTGGCTGCGGCTATCGACACCTTAAGCTCGGACGCTTTCCGCGAAGCTGCCCGGCTGTTTGCCAACCGCGAGATGATAATTCTCAGCGATTTCCAAACTCATCAGCAACGGGCCCTGCGATTGTTGGGGCAGGACAC
>SDBU01009623.1_pt1 | contig 10815 bp, 7 predicted proteins | sample 2277071 | NCBI WGS metagenome assembly SDBU01 (sample SAMN10397929, study PRJNA504765) | marine sediment metagenome | isolation source: marine sediment core GS08_GC12, 126 cmbsf | place: Arctic Ocean: Gakkel Ridge, Loki's castle | collected 2008
TATCGCGTCCGACTGGATGAAGGGCCGGGACACGGGGGATGACGGCTTCGCTATGGCCGCCGACTATGTTGTTTCGCTCTTCAAGATGTGGGGCATCAAACCGGGCGGCGATCAACCTGCCTCTAGTTTCAATTTTAGGCGCAGGATGCAAGGAGGAGCTCCCCCAGCACCTCCTGAACGGAGCTATCTCCAGGAATTCGCCCTTCGAATAACTTCGGATACCCAGGCCTCCCTATCTCTCGAGGTCATAAAGGGTGATATGGTCAAGACTCAGTCCTTTGAATCCGGAGTCGATTTCGTTAGTATGCGTTCGAGCGCCGGGACAATATCCGCTTCCGTCATCTTCATCGGCTACGGAATCCAGGAAAAGTCAATCGGATGGGATGAACTGAAGAATATTAACATCAAAGACAAGATCGTCCTTGTCCTCTCCGAAGCTCCGGGCAAGGACAATCCGGAGTCGCCTTTTCAGAAAAACAAGGAACTCAAAGACAAATATTTTCCAGAACGCAGAATGCAAATGAGGCGCAGAGGAGGCCCGGCACGATTCAACAAGACTACCGAGCTGGCCAAACTTGGCCCCGCAGCCATCCTCCAGGTAGCCAATACAGGCACCGACGCCGACGTCTACAGAAGCCTGACTATTGTTCGCAAACCCAACGACTCCAGAGCTATCATCAACCGGCCGCGGCTCCGCATGTCCATTCCGGGCGCATCCTCCACGCCATCCCGAGCCAGGCCCCCGGTAATCAACATCACCAGGGAGATGGCCAACGCCATCCTCGAAAACTCCGGAAAGACTATCGATGCCCTGAAAACAAAGATCGAAACCACGAATAAACCGGCCTCAACAGCCCTTTCAGGAACCCGGCTGACGATCAACTCCTCGGCCAAGACGTCACTCGTCCGGGTGTCCAACGTCATCGGCTATATCAAGGGTTCGGATCCTGAACTCAAGGACGAAGTGTTCGTGGTCGGTGCCCATTTTGATCACCTGGGATACTGGGAAGATTACATTTACAACGGTGCCGATGATAACGGATCGGGCTCGGTGGGCGTCATGAATATAGCCAAGGCCATGGCCGTAAACCCGATTAAACCCAAGCGGACGGTCGTTTTCTGCCTCTGGACAGGCGAGGAAAAGGGCCTTCTGGGCAGTCGCTATTACGTCGCGAATCCCGTTTTCCCTATAGACAAAACGATCGGCTACCTCAACTACGACATGATCAGCCGGGCTTTCGACTCCGAGACTATCGCCCGCTCCATCCGTCAGTACACTGTCCCTGGGACTGAGGAATTGATCAAGAAGATCAGGCCTGACCAATTCGCTACGGTCAACGTGACAAGAGATTCGGGGCTCTATGAACTGACCCGGGAAATGAACGAATACGTCGGATTGGACCTATCTCTCCGCGAGAACGACCTGGGCGCCGGCTCAAGCGGCAGTGACCATTCCTCTTTCGCCGCGGTTGATAAACCGTTCGTTTACTACATGGCAGCCATGACCTCAGACTACCACCGACCGAGCGACAGCGTGGAAAAGGTTTCCGGTGAATTGATTGCCAAGATCAGTCAGATTGGATATCTGACGGTCTTCGCCTTCGCAAACAAGTAAAAAGGAGTACGGTTTCCTCTGTGGGCGTCGAAGTTGAGCCCGTAGTAGGTCAGGCTAAGAAATTCACTCTCCTTTTCCTGTATCCTACGGAGATGTAGTTGCTGCGTTCAGCCTTTTTGATTTTCTTTAGAGCCAACTCCAGAAGCATTTTATTTTTATCCGGATCCCGCTTTGAAGTTTTTCTGTACTTCTGAAGTCCCAATCGCTCTCGTATAAGAAGGAAATCCGTTGTAGAGTCTTTCCTGAATTTTCTCTTCCTGGTTATCATGACGACCTCTTTTTCTTGAATGTCATCAGCTCAGACAGCGTGTCGTTTTCCATCGGCCATCTCGCAATCGATTTGGGAATTCCAATGTTTACATGCGTTCAATCTGTCAATCAGCAGATCTTCCACTCCTATGATCACACAGCGCAGTCCGAAGTCAAGCTCCACGGATTCAAGGGGAGATTTTTCGTCCACAAGCTCGTCTGTGGGGACCTCCACGGCCATGTCGAGTTCGTCTTGAATCCAGAAACGCCCTTTCTTTACAAAATCCAGACTTTTTAAAACAGCATCTAAGGCTTCTCTATCGGCATAGGCCAAGTCGATGTCGGACGTAAAATAGACCTCACGTGTGTAATAGGAAAGTGCCAGTCCCCCAATGAGCACCGGCGCCGCCTTTCCTTGTTCTTCCAGCAGCCGGGTAATCAATCCGGTCATCAGGAGCTGCCGGGCAAGAGGAGAACCGATCGTCTTGATTTTTGCTTGGATTTCCTTTTTATTCACGAACTTATGATAACAACAATCCAATATGAAGACAAGTAGGAGTCTTGTTTGACAGCCTTTATTTCAGCTTTGCGATCCGTCGATAGTCTTTTTATCAGAGTCAACTTCTTACGGGATTCAGGGCCAGGCCCTACTAATCACTCCCTAATCACTTACTTTTCTTTGTCTTTGTCGGCTTTATCAAAATAGGTTTTGTACCAGTCGAGCACGCGGCTCCATTTATCTTTATAGATGTCTTCGTTTTCTGCCGCTCCCAGGCCGTGGCCGTCATTGAAATAATTGACCCAAACACACTCCTTACCGAGACGTCGCAGAGCATAGTACATCTCACGCGTGTTGACAGCCGGAACATTCCAGTCACCATCTCCGGTAATTAAAAGGTGGGGAGTCTTGACTCGGTCTGCGAACATAACGGCAGAATGGTTGATATACTTGAAGGGCTGCTCCCAAAGAGAGGCCCCGATCCGGTCTTGAGAAACTTCGGCCGCGGTGTAATTGCGAGCTCCAATCCGCGGACTGTCTCCCAGAAAACTAATCATATTGACTTTGCCGGAAATATTGACAGCCGCAGCAAAACGGTCTGTTTGAGTGATAAGCAGAGACACGGCATACCCTCCGTAGCTTGTGCCATGAACACCCAGTTTTTTAGGGTCCACCATGTCTTTTTCAATCAACTTGTTGATTACTGAGGTTATTCCTTTGACCCAGGATTCCCCGGGATATCCAATCTCCAGGTTAACCGACGGCCTAAGGCCGAACCAGCCCCGGTTTGTAATGATGTTCATATTGGTGTTGAAGCCGTTGTCAAAAAATCTTTCGTAAATCTCGCAGACTAGAGGATATTTTTTCCCGGGCTCATAATCGACAGGGTAATACAGTACACCGTAGAGCTCGTTTCCATCAACATCCAGATATTTAATGAGTTCGCTCCGGGTAAGCTTCCGCTCTTTTACCCAGGGATTGAGTTCGGTCAGTATAATTCCCTTACTGAATTCCTTATCTATCATTTTATACTCATTGGGGAGGTCACCGTCTGAAAAGCTGTAGAAAAATTTTTCTCCGTCTTTTGACATCCGGAGGCCTCTGTAAAGATTGCTGTCTTTGACAAGGTCCTCCATTTTTCTCTCGTTTAGGTCATAGCGTATAAAACCCCGCTCCCATTTATCCTTTGCTGCATAACTGATATAGAGATACCGTCCATCCGGACTCCATGCCTGAATGCCACCCCGTCCAGTACTGCTCTCTTCCGCACTTTCTTTTTTCTCCGGGAATTCATAGACCATCTCCAGCTCACCGCTCTGGTGGTCAATAAGCCAGTAGCCCTTGTCCGTTTGAGCCAGAAGTTTTTTCCCGTCCGGGCTGAAGCGATTGAGAGAAAACTTAACCTTTTTTTCTTTGTCCTTTTCCTCTCCTTCCTCCGGGTCTTCTTTCTCTTCCGGTTTCACCTTATCCTTGGTCAGGTTATGAGGTTCTGTTTCCTCGACAGATTGAAAATAGATATCGCCCTCATCCGCCCAGGCAAACAGCGTGTTGTCTTCATTCCAGGAAAAGCTGCGGCGTTTTTCCTCCCAATTCACCAGCACCTGAGGTTCAAAACCGGATTTAAGATTTAGCCGGGACAGCACAGATTTTTCTCCCTCTCTTTTCCTGCTGTATAGAGTTTTACTGGGAGTCGTTACCATATACAAAATGAAGGAGTCGTCACCAGCCAGCCTGATACGGCTGTAACGGTCCTCAGGCAGCAGCTCTCGCACGTCTCCGGATTTGACTTCTGCCATTGCCGGCACAATAAATCCCGACTGATTGCGTATGGCATCCCACTTGAGAAAAGGTTCACTGGAGTCGTAAACAATGATGGGGCCTTCCGTGGCTTCTTTATACAAAGAACCGGCTCTTTCTTCCCATTCTTCAGCTCTCAAAGCGAGAATGATATGGCTCCCGTCATTTGTCCAGATAAGAAAGGAGTTGCTGGCAATCGCTTTATCTGTTTTTAGCTTAATCTCTTTTAAACTCTTTTTTCCTCGGTCGTATGTCTGGAGAAAAAAGCGGTCATCCTTCTGAAGAAGAAAAGCCAGTGTCTTTCCATCCGGGGACCAGGTCATCGCTTGAACCCGTTTTTTTGATTCAAAAAGATGAATAAACTCTTTTGTCTCAGTATCCAAAATGACCACTTCGGCCGCACGGGGAGACAGATAGGTTGGGTCCCCATAGCGTTTGTGGTCAGTTCCAAGACGATCCAGCCTTATGCTGAAATTACCGGCAATATAGCGGCCGTCGTCTGTCATGCTCTGTGCACTGAAAGATTTGAGACGCAGGGAATCCTCCACAGTAAAGGCAGATTTTTCCGCCGCACTGAGATTAAATGCGGATAAGAAAAAGACAACAATACAGGCCAAAGTAATAAAATTACTGGCTTTTCTGACTTGAATCATGGTTCTCTCCGTTTTTTAGATAAATTTTATTTTTCTTTCTCGATCCATACGAATTCAATATTTGAAAAGAGAAATCTCGCACTATTGCTCCTCTATCCCAATATGTTAGCTGGAACCTTATCACAAGGTAAAAGACTGGGTCAATGTTGACTCCAATTTCCGTTTAGGTTATACCTTTATTCTATAAATACCTCTAATTCATAAGGAGCCGAAATGGAAAAGACATTAGCCATCATAAAACCCGATGCCGTAAAGAAAAAAGCCGCCGGAAAGATACTCCAGCGCATAGAAGATGAAGGATTTGCAATCACAGGCCTTAAAATGCTCTCCCTCACAAAAGAGGAAGCCGAAGGATTCTACATTGTCCACAAGGACAAACCCTTCTACTCGAGCCTAACGGATTTTATGTCATCAGGCAAAATAGTTGTCATGCAGCTTGAACGAGAGGATGCCATTGCCCACTGGCGGAAAACGATGGGGGCTACCGATCCCGCCCTTGCCCAACCCGGCTCCATCCGCCGTGAATTTGGATTCTCCATAGAAACAAACGCCACCCACGGCTCTGACGCTCCTGAGACCGCCGCATGGGAGATTTCCTATTTCTACAAGGACAAGGACGCCATCGAAAAACTGTAATGTCTTTTATTGAGGTCTTCGGTCTCACAGCTCACTCATCACCGCCTAATAAACCTCACTCCTCTCACTTTCCGTGGTAAAAGCGAGCGCTCGTAGACGCCGTTCCCATGAGTGACAGCACGGAGTCTCCGGCCGCTGTCCTGGATGGAAAGGTCCATAACGAGGACGGCTTCAGGAAGGCCGTCATTAAAGGAGGACCAGGTTATTCCAAAGTCTGTGGAGACCCAGACACCGAGGTCATTACCGACGTAGATGTTATTGGGGTCTTCGGGATCTACGGAAACAGCATTTGTGGGAAGATCCGGAAGGCCGGAACCAATGTCTTCCCAGGAGATGCTGCTGCCGGATAGTCTTAGAAGATGGGAGGTGCCGAAACCTGAGAGTGCGGCATAGATGATGTCTCCGTTTTTAGGGGCGGTGACCAGGTCAACGATATACCTGTCGGGAAGATCATAGGTGATATTTTCCCAGGTTAATCCGCCGTCTCTGGTTTTAAAAACTTCGGGTCTGGTGATGTTGGGAACATAAGGGGCTGTGGCGGCATAGACAACATTGTAGTTTGTTCGGGACACAGCCATGGCCACAACCGGCAGGTCATTGAGGGGCTGGTCGTTGTTTAGACAAATCCAGTTCTCTCCTCCGTCGTCTGAGCGGTAGATATAGTTTGTAGCGGAATAGATGATATCGTGTCCGGCCAGGACAAAGGGAGCAACAAAGGCTGCGTATTCGCTTTCCCCATGGCGTTTTCCTGCCAGAGTGTTATATCTGTAGGGAGTGGCCAGGCGCCAGTTTTCGGCAGTCCGGAACCTGTCACCTGACCTGTATACAAAGAGGAACTGAGAGGAGGTATAGACAATATTCTCATTGAGCCTGTCTATGGCGGAGTAGCCTCCATCCCCTAAGGTAATCCAGGGGATCCAGTCGGGAGTACCCATATAAAAGGTTGTGCCATTATCCTGCAGGCCGCCTATGGCAAAATTGGGATTTGTAGGAGATGAGGAGAAGCCGGGATAGAACTGGGTAGTGATGTAGTTGTTGTTGAGGTTACGGAATGTTCGGCCGCCGTCTGTAGTGATGTGCACACCGCCGTCTGTCGCCATAAAGAAAGTATCTGAATCCTGGGGATGATTGACAAAGGTGTGGCAGTCCGCGTGGGCGACTTTGGGATCGCGGACAAAGTCATAGATATCGCTGTTGGGGACAGTAAAGCTTGACCCTCCGTCAGTAGAGTAGGCGTATACGACCTTGGCAACAAAAATTTTTGAGCTGTCTGTGGGGTTGGCCCTTACGAAATGGGAGTAGTAGCCCTGGTTTGTGGAAAGGTCGGCTTTTTCGAGAGTTGAGATAAGCTCCCAGGTGTCGCCGTTGTCCTGGCTTCTGTAGAGCCCAAGGCGCTCCCTATAGTTTGCGATATCGGCATAGATAACATTGGGAGCACTGCGGTAGATATCAAGTTTGGCTTTTCCCATCCAGGATTCGGGAAGACCTTGGGTGAGTTTGGTCCAGGTAGTGCCTTCGTCCTGCGAGCGGTAGATGCCGTGTCCGGGAGTGCCGAGGTTTCCGCAGGAGGCAAAGATAAGATTGGGATTATCGGGATTGATCTTAATATCGAGAGCCATAACGACATCGTGAACGAGCTCCCAGCTAACGCCTGCGTTTTGGGTTCTGTAGATCCCCTCTGTGGTTCCGGCAAAGAGAGTGTCGGGATTTTGGGGGCCGAAGGCCAGCGACATGACCCCGCGCTGCTGGTTTTTTGTCCAGTCGAGAGTCTTTGTCCATGTGGCCCCGCCATCAATAGATTTTAGGATGCCGATGCCGTAGTTTCCCCGAATTCTCATCCAGTAACTTCCCCAGGGTTCGCCGTCCTGCCAGCGGTAGCCGTAGGTCTCCCCTGTACCGATATAGATGATGTTTCTATCTCTGGGATCTATGGCGATAGCTCCTACTCCGAGGACCGGAAATCCCGTAGAGATGCGCTGCCAGGTGTAGTCATCTTCATCGGGGCCGGTAATTGTGAGTTTCCAGAGTCCGCCTGAGGCCGAGCCGGCAAAGAGAATGTTAGGATCTGTGGGATCGAGGGCGAGGGCGATGGTGCGGCCGGCAAAATTTTTGGGGCCTATGGACAACCAGGAATCCGGGGGATTGAGGAGGGAGGCATCTTCCGGATAAAGTTCCTTCTGCCGGAAGGCTTCAAAGAGTCCCTGGTCGGGCAGGTTGGATGCGGGATAGGTGCGCTGCACTGACCAGAATTCCAGGCCGTTTTGGGCGGAGGGATTTATGATTTTAGTCTTCTGATCATTTGTGAGCAGTTGGGGGAGCAGGAAGAGGACAAAAGTCATCAGTACGAAGCAGAGAGTTTTCAGCGTCTTTCTCATGAAGTCCCGTGTTTTTATTGTTGTATTAAGTTAATTAATACGAATCTATCTCCTATTGTGTTTGTTTGGACAAAAAAATGCAACCTTAAGAGGGGTTTTTCATTTGATTTTTTGTTTTGTACCAATAAGAAAATATACAATTGCATGGAAGCCAATCTTCTGCATCAGCAAATCCATGGAAGCCGCAACCAGGGTTGTTGAACATCTCAGCAGTGAAATTGTCTGTTTGAAGGTTTCGCCGGACATAAAAAGTTGAGGACAATTGTACTGATTAAGTGACAAATATTAATCCTTTGTATCTATCTTTCCCCTAGAAAAAGATGGTATATTTATTGCAGAAGAGTTCTTTGTTACAAGAATGGGGAGTCTAATGAAAATGAGAAGTTCCCTGATAATTTTACTGGTTACCTGTGTTTTCCCGCTGAATATCGCTGCACTGAATTCCTATTCTTCCGAGTGGAAACTACGGGTCTCGGTCGAGAAGGCCAATATTCGGCTGGAACCTGATGTGAAGAGTCCTGTGATAACGACCGCTGCGAAAGAAACGATCCTTGAATCTTATGAAAAGCTGGGATTATGGTTTAAGGTCATTATCAGGTCAGACGAGGAAGGATTCATGTCCATGGGATACATTCTTTCCAGCGATGTAGAAATAATAAGTGAGAAAATAAGTAAGGAGACTGATTTTTGGGAAGAAGAGCCTGAGCAGTTTCAAGGAATTGGGTTTAAGGTGAAATTTACAGGAGGTTTTGGTTATTTTTCCGGCGGTGACATAGGAAGAGGAATAGAAGGCATGTATGATCAGAGATCCGATTTTATCTCTTCACAAGGATTTTCTCTAGACGATTACCCCAAGTCTTTCCATATTGATACTGAATTTACCGGAGATCTCATTATTGATATTACCCCTAATTTGGGAATCGGAATCGGATCAGGTTATATACATGCGACTCACGCCAGCACTCTCATATTTTATAAAGAGGAATCAAGATATAAACTCGATCAAATGACAAGTCTCCCCGAGATCAGCGTTATTCCGCTCAGAGTAGGATTATTTCTCTCTATCCCCATTCACCGTTTGTTTAATATTTCTCTTAATGGTGGAACCGGAATATATTGGGCAGAGTATATCTATAGTTTAGGATCAACTTGGGGAGAAATTAATGATATAGGTCATGTGGCCAATGCCGCAGGACTTGGATTTCACGGGGGGATAGGTCTTGAATTAAATTTGCATCGAAGAGCCGTATTCCTTATCGAATGTCAGGGAAGATATGCAAAATTCAGTAATTTCAAAGGAACCGCAACAATAAGAGAATGGGGAGCGCCGTTACTCGGCGGATATAGAGACAGCATGACTACTGTCGAAGAGGGATCACTTTATTATTTAGAAGACAATGGTTATCCGGGTCTGGTTATTTCAAAGGACATACCGACAGGCCTTAATTTTGTAGAAAAGGCAAATTTCGATCTCAGTGGTTTCAGCATTCGGGCCGGATTAAAAATCAGATTCTGAGGAGTTTCTAAAATGAAAGGGAAACATTTTAAAGGTTTTTTACTCATTGTTGTTATGATCCTTCCCCTAAAGCTCCTTCCAGATCAAAATCCTGAATTGGAAAAAAAATACGAAGAGTGGATCAAAGAAGAAGTCATTTATATCATAACTCCCATTGAAAAGGAGGTTTTTTTCAAACTGGAAACAGATAGAGACAGGGATCTTTTTATGGAAGAGTTCTGGCGTCAGCGGGATCCCACACCGGGCACACCCCGTAATGAATTCAAGGAAGAGCACTACAGGAGGATCGAGTACACGAATAAAGTATTTGGGAGAGGCACGCCTATTAAAGGATGGAGAACGGATAGAGGGAGATTTTATATCAAACTGGGCCGGCCTGCCTATGTAGAAAATTATACGGATCCTAATGTTTATCCCATTGAGATCTGGTATTATTCCGGCAGTCCTAAATTTATGAAAGTCCCCTTTTTCCGGCTATTATTTTTCCAAAGATATGGAGCGGGAGAATTCGAGCTATATAATCCGATCTTAGATGGACCGGCGAGTTTGGTTATTTATCTTGAAACAAAGATGCCTCCTCTAGAGGTACGTGAAAATTTAGATCCAGACGCAAGAGCATTAAAAATTATAGAATTAGAAGTTTCATCTTTTTTGGCAGTTGCCGCCGTTTCAGCAAGACCGGGAGATAGAAATACGAGTGCGCTGGAATCACAAATGATACTAGGTGAGGCGGAAACCATCCCTCATAAGAAAGTGGATGATAGTTACGCTTACGAGTTTTTAGAACATAAGGCTGTTGTTGAAGTGAGTTATTCGGTCAATTACATAGGAAACCAAAACAGGGTGAGCATCATCCAGGATTCATCGGGTCTTTTCTTTGTGAATTACATCCTCGTGCCGGACACTCTTTCGGTTGATTTCTTTAAAGACAAATATTTCACACATCTGAAGACTTCAGTGCGTGTGACAGATGGGGAAGGAAAAACCATTTTTCAGGGGGAACGAAATATCCCCATCGAATTACGAGAGGAAGAGTTAAAAATCATAAAAAAGAATTCTTTTCATCTCCATGATTCTTTTCCCTTAATTCCGGGGAATTACACCTTTAACCTCTTAATGGAAAATATGGTGAGCAAGGAATTCACATCCGTGGAGAAAAAGATTTCTGTTCCTGTGGGAATAGATCTTCAGATGAGTTCGCTTATTTTAGCCAGGAAAATCAATAGAGATCTGCCTCCCAGTGAAGAACGCACCGCCTTTCAGGTGGGAAATCTAAAGATCTATCCAAGCGTAGACAATACATTTCTAAAGAAAAACAGTTTATTTCTTTTTTTTCAGATATATGGTTTAAGCCGGAACTTGAAGGAAAAAGGAACATTAGAATTCTCCTTTTACAGAGAGGATCGATATTTTTTGACGATACACAGGAAACTCAACGAATATAACAGCGGCCGGGATTTTCTCGAAGAGATCCC
>SDBU01009624.1_pt1 | contig 10815 bp, 10 predicted proteins | sample 2277071 | NCBI WGS metagenome assembly SDBU01 (sample SAMN10397929, study PRJNA504765) | marine sediment metagenome | isolation source: marine sediment core GS08_GC12, 126 cmbsf | place: Arctic Ocean: Gakkel Ridge, Loki's castle | collected 2008
CCGACCGGTATTTCCACGGCCGGAGGCCATGAGTAAGAAAAGGGTGCCATCTCAAGATGGTCACCCTTTTCGCATCGAATGGCTCCCCAGCACGGACTCGAACCGCGGACCCAGTGGTTAACAGCCACTTGCTCTGCCAACTGAGCTACTGGGGATCAGTTAAAAGAATAAAATTAATAAAGGTTTTAATTAAAGTCAATAGAAAATATAATATCGCCAAATCCTGTAAAATTACCTTTGTTGTCATGACCAACAATCTTAACAATTTATTAATGAGCATTGTTCTCACTGTATTATCAATTGGTCCTGGTGCTGCTGCGCCCCTGTATGCCGGAGATGAATCCTTTAATAAGTCGGAAACTTTATCAGCGAATTATGATAATCAACACGATAAAGGCGCAAAAGATCATTCTGTTATATTATTTTCGGATGTTAATGCAGCGATGGGGGTGGCAGGGGTTATTGGCGGTGAATATGTGGCTGAAACAACAAGGGAATTGCAGTTCGATGCCTTGAGGCTAGGGCCTTGGTTTGCTCATATTGGTATTCATGAAGAGGGTTTGTTTGATCCTGCACCCAGCCAGTTTAATAATGAATTGCAATACATAGCCTTAGGGTCTGAAACTGCGGCCGGCAGGATCAGTGCGTTCTGGGACCATACTTGTAACAACCCCGGCAGGAAGTTACCGGAAAACGAAAAAAACGGCATCCACTGGAATGAATTAGGGGTCGGTTATGCAAGTACGGCAATGAGGATTGGTCATAAAAATGACGGCATAAAATTCAATTCCGGTTCAGAGTGGTTAAACAAAATTAACTGGAAAGCTTCTTTCAGTAAGATCTGGATGAGAACGGAAAATGATTACGAATGGATGTTTAAACTGGGTGCCAGGAACGATATGTACAGACTTGGCAACCATGTTTTATACGCTCGTTTAAGTTTTGATTCCATTTATGACAACAGGGGTGTTAACTTTAAATCGATTTTTGAGATAGGGGACCGCATCCATTTCAATAAAGCGGTTTATTTAACATCATTCATATCCTATCAGCATTTTCATGACTGGTATAGTCAGGGAATAGGAGATTGGTATCGTTTAGGGCCCGGAGAAGATTTCTTTTTGGCTGGTTTGTCTTTAGAGATCGGCTTGGATCAGGTTAAGTCCGACAATGATTCAACTAAAGAAAAACAAAAGATATCATGGAAACCCAGATTTTCTATAACCGGCGGTTACACCAATATTATTGATAATGACCATTACGGCCATAGCAGCGATTTAGCTTTCGACCTGGAACTTTTTAAACTATACCCGGACAAAACGATTTTTCTCAACACCTATGCAGGAATCCTTACCCTTGACGATGATTTGAATCCTGACACCGTCAAGTACGTGATAGGACCTTCTCTGACAGTAAAATTAAATAGCTGGGATTTAAGGGTTCTTCATTCTTATACCTTCCTTTATGGCATAGAGCATACCGGTGTTATTAGAAAATATAACCTTCTTGGTTTGGAGCTGAAAAACAATAATGATTCTTTCTGGAACGCGAGAGCGGGGGTTGGTGTTTATCCAGCAACAACCAACTTTGATTACCGGGGTAATTTGCATGGGACTTTGGGCTATACTTTTAGCATGGAAAGGATAATTCCATACTTAGATTTCTCAGGGCGGTATCTGCAGGGAGGCAGTTCCGAGGTCGGTCATGCCATTGAAGCAGGGCTGCAAATCCCGGGCAAGACGGGCGTCTTTAGTCTATATTTTCGATTGCAGGATGATTTCGATATTTTTAGATATGGCCAAGGAGCACAAAAACTGCTTGGAATAAGATTAACCTTTTAGTTTCTTTAAATAAATAATGAAGGGGTGGCCCAATGAGCCACCCCATGGTTAGGGAATAAGAATGAAGAAACCCGGGTTAATGGATCGTAATCTGTTTGGGCTGTTGCTCCTTGGGTTTGGGGATTTCAATTTTCAGCACCCCGTCTTTGAATTCAGCCTGAATCTGATCCGAACCAACTTCCGCCGGCATATTGAAGGCACGACAGAATTTTCCATAATTTCTTTCCCGGCGATAATAATTTTCCTCTTTGGCTTCATTTTCAACAGAACGTTCACCTTGCACCGTCAACACTCGGTTTTTTAAATCAATGGTGATATCGTCTTTGCTCAAGCCCGGAAGATCAGCCTTGATGACGACCTTGTCATCATTGTCGTATATATCGACCACAGGATTCCAGTGTTTCAGGGACAAATCATCATCCGTCCTGTTTTCGCGGAAAAAGGAACCGTCAAAAATTCTATTGAAGCGGTTCTGTAAAGCTGCCATCTCCCTCCAGGGAGTCCATCTTATTAGTTGCATAGTAATTACCTCCTTTTAAGTTTGTTACTATCAAAATTATTTCCTTTACGAGAAATATTAAGCACGATTGATTGTATGTCAAGATAATAAAAAGCATTATTTATTACATTACTAATATTATTAATAGGTCAGTAGTAATGGCAGGTCGCAGCCAAGGAATGAGGGAATGTTGATTTGATTTTATATTGAAATTAGCATAAAGTATATATCAAAGAGCCTTAATTATCAATCAGCCGGGCTGATTTATTAAAAGCACAAAAACGGAGAAATTTGTGAATAAATTGCAAGGTTTTCAGAAAAAGCACTTAAGAGGGTTGGCTCACGGCCTCAAACCAGCGGTTTTTGTCGGACAAAAAGGGATAACCGACACAGTCGTGCGGTCAATCAATGAGGCCCTTAACAGCCATGAACTTATTAAGGTGAAATTTATAGATTATAAAGAAAAGGAGCAAAAAAAAAAGATCGCGGATATTATTGAAAAGCAAACCGGCTGTGAACAGGCGGGCATGATCGGCCATACGGCAATTTTCTACCGCCGGCATTTAGATCCGCAGAAACGCAAAATCAAAATACCGCAGCGGGAATTGTAACCAACGCCTCATTGATTTGGGTGCAGATATTCTTCTCTCCCAAAACCATTGAATTTCTTAGACAAGATAACAGGATAAACAAGATTATTTTTTCCTTGTTTTTTATAATATCAAGTCAATCCTGTAATCCTGTCCAAAATATTTTTCATTTCCCGGGAGATGAGAGTAACTGCACCCAATTGATTTTAACTCGATTAGGCAATATTGGGCATCAGGGTCCATTTAATTACCCAACCCTGGCTGTCCGGGTCCATATCCAGACAAACGATACCGCTGTTCTGGAATTTGAACACGGGCTTTTCGATCGATCCGGTTATCAGATAAGCAGTCAGCCTCTCCATGAAAGGTAAATGACCCACAAACATGCGGTTTTCGGTGCTGTCGATGGTGCCGGCAAAATCAGCTACATCGTCTAAAGGGCTTAATCCGCTGCGCTCGTCAATACCACCCCCAGGTTCCAGGGCCTTTGCAAAAATCTCGGCGGTCTGGCGCGCCCTGGTCTTGCCGCTGTGAGTAATACCTGCCACCGGCACTTTGTATCCTTTGGCCACCTCGGCGATACCCTCAGTCTCGGCGATGCCTTCTGCTGCAAGGCCCTTTTGCGGATCTTTGTCTTTGGGCAGGCTTTTGCCGTGCTGTACAAGAAAAAGTGTCATGATACCACCCTCCTTAGAATTAGTTTCACTGTTCCGGGTTCTGCGTTCCGGGTTCTGCGTTCTGCGTTCCGGGTTCTGCGTTAACCTCTGAACCCTGAACCTCTGAACCCTGAACCTCTGAACCCTGAACCTCTGAACCTTGATGGCGTCGTAAAAAGTCCCATCTACTACGCCTTTTGACATCGTTTGTTATAAGTACCAGATATTTGTATGTCAATGAAATTTGTTAGCCAAGATCTCAAAACAGCTGCTTGCTGATACCGGCAAAATTATTAGACTTGAATCGAGCGTTTCAAATAGTGGCAGAGTAAGAGAATTTCCTTGACAGCATCTTGACGAACCATTAAGCATCTAATTATTAAGGAAATATCCTGGACGGCTTTTTAAAAACATTTTAAGTGTGATAGTTCCGTTTACAAATTTATCAAGTGTGGTTCATGACTGGTCAAATTACAATATCGATCTGGTTTTTTTTATTTTTGGTTATAATCAGCGCTCTGGCAATTTTGGATCGTATTTTTATTCCCAGTGTGCGCTGGTTTTTACGACGGCGCATCAACCGTGTCATCGATGAAATCGGCAGCCGGTTAGACATTGAAATCAAACCATTCCAGCTTACCAAGCGGCAAGTATTAGTCGAGCGACTAGTTTACGATCCTAAAGTCATTGCAGCAATACAAACTTATGCGCAAAAAGAAGACACGCCGCGTGAAGTTGTGCAGGCAAAAGTTTTACGCTATGCCAAGGAAATTGTACCCTCCTTTAATGCCTATCTTTATTTTCGCCTGGGTTACTGGCTGGCAAAAAAAATTGCTCGCCGTCTTTACATGGTACATGTCGTCCTGACAGATGATGCGCAGCTGAACGCCGTTTATCCCGATGCAACCGTTGTATTCGTAATGAACCACCGCAGCAATATGGACTATATTCTGGTGGCATTTCTGGCCGCAGAACGTACGACCCTGTCTTATGCCGTTGGCGAATGGGCCAAGATCTGGCCTTTGCAAACCTTGATCAAGGCCATGGGAGCTTATTTTGTGCGCCGCCGTTCCAAAGATCCACTGTATCGTTTGGTGCTTGAACGCTATGTCCATATGGCGACCAAAGAGGGTGTTTGCCAGGCTGTTTTTCTTGAAGGAGGACTGAGCCGCGATGGCCGATTGCAGCCACCGAAACTGGGTCTGATCGATTATATGCTGCGCAGTTTTGAATTGGAAAAAGATCGAGATATTATTTTTATTCCCGTTGGGATTAACTATGACAGAACATTGGAAGACCGCAGTCTGGTGCGTGCGCTGGATCCAGAAGCCGAAAAGCGCAGCCTTTGGTTTGTAGTAAAAACCACCATCTGGTTTATTTGGCGCAGTATAGTATTAATGATTCGCAGTCGATGGCAAAGGTATGGTTATGCCTGTGTCAACTTTGGCCCGCATGTTTCCGCGCGTCAATTTTGCCGGCAGAACCGAGTGAATCTCAGTGAAGTTGACCGCGAAACACGTTTTGTTTATGTTGAAAAACTTTGCAAACAGCTAATGAATTCCATCGAGCAGGTTATCCCGATTCTTCCGGTGTCTCTGGTGTCCATGGTTATGCTGGAATCTGTCGAACAACCGCTGAGCGCTTTTGAGGTGGAAGCGCACGTGAATGGTTTGATTGATGTACTTGAAGCTCGAGGTGCAACCGTGCATGTTTCCAGAAGATCCCGGGCGCAAAACATCTTGACGGCATTAAACACGCTTAGATTGCGACGCATTGTGATTGAATCGGATGGGTTGTACAGGGCTGACCCCAAATATATTGACGTTTTGACCTATTACGCCAATGCCATCTTTCATTGGCGGCAAATCCCCAACCCGGATTAAAAACATTTGCCACCAAGGCACAAAGACACAAATATCAGTTATCAGTTATCGGTTATCAGTTTTCCTTACTGATTACTTCTTACTGATGACTGCTCACTCTTGATTGCCTTGGTGCCTTAGCGGCAATAAAAAAGGAGTGGTTTTATGAATGTCGTTGAAGCCATAAAAACTCGCAAAAGCATCAGGGACTTTAAACCCGATCCTGTCAGCAAAAAAACTTTAAAGGAAATCCTGAAGATTGCCTGCCGCACTCCCTCTGCATCCAACGCCCAGCCTTGGCAGTTTACCGTCATCGCCGGAGATGTGCTTGAAAATATCAGGATGGCTACCATTGAAAAGTTGCAAGCCGGCCATCCCTTCAGCCCTGAATGGGAAGTCGATGAATGGCCTCCCGGCAGCGTATATCGCCGGCGCCAGGTGGAAATCGCCAAACAGCTTTTTAAGCTCATGAATATACCCAGAGAGGACCAACAAAAAAGAGTAGCATGGATAGAGCGCGGATTCCGTTACTTTAATGCACCGGCGGTCATCATTATCACAAGTGACCGGTCGCTGCCGGAAACAAGGCCGCTGCTTGATATTGGGGGTGTAATGCAGACCATCTGTCTGGCCGCCCTGGCATTCGGCCTGGGAACCTGTATCCAGAACCAGGGGGTAATGTACCCGGATATATTGAGAAAATTTGTACAAATTCCTGCGTCCCAGCGGATCATCGTTGCCATCGCCATGGGCTATCCCAACTGGAATTTTGCGGCCAACCAGGTTGCCAGTACCCGTGAGGCTGTGGAAAACATTACAACCTGGTGCGGCTTTTGATTTGAACCGTCATGATATTGGCACACTGCCCGCACTCACACAGCTAAAACCTATTCTACAAACTCTTGAATTTATTTTTTATTCTTCATTTACAGCCATAATGAAAGACATATTTTTGACAATTACCATCACAGGCAACAAGCCCTATATTGTACCTTCTCACTAAGCAAACCTTATCATTTGTAAGGCTGCAATACACCTTCAAACCATCGATATTAAAGAGTCTTTTGTTTTGATGTTTGTTCAGGTCTATCCAAATTATTAAGCTTGGCACCTTTTTTGCTTATACAGTTATAAAACGGCAAAAAGCAGATAAGGATAGCAAAAATTATCCGGCAAGCGCTGAAAATAGAGGAAAACAAAGCATGTCAAATAAGATACCAATAAAAATAGAGGAGACCAACCAAGAAGTTTTGGCAAGAATCATCAAAGCAACGGCCAAAAAATTCAACTGCAATTTGGTTATCGATTTCAGCAACGGCAACCGAACGGTTGAATTTACTGGTGATGAAGCTTGCAAGCCTCTTATCGTAGCGGAGCTCAAAAACATTCTTAAATACGACAAAGATAATAAAAGTATTAAAATAAAAACACGCATTTGAGAAATAGGGGAGTTTTTCATCGCTTCCCATTAACGCACGGAAAGGAGAGTAAAAAATGGCTAACAAGAGTAATCAGACGCTTCAAAATCATCTGGTTGCTGTCAAAGAGGGGCAGCGATGCTTTGAAAATGCTTTCCAGGGCGTTTCCAGGATGATTTTAGAGAATGATATTAAAAAAGTCACGGTCAAAGGTAAAACAACCTACACGTTCGAGATTTTCAACACGGGGAAAAAACATATCATCGGCATGTATGAAGAAATCAACAGTTTCGTTTCGTTTGTCAAAGATGCGGCCGAGAACGGCTCATCCAAAGAAATGGCCTACGTCCTCGTTGGGGAGCCTGGAAACGGCAAAACCTTTTTTGTTGATTTTCTTTGCAGCAGATATCGTCAATTTTTATCCCGGGATAAAAACCGCAAGTACACCTTCAGGTTCAACAATTTAGACAAGCTCAATGGGTACGGGAAAATTACTTATGTTGAATCCCAAACTTTTGAGGATCCCGTGATTCTGGCTATGAACCTCTTTGACGATCTTAAGGACAGTAAAACCTATCTGGCGAAACAGATTGGTTTTTCAGACCAGGAAATCGAAACTCTTTATGAAAACTACCGTCCATTGGGTGCCTGTAGCGGATACATTTGGAACGGTATCCGCGATTACGCCGACGGCAACATTGCAAAGATGCTCGATTTTATTGGAATTGTCCCGGTACCGTTGACGGAAAGTCTGGGAACCGTAACCGGAAAGTACCCGGCCAAAGACAAAATCACTTCCTCAGCCGTTGATCTGCAGGGAGAAGAGTCTATCCAGCGGCTGCTTCACATTACCGATACCAGCAATCCGTATCGTTTTGATTTAAGGCGCGGCGCACTGGCACGGGTTGCCGGCGGCGGTATCCACTTCAGTGACGAAATATTTAAAAATAAAAAAGACCTGGTCCAGGTGTATTTGGGCGTAATCCAAAACCGCAGTATTGAAATTGACGGCTTCAAATGGCCCATCGACACCCTGATCATCGCCACCAGCAACAACTCCGAGTTTAACCGCTTTTTAGCCGAAAAAGAAGAAGCGCCTATTGTGGACAGGTGCCGCATTTGCTACGTCTCGCACAACACGGACTACAAGCTGCAGGAAGAGCTTACAACGTACGCCATTGGAAGCGATACCAAAACCACGCTCAACAAGGAAGACCTGCACAGAGACCCCAACTTGAATTATGCGGCATCGGTGGCGGTGGTTCTGACCCGTTTGCCTACTTCCGAAAAGCTGACGGCGATTGAAACCATGAAACTGGCTGCCGGTGAAGTCGCCGGTGAGAAGAGCATCAAAACCTTGGCCGAAGTCATCGACACGCTCAACCACGAACCGGACATCACCAAGCGTTTTGGCCAAAAGGGCCTGGGGCAGCGCAACCTGGGAAGAGCTATCCAGCTTTTGATTGAAAGCTCCGAAACCAATGAAGGGCAATGCATGTTCGCCTATGACATCTTTAAAACCCTTGAACGGATTGTCCTGGACTACGTTACCGATGCCAATGACAGGGCTAAGTTCTTAGAAGATCTTAAAACCGCCAGGGGCATGTACCGCGAAAGGGTCATGACCGAAATGTTTAACGCCTATATGGATGAACCCCTGGCCATCCGCAAAGACGTGATGAACTATGTCAACATGATCATCGGTATTGATGCCGAAAACCTGGGGCCGGACAAGATGTGGAAATACAAAGACCCCCAGACCGGTGAACTCCAGGCCATGAGAATCGATGAACGCTACATCAAAAGCATTGAAGAACGCTTGGGGCTCAAGACGCAGGAGAAGCGCGAAACCTTCAGAACTTCTATTCGAAAAATATACGGCCAGAAAATTTCCGTCGATCCCAATTACGATTTCATGGACAATCTGGAACTGGTCAAAGCGGTCACCGACGTTCGGCTCAAGTCCGACATTGCCGGATCCGGAAGTCTCATCGGAGCTTTGGCAAATCGTACCAATGAAGAAAATCAGAAGCTGTATGATCGTATGATCGACACCATGCTGACCAAACTCAATTACTGTAAAACCTGTGCCCAAAAAACCATCGAGTATTTCTGCACGCAGGAGGATGGAAAATAACCCGTAACCCGTAACACGCAACTCGTAACTCGTAACACGAACATGGATTCTGAACTGTTAAAACTTTATCGCCAGATTAAAAAAAGAGGCCTGGCGCCCCGACAGGAGCAAAAAATCCTGGCCGAACTGGAGGGCGATCACTCCCATGACGTGCCCCGGGCGGTTGCGCGTGTCAAAGCTGCCGCAAGCGATGCGTTCGACCGTGCTTCGGATAATATCCACGCGTACAACGATCCTTTCGTATTGCAGGACATCCATGCTCCTCAAAGCACTTACATTACCTGTCTGCGCAGCGTCGACGAACTGCTGAAGCGTGACAAGAAAAGAGAGGACGATGGATTCCCGCGCAAGATACGAATCGGACGGATGATCAAACCGGGTAAAGGGGCCAAAGATAAAGTCGTGGTGGTTCCCACCACGGTGGAAGAAAAATTTATTCATGACCCGACTTTGCAACCCTCCGAAGAAGAGCAGGCCGGCGGATCAGGAGAAGGTGAAGAAGGCGAAACCATTGGCGAAGAGCCGTTGCGCCCCCAAGATGCTACCCAGGGAGCGGGGCCGGGCGAAGGTGAAGACGCCCAGCATGAAATGGAATCCAATGCCTATGATATGGGCAAGATTCTTACGGAGCAGTTCGAACTCCCCAATCTCAAAGACAAGGGCAAAAAGCGTTCCCTCACCCGTTATATCTATGACATGACCGACAAACATCGGGGGTTTGGCCAGATTATCGATAAAAAAGCTACTCTGCGCAAAATTATTGAAACCAATATCGCCTTGGGGAATCTGCCCGACGTTGGCAATATCGACCCCACCGGCTTTCTGATCTCGCCCAAAGATAAAATCTATCGCATCCTCTCCCGTGAAAAGGACTATGAATCCCAGGCCATGGTCTTTTTCTTAAGAGACTATTCGGGTTCCATGATCGGCAAGGCCACTGAACTTGTGGTGTCCCAGCACGTCTTGATCTATAGCTGGCTGTTGTACCAATATGCCCGTCAGGTGGAAACCCGTTTTATCGTGCATGATACCAAGGCCAAAGAAGTTAAAGATTTTTATACCTATTATAACTCCAAAGTCGCCGGCGGCACGCAGGTGTCTGCGGCGTATCGCATGGTCAACGAAATTGTGGAAAAAGAGAACCTGATACAGGATTACAATATTTATATTTTCCACGGGACCGACGGAGATGACTGGGATACCAGTGGACAAGAGACTATTCCGGAGTTAAAAAAGATGCTGGCCTATGCCAACAGAATCGGTATTACGATCGCGGCACACACCAGCGACTCAGCCAACAGCACCGAAGTTGAAAGGTACTTGAACAAATCAAAGCTGCTGGAAGAAAAGCCTAAGCTGATCCGGCTTGATGTCTTGCAGGAAGATGCTGACGAACAGCGGCTTATTGACGGAATCAAAAAGCTGATCAGTGAATAAAATCGCTGCGCGATTTTATGTAACGCGGCTGCGCCGCTTAAAACGGACCTTAAAATTTGATGATCTCGTAAAAAGTCACGGATTCAACCATAGATGGCTAAGTACATGTATTCGTAAATACGATGACGTATTAAAAGTTGGTGTCAGGTGTCGGGAATGGAAATCGCTATAGCCGAAACCTGACACCTGACACCTGAAGCCTGAATGTGTATCGTTTTAATATGCACTACGTCACCGAATTTACGAATTAGAGCACTAAGTAAAAGAGTTAGATAGAAACAATGGAACTGATCAACCAGCATACCAAAAAAATTATGGAAGGGTGTAAAGAAAGAGCACGTGCTGTCGGCTTGCGCTTTGGGGACGAAACCTTAG
>SDBU01009625.1_pt1 | contig 10815 bp, 12 predicted proteins | sample 2277071 | NCBI WGS metagenome assembly SDBU01 (sample SAMN10397929, study PRJNA504765) | marine sediment metagenome | isolation source: marine sediment core GS08_GC12, 126 cmbsf | place: Arctic Ocean: Gakkel Ridge, Loki's castle | collected 2008
CAGAGGTAAACGTTGGTCTCTACCCATTGTTAATGGCAATCCCTTCAGCACCCATTGTAATGGGTTAGAAATATCCCACTCAAAATCGAGTGCGCCTGGTGCACTCAAGATTGCTGGCAATTTTCGCTGTGGTGTCACCGTAATGGCATTGGTCGTCTCCCAACCACCATCCATATAATTAAAGAGTACTATAGGTGCCATCGTCACACTGGTAACGTTGATTAAATCACCCCTGTGAATGATGAAAATCTGTGAAGGGCTAATTCCTACGGCAGAAGCTTTCCATGTTCCATCTTTCTGAAGATTAATCGGAAGACTCATTGTAGTCGTTCGACATTCCACGTCAAATGGCTTCGGTTTCTTAAGTTCATCCTCAAGCTCAATTACCTTTATCCTGGCCTCATTGCGTTGTCGGTATGGTGCACGATATAGATTCCAACCAAATATCACAATAAATACTATACCGAACCCAACAACTATACCAACTGCGCCACCAATCGTGGGCAAGCCAAATTGCCACAAAGAACTTGCGCCAGAAGGGGTCAGCCCATAACCAACGAAAGCCCCGATTACACCAAACACAGCAGCCCCCACGACTTCCAAGGCCCAGTAAGAAAACCCAGATTTTCGGAATGATTCAGTATCTTGGCTGGCCCTTTGGTATGCCGTTTGATTTGGTGTGTATTCTTCCATATACCCCTATTCTACTCCCTTCAAGGAGTTTCGCAACAGGCTCTCGTATAGACGGACGCTTAAATATAGGTTATAATAAGTGTTTTAGAGAAGGTAATGCCCGCTCTTTATATTGTAGCTACTCCTATTGGTAATTTGGAGGATATTTCATTGCGTGCCCTTCGCACCCTGCGTGAGGTGAAGCTTATTGCTGCTGAAGATACCCGCCAGACAAAACGGCTTCTTGCTGCCTATGATATCAGGACTCCTATGACAAGTTATCATGAGCACAATAAGTGGACTAAACTGGATTATATTTTAGGTTGCCTTGATGATAGGGATGTGGCTCTGGTTTGTAATGCCGGGACGCCAGGTATATCTGACCCTGGCTATGAACTAATCATGGCGGCTAGGCAGCGGGGTATCCCGGTTGTTCCCATCCCCGGCCCCTCGGCGGTTATCACCGCACTTGCCGTCTCCGGGCTGCCCACAGAAAGGTTTATCTGCATTGGTTTTTTGCCCCGTAAGGCTAATAGTCGTCGGCACCTCCTGGAATCGGTGGCTAGTGAACGTGGCACCATCATCGCCCTGGAAACCCCCCACCGCCTGCTATCCGCCCTGAATGATATACTGCCTGTTCTCGGAGATAGAAGGATAGCCGTTTGCCGCGAGCTTACCAAACTGCATGAAGAGGTTTTTCAGGGAACAATAAGCCAGGCTATAGCGCACTTCACCGAGCCGAGGGGGGAATTTACTCTAGTTATTGAGGGTAGCAAGGCAGAGGAAAAACCACAGTTGACCGAAGATATTGAGAGGCGCTTACATCATATGCGCCTATCCGGAATAACAGCTAAAACAGCAGTAGCCAAGGTAGCGGAAGAAACCGGTTTATCCAAGAAAGAATTGTACCGCGCCTGGCTCAGGAGTTAATAGAATGCGTCGAGGATGTATATCTCTGGGAGAAATCCAGTGTGGTGACTGCCACCGCATTATCCCCTATCTTGAGCGGTATCTGGTTATTGAAGAGACGGAGGGTAGCGAATTGCGTTTATGTGTTGATTGCTGCCAGAAAAAGGGCTATGTTGACTATAAGGTGGAGAAGGGTCAGCAGGTATTAACCCTGCTTGAGAGTAAGCTGGAAGGGGTTTGAAAGGGTAAAAATACCCTTTAATACTAGCAGGGAATATGAGCGAGAGAATTTTCATAGGGGTAGCCTGGCCTTACTCTGATGGCCCGTTACATCTGGGGCATATTGCCGGGGCATATTTACCGGCAGACATATTCGCCCGCTACCACCGCTTTAAAGGGAACGAGGTATTGATGGTATCGGGCTCAGACCAGCATGGCACACCAATAACCCTTAAGGCTGAGCAGGAGGGGAAAAAGCCCGGCGAGATAGCGAGCCGATACCACCAGCAGTTTCTTGAGTCATGGCAAAAGTTAGGTATTTCCTTTGATTTATTCACCAATACCGAGACCGCTAACCATGCTGAGGTATCACAGGACATTTTCCTTACTCTTCTGGATAGAGACTATATTTATAAGTCCACAACGTTACAGCCCTTCTGCCCTGATTGCCAGCGCTTCCTGCCCGACCGCTATATTGAGGGCACCTGCCCCTACTGCGACTCCCCTGGAGCTCGGGGGGACCAGTGCGATGAATGCGGCAAACCGATAAATCCGGTCGAGCTCATTAACCCACGCTGTCGCTTCTGTGGTGCCGCCCCCCAGTTTAAGGATTCGGAGCATTTCTTCCTCAGGTTGAGTGCCTTCAATGACCGGCTGTTAGCCTGGGTGAAGCAACAGACCCACTGGCGGCAGAATGTCCTTAATTTTACTACGCGCTACTTGGAACAGGGCCTGAAGGATAGGGCTATCACCCGCGATATAAAATGGGGAATACCCGTGCCAGTTAATGGCTTTGAGAGCAAGCGTATCTATGTGTGGTTTGAAGCGGTCATTGGCTATCTCTCGGCAACTAAGGAGTGGGCTAAATCCAGCGGGGACGAGGAAAAGTGGCGCTCCTTTTGGCAGGGAGATGTGAAGAGCTACTATTTTATTGGTAAGGATAATATCCTCTTCCATACTATTATCTGGCCGGCAATGCTGATGGGATATGATGAGCTTAATCTACCCTACGATGTTCCGGCCAATGAGTTCTTGACTATTGAGGGCAAACGACTTTCTACCAGTCGTAATTGGGCCGTCTGGCTGCCTGATTATCTGTCACGTTATGACCCTGACCCATTGCGTTATCTACTATCAATAAATATGCCCGAAACCGGGGATGCCGACTTCTCCTGGCGCGAGTTTGTTCGCCGTAACAATGATGAGCTGGTGGCTACCTACGGAAATCTGGTGCACCGGGTGCTTACCTTTACCTATCGCAGCTTCAATGGCTGTGTGCCCACCTATGACGACATGGGTGCTATCAATAGAGTAATCCCCATGGACGATAAAGACGTTAGATTAGACAACATATCTACTACGTCCATGGCTGAAATGGACGGACTTCTTTCCCGGTGCAACTTTAAACAGGCGATGAAAATGGCCATGACCGTAGCCCATGAGACAAATCGCTACCTCGATGAAAAGTCTCCCTGGAAAATAATTAAAGAGAACAGACAGGCTGCCGCCATTTCTCTGTATGTGGCTCTCGGCGTAATTTCCCACCTGAAAACGATGCTTTATCCCTTCTTGCCCTTTAGCTCTCAGAAACTGCACGAGTATCTCGGCTTTGAGAGCAGGGTTGAAGACTGCGGCTGGCAAGCGGTATGGCCCACTCCAGGCCAGAAGTTACTTCCCCCCCAGCCTCTATTTTCTAAACTGGATGAGGAGCTAATAGAAGAAGAGACCAACCAATTGGGACGTGCCCATGGTTAGCCGATTCACATACTGAAAGGGGAGACTTGGACCCGAGCACAATTTATCAACCGATTCAGAAAGAGCTAGCCGAGGTAGAGAATAGGCTGAAGTCAGTCATCAAGGTCGAATTCAATCAGCTATCTGAGCTGTTAGGCCATAGCCTGAAGGGTGGTGGCAAGCGCATCCGCCCGGCGCTTGTTCTGCTCTCGGGCAAGTTCTATGACTATGACCCTCCTCAGCTTATATCTATGGCTACCGCAGTTGAGCTTTTCCATATCGCCACCCTGGTTCATGATGATGCCATTGACAACTCTGAAGTTCGCCATTGGCGACCAACAATCAATAAAGTATGGGGGCAGGACAAGGCAGTGCTCCTGGGGGATTACCTGTTTGCCAGGGCTGGAGAATTTACCTCGACTACCGGGAACCTGCATGTAATAAAGCTGTTCAGTCAAACCCTGAGGGCTATCTCCAGCGGAGAACTAAACCAGGCTTTTAGTGCCTTTAATCTGGATCAAACCCACCAGGACTACCTGCAGAGGATTTCCAGCAAAACTGCCTCCCTTTTCATCATGGCTACAGAGTCAGGGGCTGTTTTGAGCCACGCTCCCGAAAAGTCAGTCAAGGCACTAAAAGAGTATGGTTATAACCTCGGTATTGCCTTTCAAATCGTGGATGATATCCTGGATTTTATTGCTACCGAGGAAGAGATGGGCAAACCCATAGGCTCAGATTTATCGCATGGCACTCTTACCCTGCCGGCAATGCTTTTGTTAAAGAGTTATCCCGAAGATAATCCGGTAAAAAGGCTATTTCAGAACAGGGATAAGCAACAGAATGTAAAGTTGGCGATAGAACTGGTGCGCAACTCATCAATTGTTCAAGACTGCTATTCGGCAGCCTCAGACTATTGTGCCAAGGCCTGCCAAAACCTTAAGCAACTACCAGATAACCCCGCTCGCCAGACGTTAATAGAATTAGCCAAATACATTATCAAACGAAAGAGATAATCGCTCCGAGTCCTCACCTAACCAGCCATCTTAGAACCACGGCAGGCGAGACTAATATCGGCACCCCCACCCCAGCGGCAAAGGCATTACCGCCGACAACGCCAGCGATTTTCTCCATTGCACCCTCAACAGATATGCTGGCCGAATTTTAACGGAAATTAAACGCCACTTTTATGAGCAATTAATTCCACTGTTTTAGTATGAGTATAACGCTAATGAAATGATTAAGAAGAGGAATGTAGATATGATTAAAACCGCTATCAAGTCCCAGAACAACATGGTTATAGTATTTGATAGGAAGGGGAAACAAATCCCCAAATATCAGGGACAATACGGGGAAGTAAAGGAAGGCATCTTAAAAGATGCCCCCATAGACGCAGTATTTGCTCATGGTTTTACTTATACCGGTAGGTTACAGAAAGTTCCGAGAGAAGAATGGTAACCGATTAAAAAGGATACCGCAATAGCCGAAAGGGTTATTGTCGGAAGAACTACCGCCATTACTAGCATTATCACATGCACTACTCATCTGGGGAAAAATCCCCAACACTATCACCTCTAGATGCCAGCTATACCCGTTCATGAAATTAAAGCCGGAGGATGTAAAACAAAAACCAGAGCTCGTCTGCCAAAGGGAAGGGATAGGCCCCTTACCCCTTAACATATTAGTTTCACTGTGGAGAGTGCTGAGGGGAATATGAGGAGTGCGGAAAACATTGTGGAACAAGCCTGGCAAATAGAAAGAAATGATTGAGCAAAAGGGAAATAATGGCCAAAAGTAACTTTGGGAGTATGCTAATATGAGAAGCCGGTACATTTTAGCCAATGTGATAGTTATCAGTTTGTCAACTGCGTTCTTGGTTCACTTTGGGCTTATTACTTATTTTGGACAGGTAGTTATAAGCGAACCCTATCCGGTTGTTTTAGCTCTGGAGATGATTGGGCTAATCGGCTTCGTAGTCTTTGCTGTTATTAATCTAGTGAGGTAAGTCTCTCAAAGAGGTAATATAATGGATAAGGACATAGACAAGTTTTTGCGGTAAGTGAATGAACCTCATCTATAATATACACTTTCTGCTTCCCAATTAGGGCCAATGTGCCTTAAAGACTAACTCCCTTGCCTCATCAATACCCCGAAACGTAGCTCCATCAACCTATATGACATCGCAGTGGCAGCGCCCTCTCATCTCTCACCGCCTGGTAATCTGCTTTAACCCTTCTGTCACCAAACCTGCCCCTACCAAACTAGTCTGTAAAATCTAAATGCCTATTGACAACATATCACCTGTTTCCATACAATTGGCATGAATACCAACTTAGGAGAAACGGGGTTTGGTTATAGATAATTCAGTCTCAGACCGAGATATTAGAGCTCTCGATTTACTTCTGGAGAAGGTGTATCGGAACGCAGGGTATGATTTCCGGGATTATAAACGGGGAACAGTGACACGCCGCCTGGAGAGGAGGCTTCACGCCACAGGAGCGAAAACATACCGGGACTACATGCAGTTTCTCGATGCTCACTCTGAAGAGTATCAGCGGCTTGCCGACGACCTCAGCATAAAGGTAAGCGGTTTCCTGAGAAGTCCATATGCCTTTGAGCAGGTAGCCAGCCTGGTGCTGCCTGAACTGATATCACGCAAACGGGAGCTGAGGTTCTGGAGCACTGCCTGTGCCCGGGGTGAAGAGCCATACTCCATAGCTATACTGCTCGCTGAATTTTTGGGAAATCAGCGGCAGGACTTTGATATATCAATCCATGCCACCGATATCAGCCGTCAGACTTTACAGGAAGCACAGGCGGGGGTATACTCCCCAAAGGATATAGAGGGTCTCACTCCCACCCTCCGGGAAAACTACTTCACCCCCCATAACAAAGGCTATGTGGTGAAGGCTGACATCAGGCAAATGGTCAACTTCTCTTATTTTGACCTGACCTCAACCATACGGCAGCCCTTTGGGGACATGGACTGCATATTTTGCTGCAATGTCCTGATATATCTGCAGAGTCAACTCCAGGAGAGGGTGCTAAACATGCTTTATGACTCCCTGGCTACCCCCGGCTACTTAATTCTAGGGGAGGCGGAGACCCCGACCAGTAGCCTGAATGATAAACTGGAGTGCCTTGACACCAAGGCAAAGATATACAAGAAGAACGGGAGGGATAACGATGCCTAAGAAAGAAAAGATAGCAAGTAACGCACCTTCCCCGGATATCACCGAGCGCAAGCGGGTGGAGGAGCAAACAAGAGGAACTGAAGAGTTGTATCGAAACATGGTTGAACTGTCTCCTGACAGCATATTCACTATTGACACGAAGGGTGTGATTAAATCATGCAACACTGCGGCAACAAGATTGTTAGGCTACTCTAAAGATGAGCTGGTTGGTAAACCCTTCGCAAAACTAGGAACCCTCCGATTGGGGGATGTTCCTAAATACCTAAAGGTACTCAGGTCTGTTCTGGGAGGAAAAGTAATCGAGCCGATTGAGGTTGCTTTCTACCGCAAGGATAGAGCTCTCCGTCTGGTCGATGTCCGCGTTAGCCTGCTGAAAGTGGGTGGCAAGACAATCATTCAGACAACCGCACGGGACATCACCGAGCGCAAGCAGATGGAGCAGGAAATACAGGACAAAAATGAGCAACTGGATGCACAGAACGAGGAGCTTCGTGCTGCCAATGAGGAGCTACAGGCTACTGAAGAGGAGTTGCGGGCAAGTAATGAAGAGCTACAGGCTGCCAATGAGGAGCTAAGAGAAGCTCAGGAGAAGCTTATCCGTTCCGAGAGGCTGGCAGCCATAGGGCAACTGGCGGGAGGGGTGGGACATGAGTTGAGAAACCCGCTGGGTGCTATCAAAAATGCGGTCTACTATGTGAAAGGGAAAGTAGCCAAGAGCGAGCTGGAGCAGCAAGAGCCTCGGGTTATGGAATTTCTTGATATCGTGGATGATGAGATAAACTCATCCAATAAAATCATCAATGACCTCCTGGGATTCTCCCGTGTGGGGAAGCCGGCTGTTTCACCAGCGAGGATAGAGAAGGTGATTGAGGACGCCCTGTCACAGTTGGCTATCCCGGAGAACATAGAGGTGGCCAAAAAGCTGGATGTCAGCCTGCCTGAGATTAACATAGATACCGACCAGACCCGGCAGGTGTTTATGAATATAATTATGAATGCGGTGCAGGCTATGCCTGAGGAAGGCAAGTTAACCATAAGTGCCGGGGAGAGGGGTAAATTCCTGGAGGTAGAGATTTCAGATACCGGTTGCGGGATACCTCAGGAAGCTATAGCTAAAATCTTTGACCCCCTGTTTACTACCAGAGCTAAGGGCATTGGGCTGGGACTGGCGGTGTGCCGGGCAATCATCGAGAGACACCAGGGGTTCATCGAGGTAGAGAGCGAGGTGGGAAAGGGCACCACCTTTACTATAAGGCTACCCCTGGAGGCAGAATAGGATTTTATTAAACAGCGATACGGAGGTAAGCAATGGGAAAAACTAATATCTTGGTGGTTGATGACCTTCGAAGCATGCGCCTGACCCTGGGAGGGATACTGGAAGACAAGGGGCATAATGTAGTCACGGTAGAGAACGGCTACCAGGCTATTGAGGCGGCAAGAAAAACCCACTTTGATGTCATCTTCATGGATATAAAGATGCCGGGGATAGACGGCGTTCAAACCTTCAGGGAAGTCAAAAAGATAGACCCCGAGGCGGCGGTAATTATGATGACCGCCTACTCAGTGGAGGATTTAGTCAAGGAAGCCCTTGAAGAGGGTGCCTATACCATTGTCTATAAGCCGTTTGATATTGATAGAATCATAGCTATCATTGAAGAGCTGCTTCATGAGAAAACCCTCATACTAGTGGTTGACGACCAGTTTAGCGACAGGGAAACCCTCAAAACGATACTGGAGGATAAGGGATATAGGGTGGCTACTGCCAAAGATGGAACTGAGGCTATTGAGATGGTAAAGAGCCGGCACTATGATATTATCTTTTTGGATGTGAGGCTGCCCGGTATGGATGGCGTTGAGACCTTTGAACAGGTTAAGAAGATAGACCCCGAGGCAACCGTGATTATGATGACCGGCTACACTGAGGAGGATTTAGTAAAAAGGGCAGTAAGCGAGGGCGCTTATACCTGCATATATAAGCCCTTTGACATGGAGAAGGTGATAGGGCTGGTGGGAAATATATCTAAAAAGAAGAAGAAATGATGCCGGAAACTGACAAGATTCTGTTAGTGGAAGATGACGCTGGCACGCGGGCAACCCTGAGTGCGATACTGGAAGATGCCGGATATGAGGTTGCCGGACTGGGGAAGGGAACTGAGGCTCTGGAAATGATAAGGAGCAGTCCCTTTAGTGTCATTATTACTGATATAAGATTGCCCGATGTTGATGGCCTGGAGATACTGGAGTTAGCCAAGGAGATAAACCCTGATGTGGCAGTAATCATGGTGACCGGCTATGCCAGCGTTGAGACAGCGGTCAATGCCGTTAATGAGGGAGCCTATGCCTATTTTGTCAAGCCCATTAATCCAGATGAACTAAAGACCACCATCACCAATGCCCTGAAGCACCAGAGGCTCTCACTGGAGAATAAAAGGCTGGTGGATGACCTGCAATGGTCTAACAAGCTGATGGCTGAAGCCAACGAGGAACTAAAGAAAGCAACTCAGGCAAAGTCTGAATTCCTGGCTCATATGTCCCATGACTTGCGCACCCCGCTCAATGTCATTATTGGCTTTTCCCAGCTGATGCTGGACAAGGTGACCGGGAGGATTAATAAGGAGCAGAGGCAGTGCCTCAACGACATCCTGACTAGTAGTGAGCGACTACTGGGCCTAATCAATGATGTCCTTGACCTTTCCAAGATAGAGTCGGGCAAGATGGAACCCGAGTTAACCAATGTTGCCCTGAGCGATGTGATAGAATCGCTAAGAAGCGCTATAATGCCTATACTTGCCTCAAAAAAGCAAAGCCTTGATGTTGCCGTGGAAAGGGGACTTCCCCCGGTTTACGCTGATGAAGCTAAAATAACGCAAGTTCTCCTTAACCTGCTGAGTAATTCCAATAAGTTTACCCCGGAAGGAGGCGAGCTTAAGGTTGAGACGGTCAGGGATGGTGATTGGTATCAGGTCAGCGTGATTGATAATGGCATTGGCATCAAGAAGGAAGACCAGGAAAGGATATTTGAACCCTTTTGCCAGCTGGACAATCCCCTGACCGAAGAAAGGAGCGGGACTGGCTTGGGGTTGACCATCGCCAGGCAAATTGTAGAAAAGCACGGCGGGCGAATCTGGATAGAGAGTGAATATGGAAAGGGGAGCCGGTTTACCTTTACCCTGCCCCTGGCAACAGGTAATATCCCCCAGAGGGGAGAAACAGGCGATGAAAGAGAAGATACTAATTGTTGAAGACAACCCCAGCAATATGAGACTGATTGAGATGACCCTTAGGGCTAAGGGCTACACCCTGGTCAAGGCAACCGATGGAGAAGAGGCACTGGATACGGCCGTGAGAGAGCAACCAGACCTTATCATAATGGACATCCAGCTTCCCAAAGTAAACGGGCTTGAGGTGGCCAGAAGGCTCAGGAATAACCCGGTGTTCGGCAATACCCCCATTATTGCTATTACGGCGTACGCTATGAAAGGAGATAAGGAGAGGGCTATTGACTCTGGGTGCGATGCATACTTACCAAAGCCTATCGACACCCGCCAGCTACCCGGAGTGATTGCCGAAATGTTATCACAACGGCAAAAAGATAACCCATAGCATCAATGGAAACGGGCAAGAAAATCCTTATAGTTGATGATGACGAGGCCTTGGTCCGATTGATTGACCAGATTCTCGCCCATAAAGGATATGAAGTGCTCAAGGCCAGCAACGGGCAGGAAGCCCTGCGGCTTCTGTTTGACCATAAGCCAGATTTAGTGCTTCTGGATATAGTGATGCCCAAAATGGACGGCTGGCAGACCTTAAGCCGCATCCGTGACCTCTCTGATATACCCGTTATCATGCTCACCGGCAAACAGGTGGCTGAGGAAGATAGAGTCCGCGGGCTTGACTATGGAGCTGATGACTACCTTCTCAAGCCGGTGGGGAATAGAGAGCTGGTGGCGAGGGTGCAAGCAGCATTGCGACGCGCTGGCTTACCCTCTTCACTGGAAGCGAGGAAAGGGCTTACCTACAGTGATGACTTCCTTGCCTTGGATGTTAATGAGCGGAAGGTTATGGTGAATGGGCAGCGGGTGAAACTGAC